>Ga0256841_1002293_pt1 | contig 15386 bp, 13 predicted proteins | sample 356308metaG_FD_185971 | JGI IMG/M metagenome (GOLD analysis project Ga0256841, IMG submission 185971) | Hydrothermal vent microbial communities from Mid Atlantic Ridge, Atlantic Ocean - 356-308 | ecosystem: Environmental > Aquatic > Marine > Hydrothermal vents | place: Atlantic Ocean: Mid... | reverse complement strand
CGGTTGGACCGCCAGGCCGTGCCGGAGTCGCTCGAAGCGCTCGTGGAGATCCATCACGTAGTCGGCGGTTTCCCGGTCCGCTTCGAGGAGGTCGGCCGGCGCAGGGAGGAGTCCGGCCGTGCCGAAGTGGAGCGCTTCGAGGTCGCGCGGGTCTTCGATGCGGCGCATCCGGGCGAGCGGGAGGCGGCGCGCCAGATCGGCCATCGGCTCGGCGTTCCCGGCATAGCCGAGCGCGGCAAAGAGGCGTTCGTGAAGGAGCGCTTCGAGGTCCGGCGCGGCGAGATAGCGCGCCTCCAGCGCTCGGCGTCGCGCTTCCATGCGCTCGAGGGCCAACCGCTCGATCCAGGGGCGAGAGACGGAGACAGGCACACGGGACCAGGCGGACTCGCACGGGAGTTCGTCCTCGGCGCGGGTGTGGAAGCGGTGGAGGAGGCGGTGGAGCGGCGCTTCGAGGTGAGGGAAAAGCGTGATCTCCGGAATCACGCTGCCGTCCTCTCGCAGAAGCCCGCCCGTCCACAGGTCGGCGAAGAGCGTGACGTGGAGAATGACGCCGTTGTACCGGGCGTCGTGATGATGACGGTGTTCGAACCATGCGCCCGAAGACACGTGGATCTCGACGTCGCCCGCCCACTCGATCTCTCCCATGCGCAGGCGCGCGCCGGAGAAGTCGGGGCCGGCGTCGGGGTTGAGCGCGCCGGGCGTGATGACCTCGACGGCCCGTCCGTCCGACGTGTTCAACGCCTCCGGGGCGAAACGTTGCGTGCGCCAGAGGTCGTGCACGAACGCCTCGGGAACGGCGCGGGGCGAGGCCGTGGGCTCGTGGAGCGTGACCTCGAAGACGGCGTCCCGGCAACCATAGAAATGAGGAAGAAGCTTCAGCGCGGGGCGTCTTTCGGAGGAGGGAAGGGAGACGGACATCACATTTTTCGGTCAGCGATGGTCATTTCATATAAAACACATGAGGGACTCCGGATATAACCTCCCGCTTCGAAAAAAATACGGCGTCGCGGGAGGGGCGTAAACAGGATTATTGGGACGTTCGATGGGTCCGGGATCGAGCGATCGGGTCGAGGGCGGAAGGAGTTCCCGGCTTCGCGCCGGGCTTGTGGGTACGCCGTGGAGAGGCCTTGCCCGGTCGAACATTTGGACCAGGGCCGCGTTTAGAATGGGCTATTTCTGAAGGCAGGAGATTCGCATGATCGAACCAATTATTTCTCTCATACACGCCCACGAGCGCTTCGTCATCACCACGCATCTTCGCCCCGACGGCGACGCCGTCGGCTCCGAACTGGGGCTGGGACGGTTGCTCAAAAAGCTCGGCAAGTCGGTCTCGATGATCAACAGCGATCGCCTCGCCTACAACCTGAGCTGGTTGCCCGGGGTCTCCGACGTGGAGGTGTTCGAAGGATCGCTCAGTCAGCGGGAGCGCATCGCCGGGGCGGACGTCATCTTCGTCGTCGATACGAACGGCGTTGCGCGCATCGGCAAGCTCGGGCAGGCGGTTCGGAACAGCGGCGCGGTCAAGGTGCTCATCGATCATCATCCCGGCCCCGAAGACTGGTTCGATCTCATGCACCGGCGCGAGTCGGCGTCCTCGACGGGCGAGCTCGTCTATGAGATCATCACGGCTCTGGACCCCGGGCTCATCGACGCGGAGATAGCCACGGCCTTGTACACGGCCATCATGACCGACACCGGCTCGTTTCGGTACAGCACGGTCAACGCGCGGGTGCACCGAATCGTGGCCGACCTGCTCGAACGCGGCGACATACGGCCCACGCCCATCCACACCGCGCTCTTCGATACGCGAACCGTCGAGGGGCTGCGCCTGCTCAGCCGCACGCTCGACACGCTCACGCTCCGGTATCGCGGACGCCTCGGCTACATGATCGTCTCGCAGCGGGCGCTCCGAGAGACGGGTGCGGACGTCTCCGAGACCGAGGGCTTCGTCAACTACGTGCTTTCCATCGAGGGCGTGGAGGCGGCGCTGCTCTTCACGGAGACCGAGCGCGGCACGAAGGTCAGCTTCCGTTCGAAAGGCGCGGCGTTCGTGCACGAATGGGCGCAGCATTTCGGCGGCGGCGGGCATCGCAATGCCTCCGGAGCGTTCATCACCCGCCCGCTCGAGGAAACCATTCGGGAGGTCATCCGCGCCGCGCCCCGGTTCCTCGCCCTCGAAGACGAGGCGCCCGTAGAGGATGAGACGCTTTCTCCCGAGGATGAGGCCTATCTTTCTTCCCTGCTCGACATTCAGTCAAAAAAATCGCCATCATGAAAGTATCCGTCACAACGATTCCGCTTCGAGAGCTTGACGTCGACCTGCTTTTGATCCCCGTGACCGAGGACAGGGTGCAGGCGGCGCTCGCCGAGATCGAAGCGGTGTTTGGTCCCTCTGCAGGCCGGGCTGCCGCCGATTTCAAGGGGACGCCGGGCAGCGGCGTGCTGATCTATCCGGAAACAGCGAATGCCCGGCGCGTAGCGCTCGTGGGCCTTGGGGCCGCCGCCGGCGTCGACGCCGAGCGCGTCCGTCGTTCCGTGGCCGAGGGCGTTCGCTTCGTCGAGACGGCGAAGGCCGAGACGGTCGGCATCTCCGCGCCGGCGCTCGCGCTCGAGGCCGAGGTGGTGAGCCAGAGTCTCATCGAAGGGTTCATGCTGGCCGCCTATCGATTTTTGCGGTACAAGACCGACGCGAAGCAAGGTTTCGCCGGGCCGGAACGCATCGTCCTCCACAGTTCGGATCAGGACAAGACGAGCCGTCGTGGGGCCGAGCGCGGACGCATTCTCGCCGAGAGCGTCATGTCGGCGCGCGACCTCGTCAACCTCTCGCCACATGAAAAGACGCCCGTGCTTTTCGCAAAGGCCATCGAGCGCTCGGCGAAGAAGTACGGGTATGAAGCCGAGGTATGGGACCAGGCGCTCATCGAAGCGGAGGGGATGGGCGGTCTCCTCGCCGTGAACCGGGGGAGCGTCGAGCCGCCCACGTTCACCGTCTTGACCTGGCGGCCGGAGCACGCCGTCAACGAGCGCCCGGTCGTGCTCGTGGGCAAGGGCGTCGTCTTCGACACCGGCGGGCTTTCGCTCAAGAAGACGGAAGGCTCGATGGAGTACATGAAATCCGACATGGCGGGCGCGGCGGCGGTCGTCGGCGCGATGGAGGCTCTCGCGCGGCTCGAGACGCCGGTCTACGTGGTGGGACTCATCCCCGCCACGGACAACCGTCCCGGCAGGAATGCCTACGTGCCGGGCGAGGTCGTGCGGATGCACGCCGGCACGACCGTGGAGGTGCTCAACACGGACGCCGAGGGCCGGATGATCCTCGCCGACGCGCTCTCGTATGCGAAGACCTATCGCCCGGAACTCGTGATCGACCTGGCCACGCTCACCGGAGCCGCCGTGGTGGCCCTCGGCAACGAGTGCGCCGCCGTCATGACGAACGACGCCGAGACCGCCGCTTCTCTCGAAGCCCTGCGCGCCTCCGGCGACCGAACCGGCGACCGCGTGCACCCGCTCCCGATGTACGAAGAGTACGGAAAACTCATCGAGAGCGCCGTCGCCGACATCAAGAACATCGGCGGGCGCGGAGCCGGGGCGATCACCGCGGCGAAGTTCCTCGAACACTTCGTCGACTATCCGTGGATCCACATCGACATTGCCGGGCCCTCGTTTCTGAAAGAGCCGAAGCCCTATCGACCGAAAGGGGGGACCGGCTTCGGGGTGCGTCTCCTCTCCGATTTCCTCCGGGGATACGCCCGCCCGCGCAAATCGTGACGCGCGCCGGTGAGCGGCGGCAGGGGAGGCATCCGCAAGCTTCGCCGGGCGCTTTTCCTGCCGATCATTTTCACAGCCCCATCGAGAAGAAGCCCCCTTATGATGGATCCGTTTTCAGAGACACCCCCGGACACGCCCGCTCGGCGGGAACGTCCGCGCCTGGCCGTCACGCTAGGCGATCCCAACGGCATCGGGCCGGAAGTGGTCATCAAATGCCTTGCCGACTCCCGGCTGAATAAATACATGGAGCCGCTCGTCATCGGCTCGGCGGAAGTGCTCCGGGTGCATGCCGCCAGGCTCGGCTTCGGGGATCTCCGGCTCCGCATCGTCCATGAAGCGCCGGAGCGCATCGAGCAAGGAGGAATCACCGTCCTCGACGTGACCGGCGATTCGCCTTTCGACGTGCAGTTCGGCGCGATCACCGAGGCGGGGGGGCAGCTGGCGATGCAGGCCGTCGCGCGCGCCGTCGATCTGTGCATGAGCGGTGAGGTCGACGCCATGGTGACGGCTCCGATCTCGAAAGAAGCCATCGCAATGGCGGGCTACCGGGAGCCGGGACACACGGAGTTCATCGCCCGTCGCACCGGATGCGGGCGCTTCACGATGATGATGATCGCGGACAAACTCCGGGTGGGGCTCGTCACCGGCCACCTCGCGATATGGGACGTGCCGAAGTACGTCACGCGGGAGGCGATCCTCGAGAAGGTGGAGATCATCAGCGAGAGTCTCGTCCGTGATTTCGGCATTGCCCGACCCCGGATCGCCGTCCTCGGGCTGAACCCGCACGCGGGCGACGGGGGCGTGATGGGCCACGAAGAGGAAGATTTCATCCTCCCGGCCATCGCTGAAGCACGCGAGCGAGGGCGGCTCGTTTTCGGTCCTTTTGCGGCGGACGGCTTCTTCGCCGTGAGCGGGTACCGGAACTATGACGCCGTGCTCGCCATGTACCATGATCAGGGCCTCGTGCCGTTCAAGACGCTCGCTTTCGACACCGGCGTCAACTTTACGGCGGGTTTGCCGATCGTCCGCACCTCGCCCGACCACGGCACCGCCTACGACATCGCCGGGAGCGGGAAAGCGTCGCCGGGAAGCATGCGGAGCGCCATCTATCTCGCCATCGACATGGCCCGCCGCCGCCCGCCCGTGAGCCGCCGGAAGGCGAGCTGAACGGGGCGCACCCCTTTTCGGTAACCAGCGTTGAAATGAGCGCCATGACGGATCCATCGGATCGGAGAGAGACGCCCCCGTATTCCGTGCTCGCGGCGGGTTATGACGTGGTGATGGAGCACGTGGATTACGCTTTCTGGGCCGCGTACGTGCACGGACTGATCCGCTCCTTTCTTCCCGGGGCGCAGACGGTGCTCGAACTTGGCTGCGGCACGGGCTCGCTCGCGCTCGAAATCGCGCCCATGGGGCCGTATCGCTATGTCGGGACGGACGCCGTGCCGGAGATGATCCGCGTGGCGCGGGCCAAAGCCGAGATGACGGGCGCGGACCTTCTCTTCGAGGTGGCCGACTTTACGAACTACCGCGTCGAAGCGCCCGTGGACGTGGCGCTGCTCGTGTACGACGGGCTCAACTACCTCCTGGAGACGGACGCCATACGCGCCCTCTTCCGCTGTACGTTCGAAGCCCTCCGCCCCGGCGGCGTCTTCCTCTTCGATCAGAGCACCCCGGCGAACTCGGAGAACAACGAGGCGCTTTTCGAGGACGAAGGCTCCTACGATGCGTTCAGTTTCCGCCGTCATAGTCGATACGACCGGGAGACGCGCCTCCACACGACGACGTTCGAACTGACGGTGACCGGGCGCACGTTCCTCGAAACCCACGTACAGAAGGCGTATACGCCGGATGAGATCCGCGCGCTCGTCGAGGAGGTCGGCTTCGAGATAGAGGCCGCCTATGACGGGTTCTCGAAGCGGGAGGCGAAGGCGGACTCCGAGCGCGTCCACTGGGTCGTGCGCCGCCCCGCCGCGTCGCAGGCCGCCTGACCCGACGAGATCTCCTCCGGATGTCCGGCGGATTTGGTATACTGCTGCCCGCGCTCGATGAGTGTTCGCCTTTTCAACCCCAGCACGCTCCGACCTTGATCGAACTGAAGCACGTCACGGTCTCGCACACGCTCCCCGACGGTTCGAAGCGCGTCGTCTTCGAGGACCTCTCGCTGCATATCCGCCGGGGAGAGATGGTTTACCTCGTCGGGCCGACCGGCAGCGGGAAGACGACCCTCATGCGCCTGATGTACATGGACGTGCTGCCCGACGCCGGCGTCGTTCGCATAGGCGACTACCGGAGCGACACCATTCGTCCCCGGGATACGCCGTACCTTCGCCGGTCCCTCGGCGTCGTCTTTCAGGATTTTCAGCTCTTGTCCGATCGGAACGTCTTCGAGAACGTCGCCTTTGCCCTGTATGCGACGGGGAAGAGCGGGGCGCAGGTGAAGAATCGGGTGTTGCAGACGCTCTCGCGCGTCGGGCTGAGCCACAAGCGCAAACGTTATCCGCACGAACTCTCCGGCGGTGAACAGCAGCGGGTGGTGATCGCCCGCGCCATCGTCAACGAGCCGTGGATTCTCCTGGCCGACGAGCCCACGGGCAACCTCGATCCCGCCGTGGCCGACGAGATACAAAAGCTGCTCCTCGGATTGCACCGACAGGGCATGACCGTCCTCATGGCGACGCACGATTACCGCCTCGTCCGCAAATTTCCGGCCCGGACGCTTGCCTTCGTGAAGGGACAACTCGTAGAGGTGGATCCGGAGACGCTTCACGAGGCGTGAGTGGGAGCCGCATGGAAACGCGACGGACAGAAACATCAAAGTACATTCCGGCATTGGGCTTTCGCCGGCTCACGCAGTACTACGATCCGATAGTCGGGTGCACCACGCGAGAGCGCACGTTCAAGCGAGCACTTATCCAACAAGCCCGCATAGAGCCGGGTCAACGCGTTCTGGATCTTGCCTGTGGCACGGGCACTTTGTCAATCTGGATCAAGGAATCCAGCCCGGAAGCTGTTGTTGTCGGGGTTGATGGCGATCCCGAGATTCTGTCTCTAGCCGCCTGGAAGGCGAAGCAGGCTGGTGTTTCTGTGCAGCTTGATGAGGCGATGTCTTACGACCTTCCCTACCCGGATTCACACTTTGATCGTGTCGTCTCAAGCTTGTTCTTTCATCATCTGTCCTGGGAAGACAAGGAACGTACCGTTCAGGAGATTTATAGAATGCTCCGGCCGGGAGGCCAATTTCATGTAGCCGATTGGGGGAAGGCCGAGAATGTCTTAATGCGGGCGCTGTTTGTTTCCATCCAACTTCTGGATGGTTTCAGTAACACCCGGGACAACGTGACCGGAAAGTTGGTGGAGCTTTTTGAGGGTGCGGGATTTGTCGAGGTTGCCCGGAAGCGAACCTTCAGTACCCTGTTCGGAACGATGGCGCTGTACAGTGCCGTCAAACCCGGTTAACAAGACGCTGCTCGCGGCGGTTCGGTTTATCTGGAGAGGTTCGCGCTCATTCTTGCTCTCAAAGGCGTGCATGTGGCGGTGTTCATCGGGTTCGAACGGAAGCGTATCGGGAGAGGTGGGGAGGACTCTCTTTGCTGAAGGCACGATCAGCGCCTCGTCCGCAAGTTCACCGCCCGGACGCTTGCCTTCGTGAAGGGACCGCTCCTTGAGGTCGATCCGGAGACGCTTCACGAGGCGTGATGCCTTTCCGGGGGCGTCTTCCCGCCGGGTGCGCGGCAATGGGTTTGCTCGGCTGTACCGGGCGCGTTATATTTTGCCCGCTTGACGCTTTGCGATGACGGGAGTGCGGCGCACCGTGCCCCCTCATTTTTTATCCATCCGCGAAGCCTCGGGCCCACCGCCGGGCGGGGCCATGCCACAGGTCTCCCGTATCACGCACTCATCTCACACTGACTCTATGGAAGCGCTGGCTCATTTCATTGACTGGGCAAATGACCTGTTGTCACCCGTCCTCGTCATCGGTTTGCTGGGGGCGGGTGTTTTCTTGACGCTCCGTCTCGGGTTCATTCAGGTACGGCGGCTGGCGCACGGGTTCGCGGTCACCTCGGGCAAGTACGACGACCCGAACGAACCCGGCGACGTCTCCCACTTTCAGGCGCTCACCACCGCGCTCTCGGCCACGGTCGGCATCGGAAACATTGCGGGGGTGGCGCTGGCGATCCACTGGGGAGGGCCGGGCGCGCTCTTCTGGATGTGGATGACGGCCCTTCTGGGCATGGCGACCAAATACAGCGAGGTCACGCTCGCGCAATACTATCGCGTGAACATCGAGGGGGGGAAGGCCTGGGAAGGCTCGGTCGCCGGCGGTCCGATGTACTATATCGAGAAGGGGATGAAGGAGGTCTACGGGTGGAACTGGAAACCCGTGGCGGTCTTTTTCGCCTTCATGCTCATGCTGACTTCCTTCATGACCGGCAACGCCATTCAAGCCAACACCATTGCGACCGAAGTCGCTTCGAACTTCGGCGTCGCCACGTGGATCACCGGGCTTGTGACGGCCACCCTCGTGGGCATCGTCATCATCGGCGGGATCAAGCGCATCGGAGCGGTGACGGGCATCCTCGCGCCGGTCATGGCCGGGCTGTACGTCGTCAGCGCGCTGTTCATTCTGATCCTCAACGCCGGAGCCGTGCCCGCGGCGCTCGGGCGGATCATCGTCGAAGCCTTCACGCCCACGGCGGGCGTTGCCGGCACGGGCATCGGCCTCTTCCTCGTGACGATGCGGTACGGGGTGCAGCGAGGGCTCTTCTCGAACGAGGCCGGCCAAGGCTCGGCCCCGATCGCCCACTCGGCGGCGAAAACCGACGAGCCGGTCTCGGAAGGCGTCGTGGCCCTGCTCGAACCCTTCATCGACACCATCGTCATCTGCACCACCACCGGCCTCGTTATCGTCGCCACGGGCGTCTTCGACGCCAAGGTGCCGACGACCATCCCGCTCAACGACAACAACATCTCGTACCTGGAGATCGACCCGACGGGCAATTACGATTCGATCCGGGCGCCCGAACGGCTGGAAGTGCGCGAGGGCATCCCGGTCGTGGAAGGCGACGAGGACGCTCGGTTCGCATATTTCGACGTCCCGGTCGATACCCTCTACCTCGACGAAGATCACACGACCGTCTTTAGCGGCGTCATCTTTCCGTCGGAAGGGGTGGCGCGGGATGCGTCGGGGCAGGAATACGACGCGCTGTACGGCAATGCGGTCAAGAACAGCGCCCCGCTCACCTCGCTCGGCTTCCAACGGGGACTCGAACCCGTCGGACTTGCGCCGCTCGGGCGGTGGGTGGTGCTCATCTGCGTCTTCCTCTTTGCCATCTCCACGGCGATCTCCTGGAGCTATTACGGGGATCGTTGCGCCAACTATCTCTTCGGCAAACGGGCCATCCTGCCGTACAAAATGGTCTTCCTCATCATGCATTTCCTCGGCGCCGTGGTGGCGGTCACCACCATCTGGGACATCGGCGACGTGGCCCTTTCGCTCGTAACCTTGCCCAACGTCATCACCCTCGTCCTGCTTTCGGGGTTGCTCAGCCGGATCACAAAGAGCTATTTCGAGCGGAAACCGTGGTTGGAGAATGCACAGGTCCGGGCGCGTCTGCGGGCGGAGAAGAAGGCGAAAAATGAGGCCCGATGAGTTCCAAACCCGGCACGACGGACATTCCATGGAGAACCTGACCATCGTCGATCATCCGCTCTTGCGCCGGGATGTGACCATCCTCCGGCGGCGCGACACCTCGCACGGACTGTTCCGGAAGACGCTTTCGGATGCGGCCGCCATCCTGGCCTATGAGTCGATGCGGGATCTCCGCCTTCGCTCGTTCCCCATCGAGACGCCCCTGGAGCGGACGACCGGTTATGAGGTGGCCGACGAGGTGATCGTGGTGCCCATCCTGCGCGCGGGCCTCGGCATGGTGGACGGCTTCATCCGCTTCCTCCCGACGGCCCGCATCGGACATCTGGGCATGTATCGGGACAAGCAGACGCACCGGCCGGTGGACTATTACAGCAACGTCCCGGGCGGGCTGGAGACGGCGCGCGTCTTCGTCGTCGATCCGATGCTTGCCACGGGCGGGAGCGCCGTGGGCGCCGTCCGCCACCTGAAGGAGCGGGGGGCGCGGCGCTTCACGTTCGTCTGCCTCGTGGCGGCGCCCGAAGGTGTGAGGGCGCTCACCGAGGCGCATCCGGAAGTCGCCGTCTTCACCGCCGCCCTTGACCGCGAGCTCGACGACCATGCCTACATCCGCCCCGGCCTCGGGGACGCGGGCGACCGAATTTTCGGGACCTCGGAATGACCCTGCCCGTTTTCAACGAATCTCTCCCGACTATGCTACGCCTTCGTTTTCTGCTCCTTTTGACGCTCGTCTCTCTGCCGGCGGCGGCGCAGGATTACACGTTCGAAGTGCCCCGCGTCGTGCTCAACGACATCCCGTTCACCGTCACGGTGCGGAGCCCCGACGTCCTCTTCGACGAGGAGCAGGCGGCGACGTATGCCGTGCGTATGGACGGGCAACGGTTCCCGCTCGAATTCCGACGCGTCGACGGGGAGCGTGCGCTCGTGGCCGAAGGGCTGACGACCTCCGAGAGCGGGCGCGTTCGGCTGACCCTCATGCGCGACGGCGCGGCGCTGCGAGAGGCTTCGACGCGTTCCACACCCGGGTGGCTCTCTATCGTGCCGCCGCTGCTGGCCATTGCCGTGGCGCTTGCTTTCAAACGGGTGGTGCCGGCCCTCTTCCTCGGCCTGTGGATCGGCGCGTGGACGGTGGTGGGCGGCGGGCTCGGCTTCTGGCAGGGCGTGCTCGATTCGTTCCAGGTCTACGTGCTCGGCGCACTCTCCGACCCCGATCACGCGGCCATCATCCTGTTCTCCCTCATGATCGGAGGCATGGTGGGCGTCATCTCCCGCAACGGCGGCATGCAAGGGGTGGTCAACCATATCGTCCGCTGGGCGAAAGACGCCCGGCGCGGGCAGATCGCCACGGGCGCGCTCGGCGTGGCGATCTTCTTCGACGACTACGCCAACACGCTCGTGGTGGGCAACACGATGCGGCCCGTCACCGACCGGCTGCGCATCTCCCGCGAAAAGCTCGCCTACATCGTCGACTCGACGGCGGCGCCCGTCTCGGCGCTCGCGCTCGTCACCACGTGGATCGGCTTCGAGGTGGGCCTCATCGGCGACGCCGTCTCGAAGATCGAAGGCTACGATGAGGCGGCCTATTCGATCTTCCTCAGCTCGATCCCGTACAGCTTCTATCCCATCCTCGCGATCTTCTTCGTGTTTCTCATCGCCTGGTCGAACCGGGACTTCGGGCCGATGTACCGGGCCGAGCAGCGCGCTCGCACGACGGGGCAGGTCATCCGTCCGGGAGCGAGCGTGGACGAAGAGGCGGCGGAGGGAAAAGACGTGCAGCCGAAGCCGGACAAGCCGCACCGCGTGATCAACGCCGTCCTCCCCATCGTGGTGCTCATCGGGACCGTGCTCGTCGGCCTGTACGTCACCGGTGAGGGCGAAACGCTCCGCGACATCATCGGCTCGGCGGACTCGTACAAGTCGCTCATGTGGGCCTCGCTGCTCAGCGTGCTCACGGCCGTGGGCCTCTCGATCGGGCAGCGCATCCTCTCGCTCCACGAAGCCATCGACGCGTGGTATTCGGGGCTCAAGGCGATGCTCTTCGCCATGATCATCCTCGTGCTGGCCTGGTCGCTCTCCTCGATCACCGAGGTGCTCCACACCGCCGACTACCTCGTGCACCTGCTCGGCGACACCTTGCCGCCCGCGTTCGTGCCGGCCATCGTCTTCATCCTCTCGGCGGCGACGGCCTTCGCCACCGGATCGAGCTGGGGCACGATGGGCATTTTGCTCCCGCTCGTGGTGCCGCTCGCCTGGGCCGTGCTCGGGGCCAACGGCATGGCCGACCCCGTTCATTATCACGTGCTCTATTCCACCATCGCCTGCATCCTGGCCGGCTCGGTCTGGGGCGACCACTGCTCGCCCATCTCCGACACCACCATCCTCTCGTCGATGGCCTCGGGCTGCGATCACATCGACCACGTCAGCACACAGATACCGTATGCGCTTCTCGTCGGCGCCGTCGGGCTCGTGCTGGGAACGATCCCCGTCGGGCTGGGCGCGCCGTGGTGGGCAGGCCTGATCCTCGGGATTGCGGTGCTTTATGCCGTGCTCCGGTTCTACGGGAAAGAGGTTGCCCCGGCAGCGCCGTCCGAAGTTCCGGCGACCGAGGAGGCTGCCGCCTGATTCGCCACTGATGAAAGGCGCTGGGAAGCGCCGTCCGCTCCGTGAGACCGGGACCGCATGGTTGCATCTTCCCGGCTGTTTTTGCCACCGATCATTTCTTACCTGAGATATGCTGCTCGATTCCGACAACCGACCCTGGGGACGCTGGGAAGAATATTTGAATGAGCCCGGGTACCGGGTCAAGCGCATCGTCGTCAACCCCGGACAACGGCTCTCGCTTCAGAAGCACCGCCACCGTCGCGAGCACTGGGTCATCGTGCGGGGGGAAGGGCTTTTCACGCTCGATCGGGACGTGACGCGCGTCAGGATCGGCGATCATGTGGAGATCCCCGTCGGCGGGGTGCATCGCATCGAGAACGATGGCGAGGATTACCTGGTCATCATCGAGACGCAGCTCGGCCTCTGTCTCGAGGACGACATCATCCGGCTGGAAGACGACTACGGTCGCGCCGGGTGACGGGCGCGTCCGTGCTCACGAACGTTTTTCGAGTTCGTCGAGAAGGCGGAAGGCGATGGCCCGGGCCAGGGCGGGCGCGTTGCCCCAGGCGCGGTTGTTGGCGATGAGGTGGAGCACGGCGCCCCGGGCCTCGGCCCGAAGCGCGAGCGCGACGGCGTCGAGCGCCATGTCCCGGGCCTGCTTCGTCTCGCTCAACGCCGGCACGGCCCGGTCGAACGGGTAGGCAAGCGCGTACGCCTCGGCATAGGGCATGCGCAGGGGCGTCAGCAGGCGCGCCACGGCGGTCCCGTCGGCGGCGGTGAACCGCGCTCCGCACAGCCGCCACTGCTCCCGAAGGGGCGGGAGCCACGTCCAGTGGCTGAAGACGAAGCCGAGGCCCCGATCCGCAAGCCAGGCGAAGTACGGGGGGACGAGCAGGTGCGCCGAACGCAACTCGAGATGCGCCTGTACGTCGCCGGGAAGGGCGCGGAAGAAGCCGTCGAGCTCGGCGATGTTCTCCATAGGGTCCGGGCTTTCGGCGCGCCGCTGATACTCCTGTTCGAACAAGAGGCCCGAGAGCCGGTCGCCGAGGAGCTTGCGGGCGGGTTCGATGAACTGCTTCGTGACCCCCCCGGCGTCGAGGAAAGAGGGGTTGTTCTCATAAACCACCTTGCCTTCGCGGCTCCGACGCAGTTTCCGCGCGAAGAAGGTCTGCGGGGCCTTGAGCAGGAAACGCGCGTCGGCAGGGGCCTGATCGGCATATTGCTCGAGCACGAAGAGGTTGTTCGTGGGGCGGCCTTCGGCGTCGAGGAGGGGGCGGTAGAACGTAAAGTCGAGCTCGAGCACGTCGAAATGCTCGAAGTACTCGCGCACGGAGGCGATGGGCACGGTGCGTTCCTCGAACGTTTGCCCGCCGAGCTTGCGTTTGCGGGTTTTGACGGCCTTTGCGTAGCGCTCCGGGTAGATCTGTCCGATCCATCCGGCGTACCGGTCGCTCGCCGTGCCGAAGCGGAGGTAGGGGAAGAGGCCGCGAAAGGCATACGCCGCCGCGCGTTCCCGGCGTTCGACGAGGGAAGGATCGGTCATCGGGCGGGGGGAGGGCCGGTCAGAGGGAGGGCTCTTTCTGCTCGGGGCTCGGGAGCTCGCCCGCGCCGTTGTTCCGCGCTTCGTCGAGGCGGCTTTTTTGGCGGCGGCGATACCGGATGTTCTTCTGCACCGTGTGGAAGGTGACGAACACGCCCGAGGCGAGGAAGAAATAATACGCCAGGATACGCCAGACGATCAGGGTCGGGAGCACCATCCCTTTGGGCATGAGCGGGCCGAGGAAGAGCGCGTAAAGCCCTTCGACGCCGCCTGCGCCGCCGGGGGTGGGGAGGATGAGCGAGCCGAGCGTGAGCGCCGCCGTGCGGGTGAAGGCGAGGAGCACGTCGAGGTCGGGTACGACGCTCCAGATGAGCAACACGAGCAAAAGGTACCGGGCCATCCAGGTGCCCATCGTCAGAAGAAAGCCCGTCACGTAGAAGCGGAGCGGCTGCGTACGGAGGATCTTCGCGCGGTGCTCGTATTGGCTCATCTCGTGGGCGACGTGCTTCTGAAAGCGCCGAAGCACCTTCAAGCGAAAGACCCTCTCTGCAATCTTTTTGAGCAACGAAGGACGCATGAGCGTCGCATAAGCGAAAACGACCGTCCAGATGAGCAGCGCGATGAAATAGACCACGGAAGTCCAGAAGCCGACCCTTCCAAAAGAGGCGGGGATGACGTCAATGAAGGCGGCGGCGATGAGGACGAAGGGCACGGAGAGCGCAAACCATATCTGGTCGAGGATCATCACGAAGAGCATCCACGCGCCGACCATGCCCACCGGAATCTGCCCTTTCGAACTACCCTTGCTGTCGCGCGAGATGTAGAACGCTGCCAGGGGCGCGCCGCCGACGAGCGAAGGCGTGATGTTCGACGCAAAATCCCAGGCCAGCTGTCCCCGCACGGCGGCCGTGAAAGAGATGCTGCGGTGCGAGACGTAATAGAGTCGCCAGCCGCCGAAGAGGATGCGCGCCGCCACGGAGCCCAGCGCCGCCGTCATCAGCCACGGGTTGAGCCGATGGAGCATCTCCCGGAGATCATCGGGGTTGAACGTGAGATATCCGATGACCAGCAGAACGACGAGACTCAGAAGGATCGGCCAGAGGATGCTCACCCAGGAAATCGGGGGCGGCGACGACGGTTCTTCACCTCCGAGATCTTCCGGAAGGGCGGTTTCTTCGACGGTCGGAGGTGATACGGACATGCGGAGAGACGATTGGTGAACGGCAAAAATACGAAAAGCTGCGAATCGGATCCGGGGATGTGGATAACTGAACCGTTAATGTTTGGTCGGAGCGGACTCATTCGAGCGCGTCGATAGCCGCTCGGAGCTTGCGATAGGTGTCGCGCATTGCCTCGGGGATCACTTTCACGTCGGCCACGACGGGCATGAAATTCGTATCGGCCTGCCACCGAGGTACGACGTGCACGTGGAGGTGTTGCGGGATGCCCGCGCCCGCCGCGAGCCCCTGGTTGATCCCGACGTTGTATCCCTCCGGCTTCAGCGCACGGTCGATCCATCGCATGCACCGCGCGATGGTCTCGGCGACGGCGTTCCGCTCCTCGGAGGTCAACGCTCCGTATTCCGATACCTCGCGGAAGGGCACGATCATGAGGTGCCCGTTGTTGTACGGATAAAGATTCATGATGACGAAGACGTGTTCGCCGCGCCAGAGGATGAAGTTCTCCTCATCCCGGTCTTCTGCGGCCAAGCGCGTGAAGAGGGAGCCGTCGTCCGGCTCCCTCGGATCGCGGTTCGACATCCGTTCGATATGCCGTGAGCGCCAGGGGCTCCACATCCGTTTCATACGCGTCGGATCAGTGGGTGGG
>Ga0256841_1002292_pt1 | contig 15386 bp, 11 predicted proteins | sample 356308metaG_FD_185971 | JGI IMG/M metagenome (GOLD analysis project Ga0256841, IMG submission 185971) | Hydrothermal vent microbial communities from Mid Atlantic Ridge, Atlantic Ocean - 356-308 | ecosystem: Environmental > Aquatic > Marine > Hydrothermal vents | place: Atlantic Ocean: Mid... | reverse complement strand
CGGCAGCGGCATCATCCTCCTCAGCCTCGGCTATGCCTTCACCGATGACCTCTTCGTGACGCTCGGCCGGAGCAATGCCTCGGACGACGTCGAGCTTCAGGGCAAATACCGGCCGGCGAAGCAGGGCGCATGGCCGTTCGATGCGGCGGTGCTCACCACGCTCAACTGGATCTCGGAAGACGTGCCCGGCGAGGGGCGTTTCACGAGTGCGGCGTTCAAGTTTACCGGACAGGTCATCCTCGCCCGAGAGGTGGCTCCGGGCATCGGCCTGGCCGTCGCGCCGGGCGTGACCGTCAACCCCTCACACGAATCGAACGCCGACGACGCGCTGCTGACCCTCGGCCTCGCCGGACGATGGCGCTTCCACGGCAACCTCTCGCTCATCGGCGAGTGGACGCCCATCCTCACGGGCTATACGCGCACGACGACCTTCGGCAATGAGAACCGCTTCGACAGCTGGGGCGGCGGCCTCGAAATCGCCACTGCGGGCCACATCTTCCAGATCATCGTCACGAACTCGGTGGGCATCGCCACGGATCAGTATCTCAACGGCGGCGACCTCGACCTCCGCGACGGCGACGTGCGCCTCGGGTTCAACATCTATCGCATCCTGAACTTCTGAGTCCCGCTCTCGACGTCCCCAACCCTTTTCAGAAAAGACCGACGATATGATCCGATACGATAGCCGCCGGCCCTTTGGCCGCCTTGCCCTTGCCCTCGTGCTTGCGCTGATGCTCACCGCCTGCGAACACGCCGACCCGCTCGTCGATGAGCCGCCGCCGTCCTCCGACGGCGTGAAGTTCTCCACCATCCAGTCCACCATTTTCAACGCCAGTTGCGCGCTCTCCGGGTGCCACACCGGCTCGTTCCCGCCCCAGGGATTGGACCTGAGCGAGGGGCAGGCGTATGCGAACCTCGTGAACGTGAACAGCCAGGAGGAGCCGACCCTCAAGCGGATCGAGCCGGGCGACCCGGACCGGAGCTACCTTTTCCTCAAGATCACCGGCGCACCGGGCATTCGCGGCGGGCGGATGCCGCTGGGCCGCACCCCGCTCTCGGATGCGCAAATCGACCTTATCCGGCAATGGATCGAGGAGGGTGCGCAGGAGAACTGAGGTCGATTGCGTATTTCGCAAGGCGGCCTCCTCCGTCCATTTACGTACGCACTACGCACAACAGAGGGGCTACCCCGGAGGGGCTACCCCGACATCGATAAGCAGAATCGGCTAAGCAGAAGCGGCATGAGTCCCTCGCCGTGTCATCCGAAGCGGGCGCGGAGGGCGGCGTCGCTCATTTCCGTCGCGCCGTCCGGGCCGATCTGCACGAAGCGATCCCGGAAGCGGAACGTGACCCGGTCGCCGAGGCGGGCGAAGGCGCGCGCCTCAGGATAGCGGCGGAGGAAGGCGAAATACGCGTCGGAGGCAAACTTGAGCTTGACCGGCGCGTCCTTTTCCGCGTCGAAGCCGTCGTCGATCCACGCGCCGCCGGCGGTCAGGCGCAACGTGCGTCCCGCCACCACGGTCACGCCCGTCGCCTCCGGTGCGGCGGCGACGTCGGCCTCGCGCATCGTTCGGAGCGTTTTGCTCATCTCCACGGCGGCGCGGCCCGAGGTCCGCGTCAGCGCGGCGTCGGCGCGCATCGGGGCTTCGTACTGAATCACGTCGGGGGAGCGCCTCACGGGGGGCGTCGCGCCGGCCATCGTCTCATCCTCGCGCACGAGGTACGACGTGTACGGCGTCACGAGGCCGTGCTCCTTCGCCAGCGCGATCACCTCGTCCCTGAGTTCGTCGTTTTCGCCGTGGAGCCGGATCTCGTCGAGGAGTTCGCCCACGCGCCGGGTGGCCCACAGCCGCGCCACGAAGTCGCGCTCGCGCGCGAGCGCGGGGAAGTCGAAGACGTACCGCTTCTTCACGCGCTTGTCGCCGAGGACGCCGCGCAGGGTGAGCGCGGCCTCGCCGGGGGTGCGATACCGGCCCGTGAGGATGAGCCTGCCGCCCCGGTAGAGGTCCGGCAGGCGGCCCGGCGCGAAGGCGTACGCATCGACGCCGGAGAGCTTCACGTCGAGGTCGGTGAGGACGGGATAACGCACCTTCTCGTAAAACGTCGAGACGCGTTCCTCGATGTTCTCGTCGGGCGAGATGTAGTCGGCGAAGGCGCCCGTCCCGGCGGAGAGGCCGTCGAGGAGACGGGTGTTCACGTCGTAGCCGACGCCGAAGGTGAAGATCCGGACGGCGTTCCGGTTGGCCTCGGTCACGTTCGTGCGGATGCGACCCTCGTTCTTTTCGCCGGAGGTGGGGAGGCCGTCGGTGAGGAAGATGATCATGCCGTGCGGGCTTTCCTCGAGCATGGCGAGGGCGGTCAGGAGCGCGTCGTTGATGTTCGTTCCGCCCCGCGCTTCGAGCTGATCGACGAAGTACACGGCGTCGCCGGCGGCGTCGGGCGCGGCGAGCGTTTCGCGGAACGCCTGCGCGTCCGAGGAGAAGGCGACGAGGCCGAAGCGGTCGCGGGGACCGAGGCGGCGGAGGGCGTACGTGAGGGCGTCCTTCGCCTGAGCGATCTTCTCGCCCGCCATGCTCCCCGAGGTGTCGAGCACGAAGACGACGTCCTTCGGCCGGACGTCCGCCGGGCTCGCCTCGAACGGGGGCGAGAGGAGGAGCATGAAATAGCCGGGCCGGTCGCGGTACGGCCGGTGGGTGAAGAGCGTCGCGCCGAGGTCGGCGGGGTCGAGGCTGAAATACAGGACGAAGTCGCGTCCGTCGAGGCCGCCGGCGTTTTCGAGCGTGACCACGGCTTCGCGTTCGCCTTTCCGCTCGACGTCGATCTCGTGGGAGGGCGAGTAGAGGTTCGTCACGGCGGTCGAGGCGTCGAGCGTCACGCGGATGAGGCTGTGGGCGGGCGTCGCCTCGGGCGCGGACGGCCGGTCCTGGCGCGGGCGTCGCACGGGCGGCATCGGCGGGCCGCCGGCGGCGCGCGCGGCGAGCGACCCCTGAAGCGGATACCGGAAGGCGACGGTGTTGCCCTCGCGCGTGAGCGCGGCGTCGTACCGAAGCGTGATCGTGCGCGCGGCGCCGCCGGGGATCGGGAAGAGGCGGGCGCGGAAGGTGCGGTAATCGGCCATCTCGAGCAGGGCCGGGTCGAGGCTGCGCCGGACGATGTCCTCATAGATGCGCCGCGCCTCGTCGGCGCTCAGAAGCTCGCCCGCCATCTCCTCGCCGTCCACCTCCATCGAGAAGCGGGAGACCTGTGCGCCGGGCGGCAGCGGGAAGAGGAACGTGCCCTCGGCCGTCGCCGCGCCGGGGTTGAAAAACGTATGCGTCACCGTGACCTCGGCAATCTCGTCCCGCACCTCGGCCTCGACGCGGTGCGTGCGGAGTTCGAGCGCGGCGGGACGCCCGTCCGGCCCGATCACGACGGCCTGTGCGTGCGCCAGCGAGGCGGTGAAAAGCAAAGGGGCGAGGGCATGCATCCATCGTTTCATAAGTTCCCTCCGAAATCTTGAGGATGGGACGGGGTGAGGGGCGTATTTGGTGGAAAGGCGCTCCTGAAAATCTTTCGCCGCTCGTCCCCTGAAAGACACGGGCTTCCGTTCATCGTTTCTTTTCAAACGGGCGCGCGGGCGGGAATATTGTCCCGAATGCAGGAGCGGGCAGGGCGCCCCCGTCTTCGCGAAGAGGCGCGGCGCGCTTTCGAGGGTGTGTTCATTCGGGGAGGACACATATGACATGCAGTTGGCACCCGGGGGCTTTATTATGTCGGCAAGCAGGTTTCGATCACCCTTGCCCGGCAAAAAACGATGATTTCTTATAAAGAAAAAGCTTCCCCGGAGCGCCCGCGCCGCGTCGCTGAAGTCGCGCCTTCACACATGTTCGGCGTCGGCGGGCCGCTCTATGATCCGCCGTACGAGACGCCGCTCGAAGACGAGCTGGCGTGGCATCTCGTCAAATACCTCCACCGGTCGGTGCGGCTCCGCAGTCAGGTCCGCGTGCCGACGCCGTGCGGGGTCTTCTGGGTAGACTTCGTGATCGAACATCGCGGGCGGCGCATCGCTCTCGAGTGCGGCGCGCTCGACGAGGACGTGGACGAGCGTCAGGAACGCTATCGCGATGCGCTTCTCATGGGCTCCGCCGTTTTTCAGACGCTCTATCGCTTTCGGGGGAAGGACCTCTTTGATCACATGGAGGACGTGCTCTTCATCCTTTCGCGGCTGCATCCGGAGCTTTTCACCGAGCGGGGGCGGATCAACCTCGAACGGCTGGCCTCGCCCGAGGCGCGCGTGTGGGAACCGCCCCGTCGCGGCCCGGTGCTTACGCTCGCCTACGACGCCGCCACGGGCGCGAACGACGAAGCGTATGCGCCCATGCGCATCAAACGCCTCCGCCTCAAGTGCGCCACCGACTGGGTGCGCGACCACGATGCCGCCCTCGCCGAATACGGGTCCGCCGCCCCGCTCGCGAAGAGCGCATAGCCATCCCCCGGAAAGGAGCAGCGCCGGGACGGCCGTCGGCTCGGCCGCGCGGGAGAAGCGGGCGCGGGAGAAGATGGAGGCGTGGACGTATAGCGCCGGTCCGATCAGGTGCGCGCCTCCGGAAGGCTTTTTTTCGATCCGTCTCGCAAACGATTTGCTCACGCGCCCGGGATGCTTATCTTTGCGTTCCCCCTTCGTGTATGTTATTGTTTCCGGCGCGAGATTCTACGAATCCTGTCTGACGCACTTTCCCGTTGTCCTTTACCCATTGAATCGCCCGGCATGCCGGACGGCCGGCGATCGACTGCCGAATCGGTGTGGTTCCGATTCTTTTCCTGATTATCGAGTGAGAAGTAAAGATGGGCTTTGTGGCTCCTCATGCGCATGGTGAGGGCTTGCCCGCCAAACAGCCTCTTTTTTATCAACTTCTGCGTCGAATTTTATCGTTGCAGACGGGGAGAGCAGAGGAGACGTTCGGGCAGGCGCTTCCCTGGATCGCGGAGGCTTTCGAGGGGACGGCGGCGCTCGTCGGGCGCGTGGAGGGGGACGTCTATACGGTCGTGTATGGAGAGGCGCCGGGGCTCGGGCTTCGGCGGGGCGAGGCGGTTCCACTGGATGAGACGTATTGCGGCGAGACGATGCGGGCGGGCCGCGTCGTGGCGTCGACGGGCGGGGAGGGACCTCCCGCTGCCCGGCGCTTCGGGACGGCCGCCTACCTCGGCGCGCCGCTGGTGGTGAGCGGTCGCCCGTGGGGCGCCCTGAGCGTGTGGCGCGCCGGCCCACGCGCCGAGCCGTTCGACGAGGCCGACCGCGCGCTCATGGAGACGCTGGCCGCATGGGCCGGCGCAACGCTCGAACGGGAAGCCGAAGAGATCCGGCTGCGAGAGACGGAAACGCTGTTTCGCGGGCTCGTCGAGCAGTCGTTCACGGGCGTCTACGTGGTGCAGGACGGGCGCATCCGGTACGCCAACTCCCGACTGGCCGAGATCCTCGGCTATCCGCTCGAAGAACTCCGGGACGCCCCGATCTTCCCGATGGTCGTGGAGGAAGATCGACCCCTGGTTCGAGAGAATATCCGGCGGCGCCTCGACGGCGAACTCCCGGCAATGGGATATTCGTTCCGGATTCGGCGTGCGGACGGGGAGGTGCGGGACGTGAGGGTATACAGCCGGATCGCGGTCTACCGGGGCGCGCCGGCGCTCATCGGGACGTTGCTCGACGTCACCGAGCAGAAGGCGATGGAGGCGGAGTTGCGCGAGGGCGAGGCGCGCGTGCAGGCGCTCCTCGCCGCCCTCCCCGACGTGCTGTTCCGTGTGGGCCGCGACGGCGTCGTGCGCGACTACGTGGGACCGCCCTCTCCCGACGCTTTCGTCGGCAAGCCTCTCGGCCAACGGTTGCCCGAGGCCGCGCGCGCTCCGGCCATGGCGGCGCTCGAAAAGGCGCTCGAAACCCGGACGCTTCAGACCTTCGAATACGCGCTCGGTCCCGACGGCGGCAGGTATTACGAAGCCCGGGTGGTCCCCGATCAGCCCGCCGCCGCGCTGATCGTCGTTCGCGACATCTCCGATCGCAAGCGCGCCGAGGAGAAGCTCGAGCGCACCCGGCGGCTGAACCGGATGTTGCTCGAGTCGACGCTCGACGGCTATATCCTGGCCGACGTCCGGGGCGAGATTATCGACGTGAACCCGGCCTATTGCCGGATGAGCGGGTACACGCGCGAGGAACTGACCGGGATGAACATCCGCGCGCTCGAAGCCGCGCTCGAAGCCGAGGCGGTCAAACGGCGCATCGAACGAATGCCGGCCGACGGAGGCGCGCGCTTTCAGACCCGTCACCGCCGCAAAGACGGAAGCCTCCTCGATCTCGACGTGAGCATCGTGATCGTGCAGCCGGAGGAAGAGCCGCTCGTGGCCGCCTTCGTCCGCGACATCACGGAGTTCAAACGATCCGAGGCGGATCTTCAACAGAGCGAGACCCGCCTGCGGATGGCCCTCAACGCGGCGGGTGGCGGCGCGTTCTTCTGCGATATGGAGGCGGACGTCGTGCGATGGGATGAACGCTCGCAGGCCATCTTCGAGGTTGCACTGCCGGACGGCATCCTCGACTTCGACGTGTGGGCGGAGCGGCTCCACCCGGCCGACCGGGAAGAGGTGATCCGGGCCTATGACGAAGCGCTGGCAAAGGACGAGGGCTTCGAGATGCAGTACCGGATCATCCGTCCGGACGGAGAAACGCGGCACATCTCCGTGCAGAGCATCATCGTGCGTGACGCCTCGGGCGCGCCGGTGCGGGTTTACGGCATGCACATCGACGTCACCGAGCAGAAGCGCGCCGAGCAAGAACGGGAAGCCCTCATCCGGGAACTGGAACGGCGCAACGCCGAACTCGAACGTTTCACCTATACGGTCTCGCACGATCTCAAAAGCCCGCTCGTCACCATTCACGGGTTCCTCGGCATGCTCGAAAAGGACGTGGCCGCCGGAGCGAGCGAGCGGGTGGCGGAAGACATCCGGCACATCGGACGGGCCGCCACGACGATGAAAGACCTGCTCAACGATTTGCTCGAACTCTCCCGTTCGGGCCGCCTCGTCCATCCCTCGGGGGTCGCGCCGATGAAAGAACTCGTGGAAGCGGCTCTGGAGCGCATCGGCGGCGAACTCGAAGCGCGGGGCGTGACGGTGAACGTGCCGGGCGATCTGCCGCCGCTCTTCGGAGATCGGGCGCGGCTCATCGAAGTGTTTCAGAACCTCCTCTCCAACGCCGTCAAGTTCATGGGCGATCAGGCCTGTCCCTGCATCGAAATCGGGGGACAAATGGCGTCGGGCGAGACCCTCTGCTTCATCCGCGACAACGGCATCGGCATCGCGCCGGCCTATCACGAGAAGATCTTCGACCTCTTCGAACGGCTCGATCCCGACGTGGAGGGCACCGGCATCGGGCTGACGCTGGTCAAACGGATCATCGAACTGCACGGCGGACGCGTGTGGGTCGTGTCCGAGGGACCGGGCCGGGGGAGCACGTTTTGTTTTGCCCTTCCGACGTCCGGGAAAGACGCCGCTTCCTGATGCATGAGCCGTCGATGCGGGCCGCGAGCGGTTCCGGAAGACGTCACGGGGCGGCGGGGACCGGCGCCCGTTCGAGCGCCGCCCGCAGGTCGGCCAGCAGGTCCTCTTCCGTCTCGACGCCCACCGACAGCCGGAGGAGGTCGTCGGTGATGCCTGCGGCGGCTCGCTGGGTCGGGCGCATGGAGGCGTGGCTCATCGTGGCGGGGTGCTCGATCAGGGACTCCACGCCGCCCAGCGACTCGGCCGGCGCAAAGATGCGGGTGCGCCGGAGCACCTCGTGGGCCGCAGCCTCGCCGCCGTGGACCGCAAAGCTCACCATCCCACCGAAGCCCCGCTGTTGGCGGCGAGCGACCGCGTGGCCGGGATGGGAGGGCAGACCGGGATAATACACCGCCCGAACGGCGGGATGGGCCGCGAGAAAATGCGCCACGGCGTGTGCGTTGGCCTCATGTTGTCGGAGGCGCAGCGGCAACGTCTTGAGCCCCCGGAGCACCAGCCAGCAATCGAAGGGGCCGGCAATGGCGCCCATGGCGTTGGCGGTGAACTGGACGCGTTCGTTCCAGTCCGCCGCTCCGGCAATGACGGCGCCGCCCACCACGTCGGAGTGCCCGTTGATGTATTTGGTCGTGGAGTATACCACCAGGTCGGCTCCGAGGGACAATGGTTGCTGGAGCAGCGGGGAGAGGAAGGTGTTGTCGACGATGAGGACGACCCCGGCCTCGCGGGTCAGGGCGGCTACGGCGTCGAGGTCGATGATGCGAAGCAGGGGGTTGGAGGGCGTCTCGACCCACACGGCGCAGGTGTCGGGGCGAAGGGCCTGCCGAAGGGCTTCCGGACGGGTCAGATCGACGAAGGAGACCCGGAGCTTGCCCTGGCGCTGAAAGTGGAGAAAGAGCCGCTCCGTGCCGCCGTAACAATCGTGAGCGCAGATGAAGTGAGCGCCGGCGTCGAAGAGGGAAAGGGTCGTGGCGATGGCGGCCATGCCGCTGGTCAGGGCCACGGCGCCGTGGCCGCCCTCCAGCTCGGCGAGGGTTTCCTCCAGGGCGCGTCGCGTCGGGTTGCCGCTGCGCGAATAGTCATAGCCTTTCGTGACACCCGGCGCTTCGAACCGGTAGTTGGCCGTCTGGTAAATGGGGGGGACGATGCTGTTGTAACACCGGTCGGTTTGCTGTCCGGCCAGTGTGAGGCGGGTGCTCGGATTCATGGGCATTTCGGGTTGATGAGGGGGGAAGGCGTAGCCGGGGACGGCTCGTGGGCGCCTCGTCCGGACCGGAGGACGAGGGTGTGCCGTTCCGGATGTCGGGTGCAACGAACGCGCAGGGGGATGCCCTCGGCCAGCAGCGGTTGGAAGACGGCCGGATGCATGCCCAGCCGGCCGGACCGGTTCAGCGCATGGGCTTCTTCCATGTCGAGCAGGCGGAGGCGTCGTGCGGTCGGGTTCTCGCGAGGGTCCGCGGCGTAGAGCCCGTCGACGTCGGTCCACCGATCCATGACGTCGGCGCGCAGCGCGGCGGCCAGGAGGGCGGCGCTGTAATCACTTCCGCCCCGCCCCAGCGTGCGCACCTCGCCGTGAGCCGTTCCCGCGAGAAACCCGGTGACGACCGGCAGGGCGTCGATGCCGGCATACCAGGTGCGCATCGCGCGACGGGTTGCTCGCCGGTCTACGACCGGACCGGAGGGGCCGTCGTAGACGCGGATGAGCGTCGCAGCGTCGTGGGCTTCGGCCGGAAGGCCCGCCTCGGAGAGGGCCAGCGCCACGAGCGGCGCCGAAAGTCGCTCGCCGGTGGCCAGCACGAAATCCCGGTCGGTGGACGGCTCGCGTGGAGCGGACAGACGGCCTTCCAGCCGGGCGAGGCGCCGGGACAGGATGGCTTCATAGCGCCGTCGGGCGGTGGTGGAAAGGCAGGCGGCGGCCAGGCTCAGATGCCGTTCCCGGAGCGCGGTCAGGCCGCCGGGCGGAGCGCCGCGCGCAAGGGCCGCCAGCCCGTCCGTGACGCCCTTCAGCGCCGAGACCACGAGAACGACCCGGCTTTGCCCGGACTCCTCCACGACGACCCGCACCAGTCGCCGGAGGGCGGCGACGTCGCCGACGGAAGAGCCGCCGAATTTGAACACGCTCAGTCCCTTCCGGCGGTTGGTTCGTATTGCAAAATCATCCATGCGTGCGCACCGGAAAAGGAGGAGACGAGGTTGGAGCAGGCAAGGTGAAGGGGGCAACGTGACGCTCCATAAAGGGGCGAAAGCCCGCCTCCATTCCCTCAAAATCCATGAAGAAGGCGTCGTGCCCGTTGGGGGCGTCGAGCAGGTGGAGCGCGGCGTTGGGGATCAGGGCGGCGAGCTCCTCTTGCTCGGCAGGAGGGTACAGCAGGTCGGACCGAACACCCATCACCAGCGTCGGCCGGCGGATGCTGCGAAGCACGTCCGCATAAGGCCCGCGTCCCCGGGCAACGTCGTGGGTGTTGAGTTGCCGGGTAAGGTGGACGTAACAGTTGGCGTCGAAGCGGTCGACGAGTTTGCGGCCCTGATGATGGAGATAGCTTTCCACGGAAAAACGAACGGCCCCCGATGGGCGTCTGGCGGGGCGGCGACCGAAGCGGGCGTCGTAGTCGGCCGGGGTGCGGTAGGAGAGCATGGCGATCATGCGGGCGGCGGCGAGGCCCTGCACCGGAGGCGCATCGGACGCATAGCGGCCGTCCTTCCAGCGCGGGTCGGCGAAGATGGCCTGCCGCTGTGCTTCGGTCCAGGCGATGCACCAGGCGGAATGGCGTCCTCCCACGGCGATGGGAGCCAGCGCGCGGGCGAAGTCCCCTGCGAAGGCCCATTCCAGCGTTATCATGCCGCCCATCGAAGGGCCGGTCACGAGGGCCAGGCTCGTGACGCCCAGGTGGTCCAGGACGCGTTTTTGGAGCGTCACCTGGTCCCGGATCGTCACGGCGGGGAAGTCGGGGCCGTAGGGGCGTCCGGTGGCGGGGTTCACCGTCAGCGGGGACGCCGACCCGTAGGGCGAGCCCAGATTGTTGACACAGACGACGAAGTACCGGTCGGTGTCGAACAGCCGCCCGGGGCCCAGGAGCGGCCCCCACCACTGCGCGGCGTCGGCGTTGCTCGTAAGGGTATGGCAGAGGAGGACGGCGTTGTCGCCCCGGTCATTGAGCCGGCCCCACGTCTGGTAGGTCACCGGCGCGGGCGTCAGGGTTGCGCCTTCCGCGAGGGGGAGGGAGGGGAGGAGGAGGTGGGGCATGGCGCTCCGTTCTGCATGGGAGGGACGAAATGCTCTTGCAGAAGGCGGAGCCGGAGGCGCCGTGGTCTATGCCGGGGCAGGGGCATGAAAAAAACCCCTCCCGCGCGGCATAGCGGAAGAGGTCTTCAACGTACCCTCGAAAGGGTAGAAAAGGATTCTCCCGCTCATCTTCCCTCGCGCGTAACGAGGCAGGAATTGGCACCTTCCATACACAAAAACGGGAGCTGTGTAGGGGGTTGCCAGGGTATCACAGGGCCTGCACCCTCCACCCTTCTGGATGAGCAATCCGAGACAAACTCGTCTTGGCGGCCTCCAACAGGCCGGTCGAGAGCAGGTTCCGGGTTCGAGGAAAAAAAAAGCCGGAAGCGTTTCCGGGGGGGCCGGCCGCTCGCAGTCGGGGGTGAGCGGCCGGACGGCGCCGCGACGAACCGCCTCACACACGGTCGCTTTCACAGGGCGCGGGGCCGGGCGCTCCACGCCGGAGCGGGCGCGGCCCCGACGGGCGCGGGGGCCGGCCGGGCTTCCTCATCGAGGAGAAGGAGCGCGCCTTCGCCGCTGGAATAGGCCTCTTCCCCGTGATGGACGACGTCGAGGCCGAGCCGTTCGGCGTGGTCGTCGGCGCGGACGGCCATCACGAGGCTCATCGTTTTCAGGAGGGCGAACGTGAGCAGGCCGCTGTAGACGAAGACGGCGAGGACCGAGAGGGCCTGGATGCCGAACCGGGTCGCGAGGGCCGGCAGCGGTCCGTCGGTCGAGCCGATCCGGACGGCGTCGGCGAAGACGCCGGTGAGCAGCGCCCCGGTGATGCCGCCGAGGCCGTGTGCGGCAAAGACGTCGAGCGCGTCGTCGAGCCGGGTGCGGGTCCGCCACCGGATGGCGAAATAGCTCGGCAGGGCCGCCAGCGCGCCAAGCGCCATCGACGAGAGGGGCGAGACGAACCCGGCGGCGGGCGTGACGGCGACGAGCCCCACGACGATGCTCGTGGCCACGCCGACGGCGGTGATCTTGCCCGTGCGGAAGTGGTCCAGCATCGTCCACACCACCAGCGTCGCCGCCGGAGCGAGCATCGTGTTCACGAAGGCGAGGCCGGCCGTCGCGTCGGCGGCCAGCGCGCTGCCGCCGTTGAAGCCGAACCATCCGAACCACAGCAGCCCCGCGCCCAGCAGCACGAACGGCACGTGGTGCGGCAGGAGGGCCCGGCGCCCGTAGTCCCGGCGCGGGCCGAGGAAGAGCGCCGCCGTCACCGCCGCCGCGCCCGCGTTGACGTGCACCACCGCGCCGCCCGCAAAGTCGAGCGCGCCGAGCCCGGCCAGCCAGCCGCCGCCCCACACCCAGTGACACACCGGCGCGTAGACGAACAGCACCCACAGCCCAATGAAAAGCATGTACGCCGGAAACCGCATGCGCTCCACCACCGCGCCCGAGATCAACGCCACGGTGATGACGGCAAACGTGCCCTGAAAAGCCATGAACAGCAGGTGTGGGATCGAGCCCTCGGCCTCCAGGCCGACGCCCCGGAGCAGCGCCATCGACCCGTCGCCGAGCCACGCCCCTCCCGTTCCGAAGGCGAGCGAGTAGCCGAGCAACGCCCACAGCATGCCCGCCACGCCGAGCGAGACGAAGCTCATCATCATCGTGTTCAGCGTGTGCTTCGCCCGCACGAGCCCGCCATAGAAAAAGGCCAGCGCCGGCGTCATCAGCATCACCAGCGCCGTTGACGTCAGCAGCCAGGCCGTGTCGGAAGCGGAGATCTCGGAGGCGGGCCCCTGCGCGTGGGCGGCGGAGACCCCGATGAAGAGCAAAGCCGGAAACCAGATGAAACGTCGCGTCATTTTGGCGGAGGTTGGATGATTCGGAACGGAAATTTCTATTGCGAAAACTAAGGCGTGTGAGTCATTTATTCAAAATAAATAATAAAAAATATGATGCAGCCTTTGAAAAAATCGAACAAGGCGGCTTTTAATCCTAAAAAAGAATATCGCATTTCGGGGTCCGTCATACGGGTGGATCCGCGTCTCGTTTGCGCCCCGCCGCCCCAACCGGTATGCCGTGCCGGCGCTATGGCCGGACCCGCGGAAACGCGCCCATGGAAAGCATCGAAAAGCTTCGGGAGATTCCGGCGCATGACGTCCGGCGGTTCGATGAGACATCGCGGAAGCACGAGCGCATCTGTCGCCGGGGGCAGACGGGCGTCGTCGGGCCGGCCGCCGGGACCTCGCGGCTCGAAATGCGGCGCGCGCGAGGTTCAAAGACATCCTCCGGGAAGTGGATGACTATGACGCAATGGGCGCGATGACTCCGGGAAAGGGGCGTATTTCCGGCAGGCGGTTTCCATCCCCGGGTCGCGCTCCCGGAAATGGGCGTGGATTCGGCAGAAGAGGATGCGGGCGGCGGCAGAAAGCTGAGGGCTGCCCGGGGAGACGTTCGGAGGTTTCTTCCGGGGGGCTTGACCCGACGACGACTCTTTGGGCGTTTATGCAAGGAGAGGAGGGGCCGCCTTTTCCCTGTTGCCGCCTCCCGAGAGTTGTCCCGAATCCTTCACACCCCAACCGCCGGACTCATGAGCCAATCTCCAGACAATCTCGACCTGATACGGGCCGCCTATGCCGCCTTTGCGCGAGGCGACGTGCCCGCGGTGCTCGGCCTGATGGATGAAAACATCGCGTGGCGGGAAGCGGAAGGCTTCCCGTACGGCGGTCTCTATCATGGCCCGGAAGCGGTGCTGAACAACGTGTTCATGAAGCTTGGGACGGAGTGGGAAGGTTATCAGGCGAAGGCCGAGGAGTTCATAGATGGCGGCGATACGTGTGTGGTGCTGGGCGCCTATCGGGGCACCTACCTCGCCACGGGCAAGCCGATGGAAGCGCCGTTTGCCCACGTGTGGAAGATGCGGGACGGCAAGGCGTATGCGTTCCGGCAATACACCGACACGGCGCTCGTGCAACGCGCGCTGGAGGCCTGATCGGGCCTCCAGCGCGGATGACAGACGGATGTCAGGCCAGGGGCCTATTCTGGTGGAAAGGTATCAATTCACCAGAAAGGAGAGACCATGCATCAGCCCATCGACCTCAAGCGGCTCCAGGATTTTTTCGACCCTTCGGACATCGGCTGGAAGCCCATCGCGCTCTCGAAGAAGACGGGCAAGGCGCTCGTGGCCGCCTACGTGAGCAACCGCGCCATCATGGACCGCCTCGACGCCGTGTGCGGGCCGGGCAACTGGCGCAACGAGTTCACCGCCGGGCCGAACGGGGGGCTGCTGTGCGGCCTCTCGATCCGCATCGTGCGCGAGGACGGCTCGGCGGAGTGGGTGACGAAGTGGGACGGCGCGGAGAACACGGACGTGGAGCCGGTCAAGGGCGGCCTCTCGTCGAGCATGCGCCGGGCGGCGGTTCAGTGGGGCATTGGAAGATATCTGTACGAACTGCCTTCGCCGTGGGTCGCCGTGGATGAGCGGGGCCGCATCGCGCAGACGCCCCCGATCCCGCGCCGCTTCCTGCCGAAACGCTCCGGCGACGGAGCCGCCTCGGAGACGCCGCCCGCTCCCCAACCTGCCGCTCCGGACCGGCGGAAACGCTCCGCCGCGAAGGATAACGCCGCCGGAAAACCCTCCCCAACCACCCCCCGCGATCCGGACGCGGACCGGTATTTCATGCCGGGGTGAAATACACTCGCCTGGCGCCGACATTCAGGCGGCTAACGGCCTTTTTGTATCGCCCTGAGATACTGCGTATTACGTAATGAGAATGGTTTTACGTAATGCGAAATGCGCGGCGGTTAAAAAAGCTCGTGTGTGGCCTTGTGTGTTCGGTCGTTTCTAGGAGTCGGCTTTCTTTGGCATGAGATACCACAGGACAAAAGCTACTAAAAACAAGGCTGGAATGTCACCCATGAGGTTTGCTTTCTCCGTATCATCAGAGAGCGCCTGAACGAGCATGATGCCGGCATGTACAAGGCTCGACCAAATCGTAAACCAGATGAGACTGGCATGAGCCAGAGGGTTTTTTGCGGCTCGAATCAAAAATATTCCCAACGTGATGTACATGCCCATGATCATCTGCTCATATTCGGGCTGTGCCGGCGTCCATCCCCAACCTGAGGGCCAGACCCACATCATCATGAGCGGAACTCCAATGATAAAGACAATGCCAAATACATAAAGGCTAATTTTCAGATATTTAAGCCTGTCGTCTTGCTTCATTGAGTAGTTCTCTTGTGGGTTCGGGAGTCTGCAGTGTTGAAGAAAGAGCCAATTTTTTTTTGTGAAGATAGGTAAATAGAATATGGGGCGCAACTGTTTGCCCTCGTCAGCCCAGTTCGTTTGCCATTGACCGAAAAACGGAACTTACCCCTGCGAGAGATACGCTGAAAAGTGCCATTGGTCATGCGCCCGTCGAGGGGAGGATCTCCCATGCTTTCATGAGTCGCCTTCCGATCAATCCTCCCCCTTGTCAAGGGGGAGTCCACCGGAGGAGGGAGGGGGTATTTGATGGTCCGAACGCAGGGAATCAGGCGCTACCCCTCCGACCCCTTCGGGGCCACCTCCCCTTCACAAGGGGAGGATCTCCCATGGCTTCATGAGCCGTCTCCGATTCCTCTGCCGTCCGGAAGCCGAGAC
>Ga0256841_1002291_pt1 | contig 15387 bp, 10 predicted proteins | sample 356308metaG_FD_185971 | JGI IMG/M metagenome (GOLD analysis project Ga0256841, IMG submission 185971) | Hydrothermal vent microbial communities from Mid Atlantic Ridge, Atlantic Ocean - 356-308 | ecosystem: Environmental > Aquatic > Marine > Hydrothermal vents | place: Atlantic Ocean: Mid... | reverse complement strand
GCGCAACCCCCTGGCGGCATCCGCAGAACTTCGATTTTCCGCCGATTGCTCGGCGTTAGTCTCGCCGCGTGGCGAGAAACCGCCTCCTCGTATCCCTACACACGGGCGGTGTAGGGCCTTGCGCTGGTGTTCCCCCGTTCGTGATGGGCGGTGCACCTCCTTTGGTGGGCCGGTTTCCGTTCGGGCGGTGCGCAGTATAGCGAATGCGTGTGTTTTTGCCCACAAGCCGCGCGATAAGGACAACCGCACAAATGGCTAAGGACAAACAGGCGCTGGCTTTTTAGCCGAAGCGCCCGTTAATATAGTCCGCTGTACGTGGGTCGGTGGGGTTGGCAAAGATTTTGTCCGTGCGGTCGTATTCGACCAACTCTCCGGAGCGGTCTTGGCCGGAAAGCATAAAGGCTGTGTAGTCTGAGACACGCGCAGCCTGTTGCATATTGTGCGTCACGATGATGATGGTGTACTCACGCCGCAGCTCACGCATCAAATCCTCGATGCGCAGCGTGGCGATCGGGTCTAGCGCAGAACAGGGTTCGTCCATCAGGATAATTTCCGGCTCAACGGCTAATGCGCGTGCGATGCACAAACGTTGTTGTTGCCCGCCGGAAAGCGCCAAGCCGGATTTTTTCAAGTCGTCTTTCACCTCATCCCACAAGGCGGCTTGTCGTAAGCTCAACTCTACGATCTCGGCGAGGCGATTTTTATCTCGCAACCCCAAAATACGTGGCCCGTAGGCGACATTGTCAAAGATGGACTTTGGGAAGGGGTTGGGCTTTTGGAAGACCATCCCGATCCGTCGGCGCACTTCTACCGGGTCAACGTTGGGGGCGTAGATGTTTTGGTCATGGAACAGCACTTCGCCTGTGATGCGCGCTCCATCAATAAGATCGTTCATGCGGTTCATGGCGCGCAACAGCGAGCTTTTTCCGCAGCCGGAAGGGCCGATGAGTGCGGTGATCTTATGGCGCTCAATGGGCATCGTGACATGGCGCACGGCTTGGAAGTCGCCGTAATAGACGGACAAATCGCGCACATCCAGCGCATAGCGAGTGGTTGGAACGGTTGCAGTGGTCATGGCTTAAGCAAGCCTCCGGCTAAAACGATTACGCAAAAGCACGGCAATAGAGTTAAGCGTCAAGAGCATGATCAACAAGACTACGATGGCCGCTGCGGCAGCATTGCGGAACTCGGCTTGTGGGAGTGTGGTCCAACGATAGATGAGCAACGGCAACGCGGTAAAGATAGAAAACGGGCCGTCAGGGTCTTGGGTGAGGTAGGTCGCTCCGCCCACCAAGATTAACGGGGCGGTTTCTCCGATAGCACGTGAGATCGCCAGGATCGTGCCAGTTAGAATGCCCGGGAGAGCATAGGGCAACACATGATGCCAGATAGTTTGCCACTGTGTGGCGCCCAGTCCATAACTGGCTTGGCGGAGCGAATTCGGGACGGCGCGAATGGCTTCTTGGGCGTTGATGATGATCAGCGGCAAGATCAACAGTGCCAACGTGAATCCACCGGAAAGCACGGTGCGCCCGTTAGCTGTGTTGAAGCCAAACGCTTGGCCGCTGGTGATATGTTCTAAGAAGCGCACGAAGATCGCCAGCCCTAGGATACCGTAGATGATTGAAGGTACGCCGGCCAAGTTGTTGATGTTGACTTGGATAATGCGGTTGTACCATGTGTCTGTGGCGTACTCTTCCAGATAGATAGCTGCACCCACGCCGATAGGCAACGCAAACAAGATCGTGATGGCGATCAACATCAACGAGCCTTTGACCGCCGGACGAACGCCAGTCACATCGGCTTTACGAGGGTCGAGTTGGCCGGTGAGAAAATCTTTGTTGAGCCAAGAACGCCAAACTACATTTGCATTGGGATAAGTGGCGGTGGCTTCAGCTTCGATCTTTTCGCGGTGGGCTATGGACTCCCATAGTGTCCAACTGGAGACAACTTCCGGTTGCACGACTTCGTCGAAGAGTATCTTTTCGATTTGTGCGCGCGGCAGATTTTCGACCAGCAGAGCCGCTGTTTGGTTGGCGTCCAGCTTGTTGATAGGAACGTTGGCAAGCGAGGGGGGATATTTTTTGCCTTGCAACACTTCGCTCACCGCTTGGGGGCTGAGTTGTGCCCACTGGTTTTGGGCGGCCTGGGCGATATCTGCTAACAGATGCACGCGCAAACGCGCCACGCGCACATTTTCTGCCAATACGTCTACCAAAGCTTCGTTCGGCAATTCGTCCAGTTCGTGTCCACACGGTGCGCCGTTGAGCAGCAGCTCGGTAGGAGGCACGCTATATTGCACGGCGACCAGCCCTACCGTTTTATTGATGATTGTCCAGAAGAGCACGGTCAACGCCAACAGTGCCACTCCGATAGATGCGGCGAAGAGCCAGCGCATAATCGCGCTGCGAACTTTGCGGGCAGCTAAGTTGCGTTGCATGTGCTCGCCAGTGGGGAGGGCATGGCCTTGTTGAGCGAGATCTGGCGTCAACCGCCAAAGCGCGGTCAGCGCTCCCAGGCTTCCTAACCCGCCTGCCAGCACAATCGGCCAGCCCCCGAAACCCATTTGGGCGGCGGCAAGCGCAGCCACCACCCCGCTTAAAAGCGCAAGCAGTCCGCCCGCCAGCGCGCCGAATTTAGGTTCGTGCCCTTTGCGCGCCAATACGGTGGCGGATGTGATGCTGCCTTGGGTGGCGATGAGCAGGGTGAAGAAAAACGATCCGATCAGGGCTAAGCGTTCCATGACGTTTTTTTGTCCTATTCGTACACAGCACGGAAACGCGCCACAAATTGGCGGCTTAGCAAGTTCAAACCTAACGTGAGCAAGAAGAGCAACAACCCGACCGCAAAGATGCTGTTGTAGTCCAGCGTGTCAAAAGCTAGGTCGCCACCGCTGATGCTGGCGATGTAGCCGGTCATCGTCCAGGCGGACTCAAACGGGTTTAACGCCAAGTTGGGGCGCGCGCCTGCGGCAATGGCCATGATCATCGTTTCGCCAACTGCGCGTGAAATGGCGATGATAAAGGCGGCGGCTATGCCGGAAAGGGCAGCGGGCAGGACGATTTGCAGCGTGGTTTCCAGACGGGTAGCCCCCAATCCGTGTGACGCCTCGCGGAGAGAGCGAGGGACGGCGCTTAGCGCGTCTTCGCTCATCGAAGCGACCAGCGGCAGGATCATAATTCCCATCACCAAACCGGCTGAGGCTACGTTGAAGATTTCTACCGTCTCATGTCCCAGCAAATCTTGTAGTAACGGCGTGACAAATTGGAGCGCGAAAAAGCCGTAAACCACGGTGGGAACACCGGCCAAGACTTCCAAGACCGGCTTGACAATCTGCCGTGTTTTGGCGCTGGCGTATTCGCTGAGGTAGATAGCCGAGCCTAGTCCCAATGGTAGTGCCACCAACATGGCGATGGCTGAACTCATCATGGTGGCGGAAACTAGCGGGGCGATGCCCACTTTATAGCGGTGGGGTTGCCATTGCAACGTGTTGAAAAAATCCCAAACTTTGATCGTGTGCACTTGGCCACTGGCGTCAATGTATTTGCTGGTGACGATGTGCAGTGATTCTCGTCCTAGTACAAACACGATGGTGATGGTGGTGACAATGCTCAGTGCGCCACACAGAAACAAAAAAGCCTGGATCGCAGTTTCGGTGGGGCGGGCGCGTTTGGTGAGCACCGGCGGGTGTTGCGGACGCCCAAAAACCAGTGCGGGGCGGGCTGTGCGGGTGATGATGGCTTCTTGGCTCATGCGTGTACTCCAATACCTAAGCGCGCGAATAGGGAGCGCTCTTTTGCAAGGGCGCTCCCATCACTTAAGGGGCAGTCGCGTTAGCGTCTACTGCTGGATTTCTGCGACCGCATCAAGGAACGTCTGTTTGGTGGCGTTCATGGCTTCAACGCTGATGGGGAAGTACCCCACCTCGGAAACCACTTCCTCAGCGTGGCTCAGGTAATATTGCACAAAGGCAACCACCTGGGGCTTTTCCGCGAAGACGCTCTTGGCGCTGTAGATGAACAGCGGACGGCTGAGCATGTACTCGCCACTTTCGGCGGTTTCCGCGTTCGGCTCGATGTATTCGATGCCTTCGGCTTCCCATTCTTCTTCGGGGATGACGCGGTAGACTTCGGCGTCTTTGTCCCAAACCACGTCGTCGGCGATGGCGACGGCTTGCAGCTCGTCGGCATATTCCAAGTAGTAGGCAAAGCCAAAGTAACCGATGGCGCCCTGGCTGCCCAGAATGCCTTTAACCAGGGTGTAGTCGTTCTCGCTGGTGGTGGGGTCGGGGGCCAGCAAGGCGGAGAAGCGCGCTTCGCGGTCTTTGTAGTCGCCCTTCTTGCCCAACACAGCCTCGCCGAAGAAGTCAAACGTACCGCTGTCCACGCCCGGGATAAAGAGCTTGATCTCGTCGGCGGGCCATTCGGGGTTGACTTGGTCCCACGTGGTGATCTTGCCGGTGAAGATATCAATCAGTTGGCTGCGCTTGAGTTGGTCTACGTAGAAACCTTTTTGCACGGCCACGACGATCGCGTCTGTGCCGATGTGGAACTCCAGCACTTCACGCCCGATCTTGGCGCAGTTTTCAAGTTCAAATTCCTTGATCCGGCGACTGGCGTTGGAGATATCCGTCGAGCCTTCCAAGCAGAAACGCTCAAAACCCGCAGATGTGCCGGTTTCCGCGATGGCGATGTTGCCCATAAAGCCGTCATCATGGAAGCGCGCGGCCATTGCAACGGTGACCGGCTCAACAGTGGAACTGCCAGCAATGGCGATATCGCCGGTGACGCTCAACGGATCGACTTCCGGCAATTGGATCGGCTCCGGCCCGTCCTGGCCCAGCGCTACTGCCGAAGGTAGCAAAAACGCCACGACCAATACGAGCGCTGACAGTCGGCGAAATGAAAAACGCTTGAACATGGTTTCTCCTTGTGATTCAGAGTCCAACACTTGAAAAGATCGCTGTGTGTGTCACACATGCTGCATAGTAAATTGGAAAGGTAAAATGGATCGGCTTGAGTTGTTAATGTTTGGGCAAAGTCACTTTAATAGCTTTTAACAGAAAGCGGAGCGCTCTTTCGTTGCTTGCCCCGCGCCTTGCTGGCGGGTATGCTTAAGAGGGAGCACGTGTCAACAGGAGCAAGCAACGATGTTCGAAGACCTTACCGGGCAGGTTCTGGGGCCGTATCGCCTGGAAGAGCTGATCGGGCGCGGCGGCATGGCGACCGTTTACCGCGCGCACCAAACCTCGATGCAGCGCGACGTGGCGATCAAGGTCATGGCGCCGCATCTGGCCGGTAGTCCGGAGTTTGTGGCGCGCTTTGAGCGCGAGGCGCGCGTGATCGCTCGCTTGCAACACCCCCATATCCTGCCGGTGATCGACTTTGGACAGGCCGACGGCTATATCTATTTGGTCATGCGTTTGGTGCAAGGTGGCGTGCTCGGTGACAAGCTGCGGCAACCACTCAGCTTGTCCCAAGTGGCGCGCTTTTTAGAGCAGATCGCCTCGGCGTTGGAATATGCGCATAAGCAAGGCGTGGTGCACCGCGATCTTAAGCCGACCAATGTACTGCTCGACAAAGAGGACAACGTCTACCTGACTGACTTCGGCATCGCCAAGATGATCGCGGGCACGACAACGGGGATGAGCCTCACCGCCACCGGCAACGTGATGGGCACACCCGCTTATATGGCCCCGGAACAATGGCGCAGCGAGCCGGTAGACGCGCGCACCGATATTTACGCGCTGGGAATTATGCTCTACGAGATGTTGCTCGGCGCGCTACCTTTCCAGTCCGACACACCGTTCGGACTGATGTACAAACATTTTGACCAGCCCCCGCCCCCTCCGCGCGTGCTCCACCCCGATCTGCCGCTTGCTGTGGAGCAAGTCGTGTTGCGGGCGCTCGCCAAACAGCCGGACGCGCGTTATTCCTCCGCCCAGCAGATGGCCGCCGACTTTGCCGAGGCGTTGCGCCCGCTATCGGCGGAAAAGCTGGCCGCGCCGTTGCCGCGTGTGACCCAAGACGAGATCGCGCGCGCCACGCCGCCCGCCGGTTCAACACGCCCGACCGTTGCGCCGGAAGCGCCGACCGTTCCCCCGCCGACGGTGGCCGAAGATGTGCCCCTGCCTGCCGACGTTGTGCCGCCGGAAGCGGCTACCGGCTATCAGCCGCACATGCCGCCCGTTCCCACGTCTCCCCAAGCGGCTCAATCTTCCGCACGGGGAGGGCGCGCGGCAATCTACGGTTTTTTCACGGTGTTGCTCATCGCGGTTTTGGGCGGTGGGGCGTGGTGGTGGTGGAACGGTCGGGGTAGCTCAACGCCAACCCCGGCTATGATGCACGCAAGCGCGCTCATGCCGACCACCGCACCCGCCATTGTGATCCTCAGCTCTCCCAGCGCGACAAACACGACACACCGCGCCGAAACACCGCGCCCCTCGCCCAGCGCCACTCCCGATTGGGACGCAACGGCTGCCGCGCACACGGCTTCGGCCTGGGACCAAACCGCCGCTTGGACGGACACCCCTACGCCGGATTTGGGCGCGACTGCCGACGCGATTTTGGTGGGGCGTCTGACCGAAACCGCCGCCGCCCACACCGACACGCCGACTCCCGATATGCGCGCGACCGTTTCCGCCGCCCTGACGGGCACTGCCGCCGCTTGGACAGACACCCCCACGCCCGATATGCCGGCGACGGTGGTCGCGGCGTTGACCGGCACGGCTTCTCGTTGGACCAATACCCCGACTTCCACCCGAGCGCCGACGTTGCCGCCGCCACCCAGCGCCACGCGCACACCTCGCCCTACCCACACCCCACGCCCAACAGCTACCGCGACCTTGTCTGAATGCGGCGCATTGCCCACGCGGATGCGGGTCGGAGATGGCGGACGGACCACGCTCGACTCGCCGTTGCCAACGGCGCTGCGGGCCGCGCCGCTGCTTGATGGGCGCATTTTGCACACCTTCCCGCCCGGGCAAACTTTTGTGGTGGTGGAGGGGCCGGAGTGCGCGGATGGCGTGCGCTGGTGGTTTGTCGAAGGCATTGACGCCGACGGCGTATGGGATGGCTGGATCGGCGAAGGGCAGGATGATACGTATTGGATCGAGCCGTTTGAGGCCGGTTTGCCGGAATGCCCGAGCGCGCCTCCGCCGCGTATGCGGCTTGGAGAGCCGGGGCGGATCACGCTTGACCCACCGTTGCCCAGCCGTGTGCGCAGCTCTCCGCATGTGGAGGCGGATAACGTGATTGCGAGATTGGAGCCGGGCGAGGCGTTCGTTGTGCTCAGTGGGCCGGTGTGCGATCTGGAACGCGGTTGGCGCTGGTGGCTGGTGGAAAACGACCGCGTGTACGGCTGGGTGGCGGAAGGGCCGATCGGCGAATATTGGATGGAGCCGCTGCCGTGAGTGAATGGCGAGAGGATGGGAAGTGGTGAAACGCCAGTGGGTTTGGAGCGTGTTCGGCGTGTGGTTGCTGGCGTTGAGCGCGCCGATGTTTGGGGCGTCTGCGCTTTCCGCTGCGCGGGTGTTGCAACCGGAAGATTTGCACTATTTGGGCGCGTTCCGCTTGCCGAACGCGGGCGAACGCCCCGACACGTTCGCTTACGGTGGTGAGGCGATGACCTTTGTCCCGACGGGCGATCCGCAAGGCGCGGACGATGGCTTTGCGGGCGCGCTTTTTATCGTTGGGCATCCGCGTTTGCCCTATGGCGAGCTGCCGGAAGGTAGCCGCGTGGCTGCGGTGAGCATTCCCGCGCCGCTGGTCGCGTCTTCGGTAGACCAGTTGCCCGTTGCGGAGTTTGTGCAGAACTTCTACAAGGTGGATGGCGATCTTTTTGCCGAGCTGGACGAAATGCCGCGTATCGGTTTGGCCTATCTCGACACGCCGCTTACAGGCCCGCAAATTCATCTCACTTGGGGGGTCCATTTGGGCGGAGATGAACGCCCGACGCAAGCCTGGTTTTCCCCAACTCTGAACGTCCCCGATCCTCAAGGCCCCTGGTATATCGGCGATCTTTCGCCGTATAGCGTCAGCGGCTATCTTTTCACCATTCCTCAGCCCTGGGCCGACGCGCACGCCGCAGGTCGCCCGCTGGCAACCGGACGCTTTCGGGATGGCGGCTGGAGCGGTATGGGGCCGTCGTTGATCGCGTATCGCCCCTGGAACGACGACGGTTCGCCGCCGCCCGCCGACACGCGCTTAGAGCCGACCGTGCTCCTGCTTTATGCCAGCTCAGAAGACGGGGAGGACTTTGGGCGTGCCTTGCGCGGCTATCAGCATCCGGACGAGTGGGAGGGTGGCGCTTGGGTGAGCACAGCGGACGGCCAAAGTGCCGTGATCTTTGTGGGCACAAAGGCCACCGGCGCCAAATATTGGTACGGTTACTCCAATCCCGCCGACGCGGAATTGCCGTGCGTGGAGGTCGAGATGGTGGGCATGTTCACGCTCTGCCGTCTGGCCGACGGCACACCTTGCCCTCCGGAGGATTTGAGCGGGTGCGTGGGCCACAGTGACTATCGCGGTTGGTGGAGCACGAATTACGCCGCGCAGTTCCTCTTTTACGATCCGCGCGATCTGGCGCAGGTGGCGACGGGGGCGCTCGCGCCCTGGCAGCCGCAACCCTACGCGACGCTGAACGTGGACGACCGCTTGTTTTTGCCGCCAGCTTTTGAGCCGGACATGATCGGCGTGGGCGCGCAACGACATTATCGGATCGGTGCGGCGGCTTACGACCGCGCGGGCGGGCGGCTCTATGTGTTGGAGCTTTTCGCGGACGCGGCCCAGCCGGTTGTGCACGTGTGGCAGGTGGGCGCTGTGCACTGATCGGCGTGCGTCTACCCTACGCTTGGACACTGCGCCCTTGCGAGCGAGGGCGCATTTGCGTTAGGGTGGGGTGGGGCATAGGTGGGTTTTGCAAGCCCAGAGACCGATCCCCCGCCAACTTGAGCGGAACATTGAGGAGCACGCATGGACACCCTATCATTTCGCGCACGGTGGTTTGCTTTGGTCTTGGCGCTGTTGCTAGTGTTCAGCGCGCCGATCGCCGCTGCACAAGACGGCGGATCGCTTCCGCCTGCTGCCGCACGGCTGACCAGCGCCACGTTGCGGCATGTTTATCAGACCTGGAACAATTGCAGCGGTGCGAACCTGACGATGGCGCTTTCGTACTTTGGTTGGGCGGCGGATCAAGATGTGGCGCGTGCCTGGCTGAAGCCGAATGTGGAGGATAAAAACGTTTCTCCCTGGGAGATGGTCGAGTTTGTCAACCAGATACAAACTGCCTTGCCCGACGTGCGCGCGGTTTGGCGTTTTGGCGGCGATATGGACGTACTCAAGCGGGCGGTGGCGGCGGGTTTCCCCATCATCATCGAAAGCGGCTTTGACGTGGAAGATTTGGGCTGGATGGGGCACTACGAAACCATTGTCGCCTACGACGACGCCACGCGGCAAGTTTGGGTCTACGATAGCTATCTCGGGCCGAACCAGGTGCACAGCTACGACGAGCTGTTGAGCTGGTGGCAGCACTTCAACTACGCCTATATCCTGCTTTTCCCCGAGGAGCGCGCGGATGAGGCGCGGGCCGTGCTCGGCCCGTACTTCGAGCCGAGCGAGGCGGCGCGGATCGCTTTGGAGCAAGCGCGCGCGCAAGCCGCCGCCGATGCGCTTGACAAATGGGCGTGGTTCAACATGGGCACGTCCTATGTCAAGTTGGGAGACTATACCAGCGCCACCTCGGCCTTTGCCCAGGCCTTCCAGCTCGGGATGCCTTACCGCACCACGTGGTATCAGTTCGCGCCCTTTGAGGCGTATTACCACATGGGGCGCTATCAAGACGTGTTGACGCTGGTCGCCAACACCGAGGCCACCACGCCGTATGTTGAGGAGCTGTACTATTGGCGCGGCGCGGTATATGCGGCACAAGGCCAGACAGACCAGGCGCGGACGGAACTCAACCATGCGCTGAGCTTCAACCCGAACTTCCACGAGGCGCAATCGCTGCTCGCAGCGCTGGACGCGGGCACGTTCCAGCCCCAAATGGTGCATCTGCGCGGCTTTGCGCCGCCTGCTTTTTGAGATGGCGTTGAGACAAGCCGAGTGCGCTCAGCCCAGCGCCAGCAATCGGTAGGCTTCGATCGGTTGCTGGCGTCCTTTGATCGGCACGGCGCCGACCGACTCCACCTCTACCCGCTCGCCGAGCCGCTGCACCACTGCCGCCGAGATCAACACCTCGCCGGCCTGGGCGTGTTCTTGCAGGCGCTTGGCGACGTTGACCGTGTCGCCGATGGCGGTGTAGTTCATGGCTTGGCGCGCGCCCACGTTGCCCACGATCGCCTCGCCCATGTGCACGCCGATCCCGAAGGCCAGCCCCAAATTGGAGCGGGCGGCGTTGTGTTCGGCCAACATGTGTTGCAAAGTGAGCGCGGCGTCTACCGCGCGGTAGACGTGGTCGGGCTGTTCTTCCGGCGCGTTAAAAAAGACCATCGCCCCGTCGCCCAAAAATTTATCCAGCGTGCCCTCACGAGAAAAGACCACGTCCATTGTCAGGCTGAAATATTCGTTGAGCAAGGCGACCACTTCTTCCGGCGGCGCTTGTTCGGCGAAGGCGGTGTAGCCGCGCAAGTCGGCAAAAAGCACGCTGATCTCCCGCCGTGCACCGCCCAGTTGCAACATCTCCGGATTTTGCAGCACGCGCTCCACCACCGAAGGGGCGACATAGCGCTCAAAGGCGGCGCGCATGGTTTCGGTTTGGCGGGCGGTGGCTTCTTGCAGCGCGGCGTAGTTGCGCGCGTTGCTGATCGCAATGGCGGCGTAGTCGCTGAGCATTTCTAGCATGGAGACGTTTTGAGGGGAGAAGGGCGCGGCGCTCATCGAGACGTTTTCCACGCACAGCGCGCCGAACACCCGCTCTCGCACGCGCAACGGCACACAAGCCACCGCCATCGGCAACGCGGGGTTTTGCGCGCGATAGCGCTCGAGTTCTTCCGGCCCCAGCCGCATGGATTGCCCCTTTTGGATCACCTGAAGCGCGATCGGGTTGTCGGTGAACTCATAGCAGGGCTGAGCGTTTGAGTCAACGTGGGTGCGCATGGCGCGGCAGACCAGTTGTTCGCGCTCCCAAAGCAGCAGCGAGCCTTGCTCGGCGTTGCTGACTTGCACGGCGGCGTCCACGATGCGCGGCAAAAGCTGCTTGAGGCTCATCAGGCCGGTAACGCTTTTGCCGATCTGGTAGAGCATGTTCAGGTCGCGCAGGCGGCGGTTGAGCATGGCGTTGGCGTGCAACAGGCGACGGGTGAGCGCTTCTTTGTCTTGGCGCAAGCGCACTTCGGACATAGCGCGCTCCATCGCTTCTAGCATTTCTTCGACGGTGTAGGGCTTTTTGACGTAGTCGCGGACGCCTTTGCGGTAAACTTCGATGGCGACTTCTTCCGAGCCGTGAAAGGTCATCAGGATGACGGGAATATCCCAACCTTCGGCTTGCAGCGCGTCCAACATCTGCATCCCGTTCATGCGTGGCATCTGCAAGTCCAACAAAATCAGGTCGGGGTGGTGTTTGCGCACCATCTCCATCCCCTCCGCGCCGTCACGGGCCAACAGCGGCACAAACCCGTTCGGCTTGAGGATGTAGTCCACGATAAACTCGCGGTTATCGCGCCCGTCGTCCACCACCAACACTTTGATCGCAGGCTCTTTTTCGCTCACGGCTCTTCCTCACTGCTCAACGTCGCCCGAAGGACGTATTCAAACAAGAAACTTGTCCCTTTTCAGGAAAGCTCTCGAAAAAATCCCCCCGGGTTTGAGATGTGCCCCACCGCCGCGTCAATGGCCCGACAGGATTTAAGTATAGTATAAAACAACCGCTCGGAGCGAATTCCCGTTTTGGGCGAGACGCGGTGAAAGACACCGCCTAAGGGAAAAGGAGCACAAAGTGGGTTGTATGCGTTGGATAATCGTAGGGATAGTTTTGGCATTGCTAGCCGTTTTGGGTGTTTCGTGGGCCGTTTCGCCATCGGAACAAGCGCCGCCCGCCGAGCCGCTCAGCTACGCGGACGTGCTTTTTGTGCGCGCAGTGGAAACCGCGCCCGAAACGTGGACTTTTTATGTTACAGTGGCGCATCCGGACACCGGTTGGGAGCATTACGCCGACGGCTGGGACGTGCTGTTGCCGGACGGCACGCCGATCAAGCCGCAGCCGGAAGCCGCCTTTACGCGCCCGCTGGCGCATCCGCACGTGGACGAACAACCTTTCACACGCAGCCAAGCCGGTCTGCATATTCCCGCCGATGTGCAACAGGTGCGCGTGCGTGCCCACGACTCGTTGCACGGTTGGGGAGGGCGCGAAGTGGTGGTGAACTTGAGCGTGCCTTCCGGCGAGGGCTTCGCGGTGGAGCGGTGAGCGTTGGCCCGAGTGGGCGTTTGCGGCGTGTTAGAACGTGGGTCGAAACAGGTTCGGATTGTGCGCGTGCGGTTGACGTGAGGCGCAGCTTTCGCTTATACTGATGTGCGTGTAGAACATGAGTTCTAATCCGTGCGTCAAACGCGGACGTGTGGGGCGTTCGGACGCGCGATCGTCGTCCGTCTATGTGTGTGGAGGAGGCTCGGTTGTGAATGTCGTGATGAACCCCGACGCAGAGCGCACCCGCGACCGCATTTTTGAGTGCATCGTGCGTTACAAGCGCGCCCATGACGGCCTTTCCCCGAGCGGCAAATACATCGCCGAAGCATGTTTTATCGCCCCCTCAACGGTGCGCTATCACCTCTATCGTCTAGAGGGGGAGGGCCGCATCCGTTTGGTGAAGGGGGGCGGGATCGAGGTGGTGGGCGGACGTTGGGAGTGTGAGGGCGCGCAAGGTCATTCCTGCGCCTAGCGCTTTGCTGAGCCACGTTGCGGATTGCGAAAACCGAACCCGCGCTGAAACGCGGGTTTTTGGGCGTTGCAACGCGCCCAGAGCGCCCCAAAGCGGAAAGTCGCGCCACTTTTTGGGGGTATGATAGAGACATAAGCGGTGGGGGAAAACGTATAGCCAACTCGTGGAGAGTGCAGGATGACCGATAGACGTAGAGGGTGGACCTGGATCGTGTCGCTGAGCTTTGCGCTGATGGTTTTGCTTTCGGGCGGTGTTTCACGCGCGGCTCAACCGGAATCCATGTCCGTAGCAGGGCTGCCCGCAACGGTTTACACGCCGAGCTATGTCGCTTATTTGCAAACGCGCGCCGCCACCGTTCACGGTACGCCGATTGATGCGGTGCGGGCGCGTGAGCGCGTGGCCCAATGGACGGTTTTTGTGTATATGGCCGCCGACAATGACCTCGAAGCCTACGGCATGGCTGACCTGGACGAAATGGAGTTCGTCGGCAGCACCGAGACGGTCAACGTGGTGGTGCAGATGGACCGCGCCGCCGATTATGACAGCTCCGCCGGAGATTGGACGGGCACACGCCGCTATTTTGTCACACGTGATACCCATCTGGGCAGTGTCAACTCGGAGCTGATCGCCGAGTTGGGCGAGCACAACTCCGCCGACCCCAACACCCTGGCCGATTTTCTCACGTGGGGCGTGAGCGCGTTCCCCGCCGAGCATTACGCGCTGGTGATCTGGGATCACGGCGGCTCGTGGCAGGGTGTGGCGGTGGACGTGGAAGCCGACGACGCCATGACGCTCCAAGAGCTGAGCGAGGGGCTGGGCGAGTTCCGCGCGCGCGCAGGCGTGGAGCGGCTGGACTTGGTCGGCTTTGACGCCTGCTTGATGGGCGGCTTTGAGGTTTATCGCGCGTTGGCCCCGCACGCGCGTTACGGCGTGGGCAGCACCGAGTTGACCCCGGGCAACGGCTGGGACTACTTGGGTTGGCTGGACGCCCTCACCGCCGACCCGACGATGTCCGCTGCGGATGTGGGCAAGGCGGCGGTGGATAGCTTCGTCGCTTTTTATACGGACGTAGTCACCAATTACTCGATCTTCAATCTGGGCGTGGTGGACTTGGGACGCAGCGCGGAGGTGTTGGCCGCGTTGGACGACCTCAGCGCCTCGGTTGAGGGGGCTTCTGCCGATGACCTTTACGCGATCATCCGCGCGCGGCAACAAACGCCCGTTTTCGGCGCGTTTGACGACCCGCAATACATTGACGAGTGGAGCGTGGTGGATATGCTGCGCTTCTTTGCGCTGGTGGCGCGAGAAGCGCCCGCCGAAAGCGCGCTGGGGCAGGCCGCTGAGCGTGTTTTTGAGGCGGGGCAGGGGATGGTGGTGTACTTCCAGGGGAGCGATGTGGTGCGTGCCCAGGGAGAGCTGGGCGTCTCTATCTACTTCCCGCGCAGCGCCCGCTTGCTGAACTCCGCCGCGCGCTATGCCCAGATCGTGCCGTCCGACTTGCAACGTTGGTACGGCTTCCTGAGCCGCTTTTACACGCGCGCTCGCGATGAGGTGCGCACCGAAGGCGCACAAAGCCGCGTTCAGATGGTGGACGTGAAGGAGCGCGAGGCGTTGGTCACTTATGATATTGGCTCGGCGGGTGTCACACGCGCTTCGCTCCTGGTCACTTACGGCGTCACGCCGGACTATGAGATCGTGGTCAACTACACCCCGCTCGATACGCTCAACGGCGTGGAAGGCGAGGGCGTGTGGGACGGACGCATCGCTTGGCTGACCGACGGCGACGTGCGCATCCCCGTTTTGGTGTATTGGAACGACACCAATCCGGACGTGGGCGTCATTGCGGGCCAGGTGGTGGCCCCAGACGCGATCCCGCTCCAAGCACAACTCACCGTAGATATGGACTCCGGCGATGTGAGCGGCGTTTGGGCCTTGCGCCAGATCGGGGAGGTCACGTGGCCGCCCTTTGAAATGGCGCTGACAGTCGGCGATATGTTCCAACCCGAGTGGTTGGTGTTGACGCCGGAGGGCGGGCTGATGAGCGTGCCCGCCAACGCCCGCTTGCTCTACGGGGAGGGCGTGCGTTGGTGGGTGGAGTGGGAAGAGCCAAGCTCCGGTCTCTACACGGTTTTTTTGCAGGCTGAGGACGCCGAGGGCGAGATCGTGCAGGCGTATCAGCAGTTGGCGATGCTTTGGGGGCAGGGGGTTGTGCCCTGGAACACAGCGCCCCCCGACCTGGACGGTGACGGCGTGCCGAATAGTTCGGACAATTGCCCCGCCACCGCCAACCCCGAACAAGCCGACGCAGACGGCGACGGGCTGGGCGACGCTTGCGACTGGCTCGACGACGCCGATCTGGATGGGGATGGTGTGCCCGACGATGTGGACAATTGCCCGGGCGTCTACAACCCGGACCAAGCCGACGCGGACGGCAAGATGGGCGGCGACGCTTGCGATAGCTTCCCCGATAAAGACGCGGACGGTGTGCCGGACGCACTGGACAACTGCCCGAACAC
>Ga0256841_1002290_pt1 | contig 15392 bp, 10 predicted proteins | sample 356308metaG_FD_185971 | JGI IMG/M metagenome (GOLD analysis project Ga0256841, IMG submission 185971) | Hydrothermal vent microbial communities from Mid Atlantic Ridge, Atlantic Ocean - 356-308 | ecosystem: Environmental > Aquatic > Marine > Hydrothermal vents | place: Atlantic Ocean: Mid... | reverse complement strand
GCGTTGCCCTTGGAACTGCCTCTGGAGATCGGCCCCTTGCTGGAACGGGTGGTGGCGGAGCTGGCACCCGTGCCGGGACGGGTGTGGCTGTATGGAGACTGGACACGGGGGCGGGCGGAGCCCGAGGTGGCCGTGGGTATCGCGCTGGAGTCCGATCGGCCGCTCCCACTGCCCGAGTTCGTCGCTCTCAAGGCCCGGATCGAGTCCCTGAGCGAGCGTCCCCGCATCGAATTCGTGGATCTGCGGCGGGTGCGGCCCGCGTTGCACGAGGCCATTCTGCGTCAGGGGCGGGTGATCCACGAGACGATCGGCTGAGAGTGCGGCCTCCGCGCGTTCTCCTTGTGCCGGGCTTGGCGACAGTTTTTCAACGGCCTGTTACGTGGTGTTCCTCACGATTGTTCGCGAACGCTACCGTAACTGCCGATGGCGTGAGCGGAAAGTGGTTTGTCCACAGTGGCTGTGGATAAGTTTGTGCATTGCGTGTTGCAAATCGGCGGGAGCCCCTGTCGGCACATGACCTCAGTCGGGTTGGACAGATTTTTTCCGTCCTGAAGAGTCCCATCGCAACAAGGGGTTGCGGTTTGTTGGGGAAAGCGTGTCGGGCTCGGAACCGATCGCATCAAGCGGAGCCCCGCGCGTTGCGATGGCGTGTGCATAAGCACATGGGTATTCGCCACGCGTGTGCCGCCCGAGCCGCGCGCCGGCCCCTCGGGCTGGATGGTGGCTTGCGGGTGGGGCGCATCGGGCCGGTCGTGACCCCTTGCCCTGGGAGCGATTTGCAGGCCGCGTTCGATTCGCCGAGTTCCCCCTTCCTCGACGGACCAGGTACCGCGTGGTCAGCGTTTGCGGAATCGCAAAAAGTAATGCGTCCGCAGGAAGTTGCGTTCTCCGGTGAATTCGAATCCCGCGGCTTCGATCTCCCGGATCACTTGCGTCTTGCCGGCACGGACATGCCGCATCACCCACGGTGTTGCGATGTGGGGATCCTTGCGAAAGTCCACGACCACCATTTCGCCGCCGGGTCTCAGCGCCGCATGCAGGCTGGCGAGCATGTCCCGGGGATATTCGAAATGATGGTAGGTGTCGGCGAGGAACACCAGGTCCACCGATCGCGCCGGCAGCAGGGCACTGTGATCGGTATTGCGCACGGCGATCACGTTGGGCCGGCCCTCACGCCGGGCGCGTTCGGCGATTGCGCGAACGAATGGCCGGGAGATGTCCAAGGCGTAGACTTTCCCTGCGGGACCCACGGCTTCCACGAAGAGGAAGGTGAAGAAACCCGTCCCTGCCCCTACGTCCGCCACGTCCATGCCGGGTTGGAGTTCCAGGGCGTCGACGATCTCGCGGCGGTGGTCCCATACCTCGCGCCCCGGGCGCTCGAACACCGCTTTCCAACGTGATACCTCCGCCTGCTCGAAGCGCTCGTTGAGCCGGGGCGGCGCGCCGGTCGGCGGGGCGGCGGTCGCCTGCCAGAAGGTCAGCAACGCGGTCAGGGCGATGGCGATGCGGATCACCTCGAGGTTCCTCTGAAGGGGGCGACGGGCGGTCGGTGAGGGTGGCCCCCGGCTCGGGGCCGGCGGACGCACGAACCCTGCCCGGCCCACTTCGGTGGACGATCCGGGGCGCAGTGGGAGGTGGGTATACCCCCGAGGCCTGCGCGCTGTGTCATGGGCCGGTTTCGCACTTGGCGGGGCATGTCCTGCGTTGTCTCGGTGTTTCATCCTTGCAGGAAACAGCGGCTGCGGCAAACCCGAGCATTGCGGGGAACCCCTGGCTGGCGTCGATGAGGGGGGCGATGATTTGACAAGGGGGGGCGATGAGCTATTTTCAAGAGTCAAGATCTGATCGACTTCGCACCCGGCGAAGCGGGCGCGTGCGGGGTGGCTGTCGCTGCCGCCGTACCTTCCTCACGCTGAATGCCTCGGCCGGTCGGATTGGGGGAAAGCACCCTTGCCAGGGCGCGGTCGCCGAGGCGGTTTCGCTCCGATTGTCCAGGGATCGAGTTGGCAGTGTAACGGGCGGAGTAGGCTTCGGGGAGCGCTTTTCTCCGCCAAAACTGCCTTGCACGGTTCCGCGATGGATTCGAAGAGGAGATTCCGCATGCCCCGCTTCACGACCGCATCCCATGTATTCCTGCTCTGCCTGCTGCTTTTCGCTCTCTCCAGCGCGGGCCTGGCCGGCCAGCGGACCCTCGTGCTCCAGCAAGGGTTGGGGGGCTATACGGGCGCGGCCGACGCCTATGTGCGCAAGGATGACTGGGGCAGACCCGTCCAGTACACCCGCAACTACGGTCGTTCAGAACGCCTGAAGATCTCCTATCACGCCGACGAGAGTCCGCTATTGCGCTTCGATCTGGGTGACCTGCCCGCCGGCACGACCATCGTCACCGCCACCCTCTCGCTCTACAACGTCACGCAGAGCGAGGGCACACGGACCATCCGGCTGCACCGGGTGCTTCGGGACTGGCATGCGGGCAACCAGGACAACGCCGTCATCGATGCCCCCGGTGCGTATGGCGTCACCGGTCTGAAGGCCTTCGACTACTATCCGGGAGAGGGCGAGGACGTGCTGTGGCACGCCATCGGCATGCAGCCCGGCAGCGACCTGGCCGCCACGGCGGAGAGCGCCACCCCGGTGGGCGGTGTCGGCTGGTACGACTGGGACGTGACCACGTTGGTCAGGGCCTGGACCGATGGCGCCCCCAACTATGGCGTCACCTTGCGCGACCCCGATGACTGGGAACCACGCAATGCCCGCCGCGCCTTCCTTTCCAGTGACTACGCCGATGACCCCAGCCTGCGGCCCAAGCTCATCATCGTGTACGAACCGCGAGTGGGCGGCCAAGGTGGCCAAGGCGGCGCTGCATTTCCGGCGGAACACTATCCCACGGGCGCCCATCCGAGGTTGTGGCTGACGGCCGAGCGCCTGGCGGCCTTCGAGCAGGCACGGCGCCTCGATACTCCCCAATGGGAGGCGTTCAAGCAAACCTGTGACCATCTCATCGACGACGATCCGAACAACGACATCTGGAATCTCGACCGGCAGCCACAGGGCGGCACCGCGCCCCTGGCCCTCATGTACCGGCTCACCGGGGACGCCCGATATGCCGAGCGCGCCCTGGAGCTGATGGACGCCGTGCGCGACGACCAGGTCCCCGATCACGCCAATTACCACTATCTGGCGCTGGCCTATGACTGGCTCTACGACTATCCGGGCATGAGCGAGCAGCGAAAGCGGGCCTACCGCCAGAAGATGATCAATATCAGCGACGGCTATTGGAATGGCTACAACGGAGGCGGAACCCATACCTCCAACGGCGACTCGGACCTCAATCTCGAGACCGGCATGGTCCACCTGGTGTTGGGCGCGGCCATCTTCGGGGAGGACGAGCGCGCACTGGATCTGCTCGAACGCGGATGGCAGGGGTGGACGCAGGGCTATGGCGGCTATGGCACGACCCCTCCCCGGTTATCCAACAGCGACTATCTCCGCCGCTCCCTGGGTGGGGTCTATCCCACGGGTCACTCCTACTTCCCGGGCGTCGAAAGCGTGGGCATCAGCGGTTACTGGATGACGCTGGCCACCGCCTGTCACTACGATGTGACCGCCGAGCACCCGGAGCTGACGCCCTTCTGGGGCAACGCGATCCGTTCATTGATTCATCTGACCGACCCGTTGCGGGCAAGCATCTACCACACCGGATCCTGGCAGGATCCCAACGTCCTGTCCCAGCAGCACTGGCTGTACCAACTCCTCGCGTTCGCCACCTATTTCAGCGAGCGCGCCGGGCAGTCCGACATCGCGGCACTGGGGCGCGGTTACGCCGCCGGAGTGGATCTGGGCTACCACACGGGCTGGTTCACCGAATTTTTCTTCGACACGCCCGGCGACCCGGCGAACGACCCCTATCAGGCAGAGCTGCCCCGGATTCGCTTCGCCGATGAGCCGGATTTCCTGCTGTTCCGCAGCGACTGGGGCGAAAACGCCACCTGGGGCATGTTCACGGGTGATGGCAGCCTGCCAGTGGACCACCAGCCCCCCGACCACGGCCACTTCGTGCTCTGGCGGGGCGGCGAGTATCTCACCAAGGGGGCCCGGAACTATGACGCCGTGGGCCATGGCGAATTCTTCAACGGCCTGTCCATCGAAAACGGGTGCCACGTGGCCGGCAGGGACTGTTCCGGCACCGCCGTGCGCAACCCCGAGGCCCCGGCCTCGATTTCGCGCCACCACATTCAGTTGACGGAACCCCGTTTCGCCTACGCCATGCTGGAGGCCGACGGCCAGTGGAACGACGATCCGGAGGAGTGGCATGCGTCCATGCGGGTGGAGACCTATCGCCGCCACTTTTTCTGGTCGGGTGACTATGTTGTGGTCTTCGACCGGCTGCGGACCCGGGACGCCGGCACCACCCGTTACCGGCTGCGCGCGATGACCCCGCCGTCCGTCGAGGGCGCCACCGTCACCCAGTACAGCGGGAGCGGCCTGCAGAAGCTGCTGCACCGAACCCTGGAACCCGAGGGCTCGACGCCGCGGGTGGTGGACGAGTCGGTGGCCTGGGCCGATGTGCCCGACTGGAAGGTCCATCCGTCGGAGCGGCGCTGGCAGACGGTCATCGACCTGCCGGTATCGGACCGGATCAACATGCTGAACGTGATGCAGATGGGCCCGGCGAGCATGACCGGCTTCGACCCGCTGGAGCACATTCAGACCGGGACTTGGAGCGGGGTCCGCATCGGTGATTGGGTGGTGCTGTTCTCGGCGGAGGAACAACTCGCCTCCACGGCAAGCTACCGTGTCGCCGATGCCCCGGCCGGGCTCCATCACCTGGTTGCCGATCTCGTGCCGGGATCCTATCGGGTGCGGGTGAATGGGATCGACCTGCCGCCGGTGACGGTGTCGGACGGGGACAACAGCGCCCATTTCACCACGGAGTCGAACGGCCCCGTGCTGAGTGTGGAATTGACGCGGCAATGAAAGGTCCTGGCCCCGCCTCGGCGGGGCGGGGCCGGTGTCGCTTCAGCAAGCGGTCACGTCCGGGTGGATGCCCCGGCGTTCGAGGCGATCCATGAACTCCATGGGATGCGCCCGGCGTGGATCGTATTCGACCAGCAGGTCGTGGGGTTCGCGCAGACTGAGCTCCACGTCGTCCACGCCTCGCACGGCCATGAGCTCGGCGCGTACCGTGGCCAGTGCCTCGGGATTCAAGGTCTCGTGAATGTGAATGTGTACGCAATGCATCGTTCACCTCCTGCGGCCGGTGGGTCGTCCACCCAGTTGGCTATAGGACAGGAACCGGGCCGGGTCAAGGCATGGGAGACCTCACACGCCGGCCTCCCCTTCGAGCACTGGTAACGGCTGCCGAGGCGTTGTCTTGCAACGGAGCCCGTCGAGCGCTTCGCGCGTCCATCCGGCGATCGTTCGGGGCGGGGAACGGGCGCAGCGGAGAGCCGCTGGCGGCGCCGCCGCCCGTGCGCGTCTCCGGCGTGTCCTGGTCTCAGTCGTCCGACCCGTCCGCTGCCCGGTCCGCGGTCGCGGGATGACCGCCCCCGGCGGCGAACAGCGGGGCAATGGCCTCGGGCGGCTGCGGCCGGGCGAAACGATAGCCTTGCAGGAAGTCACAGCCGTGCCGGCGCAGGAAGTCCTCCTGTTCCGCATGCTCGACGCCCTCTGCGGTCACCGTGAGCTGCAGGGCGTGGCCGAGGGCTACGATGGCCTCCACGATCGCCGCGACACTGGGATTCTCCGGCAGATCGCGGATGAACGAGCGGTCGATCTTGAGCGTGTCGATGGGCAGGTTTTTGAGCTGGGCCATGGAGGAGAAGCCGGTCCCGAAGTCGTCCATGGCCAGCCGCACCCCGGTTTCGCGGATGGCGCGCAGATCGCCCCCGGCGGCGCTGCCGTGTTCCATGATCAGGCTTTCGGTGATTTCCAGCTCCAGGCGCGCGGCCGGAAATCCGGTGTGCTCCAGCAGTGACTGCAGCTTGCCGGCGCAGCCACCCTGGATCTGGGAGGGGGAGACGTTGACGCACAGCACGAAGTCGCCGAGGCCCGCAGCCCGCCAGGCGGCGCCCTGTCGGCAGGCCGTCTCGGTCACCCAATATCCGAGCTCGTGGATCAGGCCGATCTCTTCGGCCAGCGGGATGAAGGCAGCGGGCGGGATCAGGCCGCGGCTGGGGTGTTGCCAACGCACCAACGCCTCCATGCCTACCGGGCGGAGGTTGCGCGCGTCGTAGATGGGCTGGTAGTGCAGGACGAACTGCCCGCGCTCCAGCGCCTGGCGCAGCTCGGCCTCCATCGCGATGCGCGTGCACACCGTCGCGGTCATGCGAGGCTGGTAGGACTCGGCGCGGTTGCGCCCGTGTTTCTTGGCCTCGTACATGGCCGCGTCGGCATGCTGGAGGAGCGTGGCGCCGTCGGTGCCGTGGTCGGGGTAGTGGCTGATGCCGATACTGGTGGTGGTGACGAAGCACTGCCCTTCCAGTTCGAAGGGAAGGCGGAACGCCTCCAGGATCTTTCGGGCCACCCCTTCGGCGGCCTCGGCTTCATGGCACGGGTCCACCAGCACCACGAATTCGTCACCGCCCAGACGGGCCACGAGGTCCGCGCTGCGCAGACATCGCCGCAGCCGTTCGGCGGCCTGCTTCAGGAGACTGTCGCCCGCGTGGTGGCCGAGGGAATCGTTGACGTTCTTGAACCGGTCCAGATCCAGGAACAGCACGGCCAGGCGTCCGCCGCGGCGCTTGGTTCTCTCCACCGCGCGGTCCAGGCTCTCGCGAAAGAAGACCCGGTTCGGCAGGCCCGTGAGCTCGTCGTGATGGGCGAGCTCCCAGAGCCGTTTTTCGGAGGACTTGATGTGGCTGGCATCGGAGAAGATGGCGACATAATGGGTGAGCTCGCCATGCTCGTCGTGCACGGCCTTCACCGACAGGAGTTGCGGGTAGATCTCGCCGTTCTTGCGCCGGTTCCAGACCTCGCCCCGCCACTGTCCGGTCCGTTCCAGTTCCTCCCAGAAGGCGCGATAGAACGCCGGGGAGTGATGTCCGGACCGGAGGATGCGGGGCGTCTGGCCGATGGCCTCGTTGGCCTCGTAGCCCGTGATGCGGGTGAACGCCTGGTTGACCTCGACGATCCGTTGCCGCGCGTCGGTGATCATGACGCCCTCGTCCATGTGTTCGAAGGCGGTGGACGCCAGCAGCAGGCGCTGTTCCAGACGCTGGCGGCGCAACACGATGCCCGCAAGGTCCGCGGCGATGCCCAGCAGCCTGCGATGGAACGGTGACGGCGCGCGGGCCGTGAAGCTGGTCAGGGCGAACGAGCCCAGGATACCCACGTCGCGGGCACGGATAGGCATGGACCAGCAGGCGCGCAGATGCACCGCCCTGACGATGTGGCGCAGAGGGGCCCAGCGCAGGTCGGACCGGGCGTCCTCCACGAATACGGGTTCGCCCCGGTGGACGGCCGTGCCACAGGAACCGGCCCGGGGGCCTGGGCGCAGTCCATCGAGCAGGCGCACCACACCGGGTGGGATGCTCGGCGCCGCGCATACCTTGAGCCGGCCGGTATCGTCCAGCACCATGACCGACGCCACTGAATCGGGCAGGAGTTTTTCGGTCAGGCGGCAAAGCGCCTCCAGGGTCTGGAGCGGATCCTCGTGGGCGGCGACGCGCTCCAACACCTCGTGCTGCAGATCTAGAAGTTTCTCCAGCGGCCCGGAGGGGTCGGGCCATGCGGTGAGCGGTCCCCCGATCCTGGGGAGTTCGTTCCGGTGCTCCATCCACTGCTCCTGGCCGATCGAGGCGTGCGTGACATCCCCCACGGGTGGGTGCGCGATGAACGCAGCCGCCGGCAAGGATACCCGAATCGGCGTCGCGGATGGCGGGGTTCCGACGAAGGGTCTCGCATGGCGGGGAGGCGGACTTGAAACCGGCCTCATCCGCCCCACTACTGGCGGTGGATGCGTCGCGGACCGTATGTGGAAACCATCGCGGGTAGCCCTCCATGTCCGACCCGGTCACCGTCCACCGCCTGCCGGTGGTGCTGGCGCCCGACCCGCAGCGGGTGCTGTTCCGCCCTTTCGATCCGGCCGACGCCCTGCGCGCCAGCCGGATCTTCGGGCGTGTGGCGGCCCTGGGCGATGCCGACGTGCAGCGGGAGCTGGCGGCGATGCTGGCCGCCTTCCGGCAGCGCCACCCCCGTTTCCGGTCCATGTTGCTGCAGCGTTATCGCCAGGTGCGCCGGTGGGCGTTGGTCGACGGCGACCCGGACGAGGCGCGCCAGCTCCTGATCGGGGCCTATTTCACCCAGGAGTACGCGCTGGAGTCCTCGGCGCTGTTCAATCCCTCCATGGTCTGGCACCCGGACTCCGCGGGCCGGGTGCCGGGCGAGCGCCGGTTCGTGCTCAGTTTGCGCGCGTTGGGCGAGGGGCATCTGTCCTGCATCGCGTTCCGCTCCGGGGTGGTGGACGGGCGGGGCGAGATCCGCCTGGATCCCGTGGCACCCATGGTGGGCCTGCCCGAGGTCCATCCCGATCCCAGCTACGACAAGCCCCTGTTCCGGCAGAAGTTGGCCGAGCTGGGGTTGTACGGGGACTTCGCCCACGAGGTGCTCGCCGGGCTGCCCGGGTGTTTCACGCTACAGGCGCTGCGCGACCAGACCGAGGCGGTGCTGCGGCGCTCGCGGGGACTGGTGCGCGAGGCCGATGCCCTGGCCCGGGGGATCCTCGCCCTGGCCGAGGCCAACTATGAGGTGGAGTTCCGAGCCGAACAGTCGCTGTCGGAGCGCATCCTGTATCCGGGCACGCCCGCCGAGCGCAAGGGCATCGAGGACGCCCGGTTCGTGCATTTCACGGACGAGGACGGATCCCGGACGTACTACGCCACGTACACGGCCTGGGACGGCTCGGTGTTCTTTCCACAGCTGTTGGAGACGCGTGACTTTCTGCGCTTCCGTTCGAGCACCCTCAATGGTCCCGAGGTGCGCAACAAGGGCTTCGCCCTGTTTCCGCGCCGTATCCGGGGCCGGTATGCCATGTTGGGCCGTCAGGATGGTGAGAACCTTTATCTGATGTATTCGGACAACGTGCATTTCTGGTATCGCAAGACGCTGCTGGCGCGACCCACGTATCCCTGGGAGTATGTCCAGATCGGCAACTGTGGCTCGCCCATCGAGACCGAGGCGGGCTGGCTGGTGCTCACCCATGGCGTGGGGCCAATGCGTCGTTATGCCATCGGGGCGCTGCTGCTGGACCGTGAAGACCCCTCGCGCATCCTGGGGCGCCTGCCCGAGCCGCTCATCGCGCCCAACGAGAACGAGCGCGAGGGCTACGTGCCCAACGTCGTCTACAGTTGCGGGGCGCAGATCCATGCCGGGCACCTGATCCTGCCCTATGCCATGGCCGACTACGCCACGACCTTCGCGCGCATCGAATTGGGAGAGCTGCTCGAGGCTCTGCTGGCGCATCCGCCGCAGTCCTGAACGAGGTTTCAAACCAGGAGGTATCGGTTCATGCGCATCGGATTCGTCTCCACCTATCCCCCCATCGAGTGCGGAATCGCCACCTACACGGAATCGCTCACCCGGGCCCTGCGCGCGGCGCGCAACGAGACCTTCGTGGTGAGCCAGTTCGGAGCCCAAGGGCCCCACGTATTCCCGCTGTATCAGCCCCAGTCTCCGTCGTTCGCCGCCGACGTGTTCTACACCAGTACGCGGCTCACGCCCGATGTCATGCACATCCAGCACGAATATGGGCTGTATGGGACCCAGAAAGGGGTGGAGTTGATCGAACTGATCCTGCGCTACCGCCTTGCGGGGCTGCCGGTGGTCACCACCCTGCACACGGTCTACGAGCGGCTGGAGCGCGACGAGCGCATCCTACTCAAGCCCATCCTGGAGAACAGCGACGCGGTCATCGTGCACGAGGACTTCCAGAAACAGACCCTGGTGGACGCCTTCGGGCTGGCCGAGCGTATCCATGTCATCGAACACGGGGTGCGAGAGGTCGATCCGGTCCCTGACGCCAAGGCAAGGCTGGGTCTGGAGGGGAAGAAGGTGATCCTGCTGGCGGGCTATTTCCGGCCCAGCAAGGGGTTCCACCGCATCGTGGACCTGTTTCCGCGGATCGCCGAGCGCGACCCCGACGCGGTGCTGGTGGTGGCGGGCAAGGTGCGCAACATCGAGTTCGACGACTACCAGCGCACATTCTTCGGCTGCTTGAACCGATCCCCGGTGATCGATCGCATCCGCATCCTGCGCGGTCAGTTCCCACAGTACACGTTCGACACCATTCTGTCGGCGGCCGACGTGATGGTGCTGCCCTACGAGCGTGGCGCGCAGAGCGGCATGTTCGCCCAGGCCCTGGCCCTGCAGCGCCCCGTGGTGGCCTCGGACCTGCGCGCCTTCCGGCTGCTGGCTGGGCGCAGCGCGGCGGGCCTGATCGTGGAGCGAGACGGGGATTGGGTCGAAGCCATCCTGCGGGTGCTCTCGGACGAGGCGCTGCGCCGCCGCATGCAGGCCAACGCACGGCGCTACGTGCGCGAGCGCGCCGCATGGCGCCTGGTGGCCCGCCGCCATGTCGAGGTCTACCGCCGGGTGGTCACCGTACCTTATGGAAAGGCCGAGTACGTGTATTTTCCTGAGCCGGAGGGCCCCCAGGACGCCCGTGGCGGAGACCGGGCGCTATTGGACAGGGCCTCCTGAGCCGGTCACGTCGGTGTGGGCGGCTCAGCTCTCCTCGTCGAACAGGAACACCGCCTTGATCTCGGCCTCGTCTTCAAGGTTGCCGCCGAAGGCGCCAGCCACCACGCCCAGGGTGGCCATGAAGGCGGCGTAGCGCGGCAGCGACAGGCTGCTTGCATCCTGCCCCGACCAGCCGGCGAAGACCACCTCCGGGAAGGCGTTCATGACCACCAGCGAGATCACGAACAGACTCGCCCAGAGCGAGGCGATGCCCACCAGCAGGGCACCGAACAGGACGATGCGTGTGCGCATGAGCTGCTCGCGTAGCCCGCGCACGCGGCCCATCTGGTGAAAGTTCTGCCCCACGTAGAGGCTCAGGCCGGCGACCACGATCACCGCCAGGGCGCCCAGAGAGAGCCACGCCGTCGACAGGTGGGCGCCGAGCTCCCAGGCCTCGGCGCTGAGGAACAGAAACACCACCGTGACGGCGGTGGCGGCCGTGTAGCGGCCCAGATGCAGGGGCATGCGCCAGGGGGCGTAGTCCAGCATATCTGTCAGGATGCCGAGGGGGTCGCTGCGTAGGGTGCGCCAGACGAAGCCGAACCGTCCGTGGGGGAGGTCTCCCTCCTCCTCCACCCGCTGATCGGCCACGGCGCGCAGGCGTTCAGCCACCTCGGCCGTGGCGGCCGGCGGGTAGTCCTTGGGGCGCAGGTCCGCCAGCTCTCCGGTGGGTTCCATGATCCCGCCATGGGCGTGGTCCAGTCCGAACAGGTGGCCCAGCAGGTGCAGGGCCAGCGCGGTGAGGCGCTGGGCGGCGTCGGGCTCGCCGTGGAAGCGGGCGCTGGAGAAGGCGGCCGTCTCGAGCACGGAGGAGGGCACGCCCATGACGAAGATCCGGTTGCGCGGAGTGAGCTCGTTGGGCACGAAGACCATGGCATAGTCCAGGTGCCGCACCAGTTTTTCCTCGGCGCCGAGCTCGAGGAGCACCAATGGATCCAGCGGTCCCACGTCGGGGTACACGCTGCGCTCGATGTGGTGTCGTTCCCAGTGGTAGTCCGGGAACTGGCGCTCCAGGCGGGCGTGCACGTCTGCGGCCACCGCCTCGAGCAGCCGGCGTTGTTCGGCGTCCAGCGGTGCGGCGCTGATCCATCCGATGGAGACCGTGGGGCGGTCGTCACCGCGGGATGGTTCGTTCATGGGCTCCCCGTGAGCAGGATGGTTTCGGCGCGTTCGAGCGCCTCCGGACGTCCACGCAACAGTACCACGTCGCCCTCACGCAGGCGCGCCTCGGCGGTGGGGGCCGGCACGGTGATCCCGGCACGGCGTACCGCATTGACTTCCACGCCCTCGCCGAGATCCAACTCGGCGAGCCGCCGGCCCACCGCGTAGGCGTGGCGGGGCAGGGCCACGGCGTGCAGCCGCACCCGGTAGCGCTGCTCCTCCTCGCCCTCCTCGGCCCCGTGGATGAACTCCCGCAACAGGTGGTAACGGTCGGCGCGGATGGCCGCCACGCGCTCGGCCACTTCGGACTCGGGTCGTCCCAGCAGTACCAGGAGCTGGGCGCCGAGCAGCAGACTGGCTTCCAGCCCCTCCGGGAGGACTTCGGTGGCGCCGGCGTCCAGCAACTCGGCCAGATAGGTGTCGTCGCGGGTCCGCACCAGGATGACCAGGTCGGGATTGAGCCGCCGGGCGAGCGCCACCGTGCGCACGGCCGCCCGGGGCCGGTCGTGGGTGATCACCAGGGCGCGCGCGCGCCCGATGCCCGCGGCGCGCAGGATCGGTTCGCGTGTGGCATCTCCATAGTAGAGGGGCTGGCCCATTTCACGGGCTTCGCGCACCCGTGTCGGATCCAGGTCCAAGGCCACGAAGTCGAAGGAGTCCTCCTGCAGGAGCGTGGCCACGTTCTGCCCGATGCGCGCGAAGCCCACGATGATGACGTGTCCGCGCAGGGCTTGAGTCTCCTGTGCGATGAGCCGGCTCGGCCCTCCCGCCGCCGCATCCTCCGAAAGGCCCGTGAGCCAGCGCACGAGGCGGTCGTTGAAGCGCACCAGCAGGGGGGCCAGGGCCATGCTGAGGATGAGGGCCGCGAGCAGGATCTGGCCCATCGGCTCCGGGATCAGCCCGCCTTGCAGGCCGCCCGCCACCAGCAGCAGCCCGAACTCCCCACCCTGGGCCAGGCAGAGCGCGGCGCGCAGGCTCACCAGCGGCCGTTCTCCCACGATGCGGGCCAGGGCCGCCACCAGCACACCCTTGCCCAGGACGATGCCCAGGGTGGTCAGCAGGATCCAGATCCCGTGGGTCAGGATCTGGCTGGTGTCCAGGAGCATGCCGACGGTGGCGAAAAACAGGCCGAGCAGCACCTCCTGGAAGGGCCGCACGTCGGCCTCCACCTGGTGGCGGAACTCCGTCTCGCCCAGCACCATGCCGGCCAGGAAGGCCCCCAGAGGGGGTGACAGCCCCGCCATGTGCACCATCCCGGCCGAGGCCACCACGATCAGCAGGGCGAACAACATGAACAGCTCGTTGGAGTGGGCGCTCGCCACCCAATGCAGCAGCGGGCGGGCCAGCCACCGGCCGGCCAGGTAGAGGACGGTGAACACGACGGCGCCCTTGAGCAGTGGCAGTGCCAGGGCGAGCCCCCCGGCGTCCGCCTGTGGCGCGCTCGCGAGCAGGATCAGAAACGGCAGGGTGGCCAGGTCCTGGAGCAGCAACACGGCCACCGCGGCCCGCCCGTGGCGCGTTTGGAGCTCCATCTGTTCGGCGAGTTGCCGGATCACGATCGCGGTGGAGGACATGGCGAAGGCCCCGCCCACCAGCACGGCGCCCAGGGGCGGAATGCCGAGCCACCAGGCGATGATGCCGGCCAGCGCGGTGCCGGCGAGCACCTCGCTGGCGCCCAGGCCCAGCACCAGGCGCCGGTTGGCCAACAGCTCGGGCAAGGTGAATTCCAGGCCCACGGTGAACATCAGGAAGACCACCCCCAGCTCGGCCAGGAACCGCGTCTGCTCGTTGTCGGGCAACCAGCCGAAACCGTGGGGACCCACCAGGGCCCCCACCACCAGATAGCCGAGGATGGGTGACAGGTGCAGCCTGCGGAACACCCAGACCACGACCACGGCCGTGGACAGCAGGATCAGCAGCGAAGCGAACAGGTCGTGAGGCATGTGGGCGGGCATCCCGGACGGCTGCGGAAACCCCATTGTATTGGGCATGGATGGCGGCGTTTCAACACGCTTGTTTTCCGGTCTGCGCGTTCCCAAATAAAGGAGCGGACGGGGGAAAACCGGACAAACAGGAGGAAGAAGCGATGTTCGAACGCTTGCTGGGACTCGATACGGATCTGTGGGATCGGTTCGCGCAGATGCAGCGCGAATTGGACGAGATTTTCGGCCGCGCCCTGCCCTCGGCGGCGATCCGGGGGGTGCCCGCCGGCACCTTCCCGGCGGTCAACGTCGGTGAGACCACCGACGATGTGCGCGTCTACGTCTTCGCTCCGGGCCTGGACACCGACAAACTCGAGGTCACGCTGGAGGGTAACGTCCTGAGTATCGAAGGTGAACGGCAGGAGTCCGTGCCCGACAACGCCACCGTCTACCGCAACGAGCGTTTCCAGGGCCGCTTTCGGCGGGTCCTCTCGTTGCCGGAGACGGTGGACGACGAGCGGGTCAACGCCACCTACAAGGACGGCGTCCTTCAGGTGGTGGTGGCTAAGAAGGCGGAGGCGCAGCCGCGCCGGATCGAAGTGAAGGCGCACTGATACGGAGGGTGTGATCATGGCAGAGAGCAAGGAACTGACCCAGAAGCAGGAAACCACTCCAGAGGCGCAGGCCGGGGCGGCCCGCGAGGTGGTGTTGGTGCCGGCCGTGGACGTGCTGGAAGACCCCGACGGGCTCACGGTGATCGCTGACATGCCCGGGGTGTCGGCGGAACGGTTGGACCTGCGCGTGGAGCAGGACCAGCTCGTCATCGAGGGTGACCTTTCCATCGAAATGCCGGCCGAGATGCAGCCGCTCTATGCCGATGTGCGCGGCAGTCATTACCGGCGGGCCTTCTCGCTCAGCCAGGAGCTGGACACCGACGCCATCGCCGCCGAGATGAAAAACGGGGTGTTGCGCGTGCGCATCCCCAAGAAGGAGGCCCACCGGCCCAAGCGGATCGAGGTGCAGGTGGCCTGATCGGCAGGGCCGATCGCTGCGCATCGGGACGGCCGCCCCTTTCCGGGGCGGCCGTCCGTCGTTTGGGGACGCGAACCGTGATGGGGTCTGGATGTTCCCGTTCAGCGGCCGTTCAGCCTCGCCGCCTTAGCCTTCCTTACAGGAATGGGAGAACCGAGGAGGACACAGCCATGACCCACCGCAACTTCATGCAATGGGGTGCCGCCGCGGTATTGGTCGCGCTGGCGACGGCGGCACAGGCTCACGACGGATACACGGACCGGGCACGGGTGGTGTCCGTCACACCCGTCTACGAGACCGTCGAGGTCGTGGTCCCACGGCGCGAATGCTGGACCGAGCGCGTGGTGGAGCGCCGTCCGGTCGGCCACCGCCATGGAGACGAGGCCCTGTTCCCGACCCTCATCGGCGGCGCCTTGGGGGGGTATCTCGGGAACAAGCTGGGTGACGGGGATTCGGAGGCGATCACCACGGCCATGGGTACGGCCATCGGCCTGGCCGTGGGGCACCAGGTGGGCCAGCGGCACTACGGGCATCACTACC
>Ga0256841_1002289_pt1 | contig 15399 bp, 11 predicted proteins | sample 356308metaG_FD_185971 | JGI IMG/M metagenome (GOLD analysis project Ga0256841, IMG submission 185971) | Hydrothermal vent microbial communities from Mid Atlantic Ridge, Atlantic Ocean - 356-308 | ecosystem: Environmental > Aquatic > Marine > Hydrothermal vents | place: Atlantic Ocean: Mid... | reverse complement strand
GAGGAAAAAAAGAAGGATGTTGGGCCTGGAGGCGCCATGCTTGGTCCCTCCAAGCTTGGATCGCCGGAAGGCCTGCCAATAGCCTTGAGGTGGGGGAAGAAGCGCAGGATAGGAATCGAACGAAACCTGGCCAGAATCCGCACCCTTCCCGGGAAAAAACCGATGAAGAAGGGATGCCGCGACCTCAGGATGGCTTGGTCTAAGGGGGCTCAGGACTTGGGCCAACCCACCGGCCAGAATCATGAGAAGACAGAAAAAGAGAGTCCGGCCAAGTTTCGCTGGGCGCCCGGATCCAAGGAAAAAGAAGAGAGCAAAAAGGAGAGAAAGGACGAGGCCTTGTTCCCATCGAGTCTCCGCAAGAACAGCCGGCAAGACCTCCTTGGGCGAATGCAGCACAAAAAGAATCTCACCTGGATCCAGGGGGCTTCCGGTTTTGAAAAGAGTCAAACCCGCGAAGACCCAAAAGGAAGCAAGAGAACCAAGAATCAAGCCGGAAATCCAGCGAAGAGGCTTCCAGGGAAGAGCCTGAAGGAAAACAAGAGGGAGGAACAGGACACCCGCAGGGAGGAGCTCGATGAGGGTCGAAGTCAAACTCTCCATTCCAAGGGACTCCCCCTCCAAGGTAAACACCAAAAGAGCTTTGCCCAGAACTAAGAAAAGCGCAAAGAGCAGGAAGCCCAACAAGGCCCGATTTGTCCTTGGAACTTCCGCAGCTTGTTTTCCTGGTTCCCCAGAAGTTTTCAACACTTCCCTTCCCCCTCTTCCACAAGGAATTCAATCCGACTTATGAGTTCCGGGTATTGAAGGGCTGTCTTGGAATACCCCATCCACCCCCTCTCCGTCCAAGCCTTGACTCTCTTCAGCTCCTCCCATCGAGGTTCATGCACATGGATCGGGAGCCTGCGAAGCCTAGGATCCTCCTTGGCAAAGGGAAAGGGGGGGTTCGACGCCCGCAAATCGCTGAAGAGACGGTCCGGACAGGAGTAAAAAACCCGCTGAAGCGGCCCTTCGGCTTCCCAGTTCAGGAGCCGCCCAATGCTCTCATGGATCAAACGATCAAAGTTTTGGAGGCGAAGCCGGGACCCATAGCGCGACTTGCCTTTGGTTTTTAAATGACTTGCCTGGGCCTTCCCTTTTCCTCGAACCACATAGCGTTGAAAGCATTTGTGATCCACAAAAACAGCATCCTCGCAAAGCCCAAGGGCTGAGGATCCAGCCCGAAACAAAAAAAAGGCATCGCGGCCCTCTATCGGCCACTCACTTTCCTGAAAGTTGGCAGACCAAAAGGGCAACTCCAACTCCAAAACCGTGTTCCCTGAAGGATCCAGGAATCGCCTCTTTCGTCCCTGTTGCTTACAAACCAACACAGCCTCCTCAATCTTCCCATTCTCAAGGAAAGAGAGTACTTGCGACAAACTCCTACTCCCAAGGGACCGCTCATCGATCCAGTCCACCGCCCCCCAAACTTGCTTGTCTTTGCACCTCAAAATCTTCTCCCTTGGACCAGGCTCAATCCTCTGGGAGGATGCCCCCATGAGCGAGCCATTCGACCAACAGTATTTTGAACGATTCTATCTGGATCCCCAAACGAGGGTTGCCGAACCTGAGGATTATTACCGATTGGCTCGCTTCCTCCTTGCTTATCTTGATTTCCTCTCCTTGGAAATCGATACAGTCTTGGATCTCGGTTGCGGAGTCGGGCATTGGAAGACCGTTCTCCAAACACTGGATCCAAAGATCCATTACATGGGGGTGGAGATCTCAAAATTTCTTTGTGAACAATATGGTTGGGAACAAGGAAAGCTCCCTTCCTACCGGCCGAAGGCTCCCTGCGATCTTTTAATCTGCCAGGGCGTACTCCAATATCTTGGGGACAAGGAGACTGAGATGTCCATCCATGCATTCTCGGAAATCACCGAGGGAGCACTCTATCTCGAGGTCCTAACCGAAGAGGATTGGAAGGAGAACTGTGACCAAGAGCGGACGGATGGCAATGTGCACTTAAGGGCCGGGGATTGGTATCGGACAAACTTGAAGGAAGCCGGTTTTTTAAACTGTGGAGGAGGTTTGTTTGTGCGGGCAGACACCGGGGTGGTGCTCTATGAGTTAGAAGGTTTATAGGCCGGTCCTTGGCCAAAGCGATCACGAGGGAAATCCGCCGACTTTTCCTACACACAAAAATGAACAAAACGAAGGATCTCGAAATAATCCTTCGCGGAAAAGCCAAGCCTTCGCGCTCCCAACCTTTCGGCCCCCGGATAAAAGCTATTATTTTGCGCGTCCTGGTGTTTGTGGTAAATAACCTCCATCTCAAAAAAATCGGGAAGGGTCGGAAGGTAAGCGCCAAGATCTCCTCGCATAGCAGTTTCAGCTTCCGTTCGAAGCTCCTCGCGCACTTCGAGGGGATGTCGGCTCAGAACCGAAGCTCCCAATCCTTCCTTGGTGGGAACCGTCCGGATCCCCGGCAAAAAGGCCTTCGCCTCCTCGCAAATCGCCCGATCCCCACTGACAAGAACAGAAGGAACCCCCATGGTTGCAGCTGCCAGGGCATGAAGGCGGAATTCGGAGAGGGGCTCACCATTCAGAAGAACCTCGGCGACCTTTGCCGAGGACATGGTATGAGAAAGAGGGTTTCCCTCGCTCCCCGCCCTTGCGTGATAGCCTCCATAGAGAACTGCATCGAAAGAAGCATCCAAACCCTGCACCATGCTGAAGGGATGACGTGCCCAACCACTGAGTAAACGAACACCCCGAGGCAATTCTTCACCGTTCAAATTGCGGGCGCTCGCATGCGCGTCCCGCACAAGAACATCCTTCACACCCGCCGCAAGAACCCCCTCACAAAGCGCCTTCGCTTCCAGCTGCATTCGATCCCGAAAGAGGCCATAGTCCGGATGGGAGCGAGTTGCCTCATCCCAAGAAGCCATTCCCGTGACTCCTTCAATATCCACAGAAATGAGAACTTTCACCGTGACACCGCCTCGAAGGCTGCTTGCAACTCTTCGATGATGTCATCCGGCTCCTCCAACCCAAGAGACAAGCGAATCCCCAAATCCTGGGTTGTGGGATCATCCGGGCCATAGGCAGAGTGAGTCATGGCACCAGGCATCTCAATCAGCGTTTTGACATGCCCCAAGCTGACAGCAAGAGTGATGCAATAGGCATTCTTGGCCAGGTAGTTTACAAAACGGATCGGAGGAGCCTTCTTTTCGTCCAGGTGGAAGTAAATCATGCTCCCCGGCATGAAATAGCCATCAGGGTTTCTCATTTGCTTTTTTGCAAGTTCCTTCTGAGGAAAGGATTCCAAACCGGGATAATGAATCCGGCTCACAACATCCTGCTCCTCGAGCCATTTGGCGACTTTTTTTGCGCTCTTTTGCTGCCGTTCCAACCGAACCGCAAGAGTCGGCAAACCATAAACCTGGATGGCCCAGGCAGACTTGGAAGCGAGACTGGCCCCAAAATCTTTTCGGAACATCAAAAGACTGCGAAACTCCTCGTCCCGGCAAATCACGGCCCCCCCGATCTCGGTCCCAAATCCACCCAAATTCTTTGTCAAACTGTGGCAGACCATATCCGCTCCCAAGAGAAGGGGCCTTTGCCCATAGGGAGTTGCAAAGGTGTTGTCGACCACAATCAGGAGCTTTCGTTCCTCCGGGCGGTCCTTGTTGATCTCATCAGCCAGCTCCCTCAGAGCCTCAATATCGATGAGTTCCAAGGTCGGGTTCACCGGAGTTTCGATGTAGATCCCCCGAGTCTCGGGTTTCACAGCCTCCCGGACTGCTGCCCGATCATTACAATCCACACGGGAGACCCCAATACCCAAGCGGGGATACCAGTTTGTGAAAAGTGAATGGGTGCAACCATAAAGGAGAGGATGGGCAATCAGGTGATCGCCCGTACAAAGAAAGGATCCCAGGGCTGCCGAGATCGCCCCCATCCCCGAACTAAAGGCTGCACAATCATCCCCCCCCTCCAGACTGGCCAGCTCGGATTCCAAAAGGGACCTTGTGGGCTCGTCCAATCGGTCATAAATATATACCGGCGCTTCTCCCAAATCTGAGATCGGCTCTCCAAACTCGCTGAAGCCCCTTGCGCCTCTCTTAACAGAGTCCAAGCGGTAAGTCGTCGATGAGGAAAGGGGTGGCACCACATGGTGGGAAAAATCCCAGCGGCTGGTAAATCCCGGCCCATGAACGAGCTGGGAACGCATCGAATATCCTTCTTTCTTTTTCATGGCAAGGCCATCTCCCTGTTCATATGGGTAAATCAAAGAAGATGGAAGCAAAGGCTGCATCCCATCCGTTTTGGTCTACCATCTGGTAGTTACCCGCTTTCTTCATGAACCTGCTTCATCGTGAGAAAACGAGTAGTTGCTAGGGTAGCAAGAGACCTCAAAGGTTCGAGAGCGCGATATGAATCGAAAAACATTTTTGTTCCTCATGATTTTTCTGGGCGGTTTCCTCAGCGGCCTCCTGCTTCTCAGGAATTCCAAACCGATGCCCCTAAAAGGCTTGACCTTGGCTCCCCAAAAGCGGATGAAAAGCGTCAAAAGGCTTCGGGACCCCAAGGATCCTCGGATCACCCCTGTCGTGCTGGCGACTCAAAAAGCAGCTCCATCGGTGGTCAACATCCAGGTTGGGAATTTAGTCTTGACTCGCAGAGGAAAGGTCTTCAACAAAAGAGGAGAAGGCTCGGGAGTCATCGTCGATGCTTCGGGGCTCACCATCACCAATTGGCATGTTGTCTACGAGTCCGCAATCCGGCCCGATTTCTATGTCCAAGTCACCCTGCGGGATGGACGTGTGTTCCCGGCAAAAGTTCTCAGCTCCTCCCGGCCCAATGATCTTGCCCTCCTCTTGATCCAACAACCCAAGGGAAAAAAACATGTCCAGTTTCCCCCCATTGAAATGGGAGATTCCGATGACCTGATGATTGGGGAGACCGTCTTGGCCATCGGAAACCCAAGGGGGCAGGCCAACACGGTTACCGCAGGGGTCCTCTCCGCAACCAATCGCACGGAGAGAGTCCTCCCCCCCGGAGAATCCAGACCTCGTTTGGTCCACGGGCTCCTTCAGACAGATGCTGCCATCAACCCGGGGAATTCGGGAGGAGCCCTCTTGGACATTCGAGGCAAGTTAATCGGGATCAACTCCATGATGCAGATCAACTCCGAAAACATCGGCTTCGCGATTCCTGTCAACAAAGTAAAAGAGGTCTTTGTCCAGGAACTCCTCAGCTTTGACAATTTCGACCGGTTTTGGACCGGCCTCAAGATCACGCACAAAGGAAAGGATCTCATCGTCAATGGAGTGGAAACCGACGGACCCGCCGCTCAAGCTGGAATCCGCAAAGGTGACATGATTCGAAAGATCGGGAATCGTTCGGTCCAGGATATGAAGGACCTCACCAAAATCCTCATCACCTTCGAAGCCAACCAGGAAATCCCCCTGGAGATCGAAAGAAAAAATCGATCCCTCACGGCAAAACTCATCCCTTGGGAACGCGACAAGGCGCGTTTGTTCTGGCTGACTGGGATTCTCGCCAAACCCCTGGATCCCCGTGCCGAAAGGAAGACCTTTGTCAAAGCGTACCGACAAGTCGAGAGCCTCTTAGGTTCGGTTCGCTTCACCCCTCTCAAGGTTCTCCGTATTCAGCGGGGAAGCAAGGCTCAAGATCTCGGACTCCAACCGGGTGACATCCTGGTGGGAATCAAGTATTACAATTTTTGGGATCAGGAATACGTGCATGTTTTCCAAAGGGGGGTGCCCGATTTGGTGCAACAAGTCGCTCAAAACCGAGGACGCTCTCTTCGCATCCTCATCTACCGAAACGGAAAGGGGATTTTGGGCGGGGATCTGGAGATCCGCTGAGACCCTTCTCCAGAGAAGCACGAATCCAAGAGGCCTGAAGAGCAATTGCCAGTCGGGTAGCCGGGTCCCAAAAGGGTCCCGAGGCTTTTCGGGCCTTAGGGGACCCTCGAAAGGATCGCAAAATGTTGCTCAAACACTCATGAGCATGGTGCGTCAAGGCCTTTCCTCCCCCCATCCCCAATCGCTGGATCCCCTCCAACACCCATGCCTGTGCTAAGGGATCCTGCGTTACGGAGAGACGGCCACCCACTTTGCGCCAGGGTCCGTTTCCCGAGGCCTGGGCACGTATAAAAGGATCCCGCCGCAGACCAAGTCGGTGAAAATCCTTTTTGATCCGCCGCAAAAGCCTTCGGGCCAGGGGATGCCCACGCAGCTTCGCCAAGGCAAGCGCTGGAACCAAGAGCCCCCCTTCGATCCAGAGGGGGCGAAAAGCTTTTTGCTCCTCCTCGTTCCGAGATTCGGGGAAGGAAAACCCCCCTCGAACATCATCCCAGGCTCGGTCCAAAGCATGGAGAACAGCTTCTGAAGATTTTCCAAAGCATCCTTCCGCCTTCCAAACCCTCTGGGCCATCTCAAAAGCAAGAAGGGGCCATGCAAGATCACGTAGGGCCTTTGGGTTCCACTCCGGCGAGAGAACCCAGCCTTTGAGTTCTTTCGCCACAAGGTGGAGAAAGCCCAGAAAAGAACGATCCCCCGAGCTGAGCGCCAGCCCCAAAGCTCCCTGCAAAAAAACATGCCCCGGTTGGATCCGATCTCCACCGTGCCGCCCCGAATGCTGCGCGGGCAAGAGCGACCTCCCCCCCGCCCCATCCCCGAGATCTCTTCCAAAAATGTGGCGGGCCGACAAATGCGCAAGCCTCAAAACATCTTTACGACGGAGAAGCAGAGCCGCCTCCCAAAGAGCAAAGGGCAGGTCAAACTCTCCATGGGTCCAAACCCTTCCCCCATCCGGAAACACTCGAGGAAAGTCCCCCCGATCTTCAGGGGCAGGGGGGGCGGCCATCAGGAGCTTACCGACCAGGAAGGGAAAGGCTTGGAGATCCAAAGCGGCCCTTCCGAACCTCAAGAAGCTATTTTTCCCAAGACCAAGCCGGGTGGAACGAAGCTGATCCCTCATCTCTGAGGGGAGAATCTTCCGGGATGGGGAGCTTCCCGCCATCCCCAAACCAATCAGGACCCAGGTCCTGTCCCCTTCCCGCAACTGCGCGGGCCCAGGATCCAGAAGTAAAGATGAGCCTTCTCTTTTCCAGCCTAGCTCGGAGGGGGGTCGTAAAAAGGAGACCTCCGATCCCCGAGGTAAAGGAATGCGCAATGGGGCCAAAGTCTGGGTTTCTCCTGCCCCCCAATTTTTTTTCCGGGCTGTGATTTCCAGGCAAAGCTCGAATCGGCTTTTTCCCCAACGGTAGAGGTCACCCCTCCATCGTAGGGCTTCCCCCCCTCCCTCAAGATGGAAACGAGGAATCCGAAGGCCCTCCCGATAGGACCATCCCTCAGCAGGGGGCAGCTGCTTTGCCCGGATTCGAAACGCAGCCGTCCCTCCCCCTCCCCCAAGGATCCGGAACCATCCCTTGGGGACCTCCCCTCGGTATTCCTTCCACCCTCGGATCCCCAGAGTACAGAGTTCCCCCACAAAAAACTTTCCCCCCTGCCCCCGAACCCGGCAAGGCCCAGCCTTTTGACGAGTCTGCAAAAAAAAGCGGGCCTCCCCAGCCTCCAGAGACACAAAGACCCCCTCCTTGTCTCCCCAGGAATGCTCTCTCCGTTCTCCCATGGCCCTCCCCAGAAGGATCCCCCCGGTCAACAACCCAAGAAAAGCACCAAATCCCAGCCACCTGTTCTTGTTTCCCATACAAAAAGAAGACGCTCGCGTCATTGTTTGGTCAGTTTTTTCCGTAAAAAAGAGAGCCACATCCTCCTCAAGAAGGGCAGACTAGGCATGAAAGACAGTGCTTAGGAATGGGCTCTGCCCGGAAACAAGACCCAATAGGAGACAAAACAGGAGAAGGGAGCAATGACAAAAGCCTTGATATTGATGGCCAAGGGTGTGGAAGAAATGGAAGCGGTGATTTGCGCCGATGTCCTGCGCCGAGCCAGTGTCGACACCCTCCTTCTTGGGCTGGAGGGAGAAGCAAGTGTCGAAGGGAGCCGAGGAATCATCCTCGGGGTAGATCAAGCCTTCCGTGGGGACGAAACCGCCGACCTTGTGGTTTTGCCGGGAGGAGGGGAAGGGGCCAAGCATCTCGCGGAAGACGAAAGAGTGCTCTCCCTCCTGCGACGCTTTGAACAAGAAGGGGCCTGGATTGCAGCCATCTGCGCCGCCCCGATTGCTTTGGTCGCTGCCGGAGTGGGGAAGGGAAAAAGCATGACTTCTCATCCTTCCGTCCGCGAAACCGTGGAATCCTTCGCAGGGAATTATGTCGAAGAAGCCGTAGCCATTGACGACCACCTGGTGACGGGAAGAGGACCCGGAGCAGCTTTCGACTTTGCCCTCGATCTCGTCGGGCTCTGCGTCGGCCCCCAAAAAGCAGGTGAAGTCCGTGCCCCGATGATGTTTGGATGAGGGCTCCCTTCGGAGATTTTCGGGCATTCATCCCGACTTTGCTTCCAAAAGTATTCGATCTTTGACCAATCGCCCGGAGTCCCATATTCTATGCGGTTCTCCGGGCTAGGCACCTTGTTGTTCCGCCCCCCGGTTCCCCTCTCTCGCTCTCTCTCCTCGAACAGGGAACCAATGCAATGAATGGACTCCGTGTCATCTCCACCTGCGTCATCTTCTCCAGCCTTGTTGGCGCTTCTATTTCCGCCCAAAGCAGGACCCTTCCTCAAGGATGGGACCAGAAAGAAGGAAACAGCGCCTCCTGGGCAGGCTTTCGCTTCGCCCCTGCCCGGGTCCAAAGCTTTTTCAAAGGGAACACCCTCCCCTTCAAAACCAAGACCGTCAAGGGCCTCAAGATCCGCCGAGACGGAATGCGCACGACCACGTTTCAACCCCACAGCAATCCCATCTCCATCACCCTCTCCGCCCAGGCAGCCCCCGAAACCTTCCGCTTTCCCAGTGTAGAGTCTTTCGACCGCAACCTTGGGCAAGACAAAACCCTGGTCCTCTCCAAAAAGGTGATCCTCTTTCCCCGCCTGGCTCGCCCCAAATCCCCCCCTGCCCCCTTCAGCGTGGACCTCCCCTTTGCCAAGCCCTTTACAATCACCAATCCCACGGGCCTGATCGTTGATATCAAGGTGTACGCCACAGCCACCCAGAACAGTTACTGGATGGCCGACGCAGAGGGACAAAGGATCTTCACCTCCCCCTTTGGTCAACGCAAAAGTCTTGGAGTCGGCTGCCCGCGGGATTTCTATTCCTACGCAACCCTCGTCTATCCCGGAAGCGGCCCCCTCAAAACCTATGGTTTCAGTCGCACAACCAAGGTCCGGATTGGGATGATCTGGTTCGGGAGCAGCACGAGCCGTTGGGGAACAACCCCTCTCCCCTACCAAATCCCTTCCACAAATTGTTCTGTTTACAACGACGCATTCGTCGTCAAAGCAGCCCTCACGGACCCGAAACGGGCCGGCCGCTTGGAAGTGAACTGGGGGACCTTCCTCCCCTTGGAACGCATCGCCGGACTTCAATTCCCCTTCCAGATGGCCGTCTGGGATCCGGGATTCAACCGTGTGGACTTCCGCCTCTCAAGAGGCAATCTCTTGACCGTCGGGAACGGCTTTCCCAAAACGGTGAATGCCTTTGAGATCTACACCTACCAGTCTTCCGTCCACAAGGTCGATCCTGACCGGAGCAAACCTTATTTCTACCGATACAGCACGACGGTTTTTCAATGTTACTAAGAGCCTGCCCGGTTTTTCGGGGAGGGGATCAATGGTGCGAGAGGGGGGAATCGAACCCCCACCCCGTAACCGGGAGCGGATTTTAAGTCCGCCGCGTCTGCCGTTCCGCCACTCTCGCTGATTTTCTGAGACTTAAATACAGGACAGTAAGCAAAGGTGGAAGAGTTGGTTCTAAAACCTGCGGAACTTGGCCCCCACTTGAGTTCCACCTAGCCTGAAATCCCGTGAACCAATCTCAACCCCCCAAGGATTGGACCGCATAAGCAACGTCTTTTTTGGATCCAATGAAAAGGGGGCAGCGCTCATGCAACTGGCTTGGTTGCAAGTCCAGGGTCCGGATGCTCCCATCGCTGGCCGCTCCCCCCGCGCTTTCCGCGATCATCGCCAGGGGGGATGCTTCATAGAGATAGCGAAGTTTGCCCCGGGGCCGATCGGAAAGGGCGGGATACATGAAGATCCCTCCCTTGAGAAGCGTCCGATGGAAGTCCGCGACCAAGGCCCCCGTATAGCGGGCTGCCCGTTTTCCCACAGGCGCTGTCCCCACTCGAAAGGAACGGACCAGATCGATCACCTTCTGATCCCACTTGCTCTCGTTGGACTCATTGACACTGTAGCTCCCCTTTCCTTCGGGGATGCGCACACCTTCCGCCGTCAGAAAAAACTCTCCAATGGAGCGATCCAAGGTAAAGACAGAGACCGAATCCTGTCCCCGGACGGTGTAGACAAAGACCGTCGCCGGCCCATAGAGAATGTAACCGGCCGCGATTTGCTCATTCCCCGGCTGAAGAAAATCAGCGAGATCGGCCCGACCCTCCTTCCCCGAGCGTTTGTGGACGGAAAAAATGGAACCCAAGCTTCCATTGATATCGATGTTGCCTGAACCGTCGAGGGGATCAAAGAGAACAAGGTATTTTCCCCGGTTCTCCGCATCATCGTAATAAAAGACATCATCCATTTCCTCCGACCCCAGGGCATTGACAGAGGGGAGGGTTTCAAAAACCCGGATGAAGATTTCATTGGAAAGCAGGTCCAATTTTTTGACCTCCTCCCCTTGAACGTTGATGGAACCTGCTTCCCCATGTTCGCCCAGAAAGCCAGCGTTCAAAATCCTTTGAGCGATCATCCGCCCAGCCAAACTCAGCCGGGCCAGGATCCGGGATAGCTCCCCACTGGCTTTGTGGGGTTGGGAGCGCAGGATATGTTCAATCAATGTCGGGGCTTGCATGCCACTCTCCAGTGAAGAAAAGAAAAGGACATAATTCCCTTCTCTCCGGCGGATTCAAGGGAGAGAAGGGATCTTCCTGCATAAACAAGCAGGAAGATCTCTCATTTTTCCTTGGAGAACCATCCTTCTTGGGTCCCGAGTTCTCTCGGGGGCTCAATCTCATCGGCGGTTCGATATCCAATCAGGAAGGCCAGACGCGCCACACGAGCCAACTTGTCGTATTCAATCTTATCGGGGGTGTCGGTGGGCATGTGATAATCAGGATGCTCATCATCACAAAAGAAAACAACAGGGATCCCTTTCTTTGCAAAATTGTAGTGATCACTGCGTTGGTAGAAACGATCCCCATTGCGCATCTCCAAGCCCAAGGCCTTTCCGAATTGCGCGGCCATGCGCCCCAGAGTAGAGAACTTGTCCATCCGCCATGTCGGAGTGACAGCAATCGCATTTTGGGGAACCTTGGCTGTGGACCGACCTAACATATCCATGTTAATGTCCGCGACGATCTTCTTGAGGGGCCAGGTCGGATGGGCCGCATACCAAGCGGAGCCCCAAAGCCCCAGCTCTTCTCCGGAGACAGCCAGAAACACGATACTCCGACGAGGACGAAGCCCTTTGGGAAGCTTTGAAAATGCTTCGGCGATTTCCAAAACCGTGGAAGAACCCGAACCATTATCATCAGCCCCGTTGAAAACGCTTCCATCAGCTGCCATCCCCAGATGATCCATATGGCATGAGAAGATTAGGGCTTCTTTTTTGAGTTTAGGATCCCGGCCCGGCAAATAGGCACAAACATTCAGAGCCTTTCCATCTTCATTCTTTAACCCATAGCGAATGGTGACGACCTTTTTACTCTCCTCGGCCACCAGAGATCCAAGTCCCTGGCGATCCATTTTGTCCAGCTCCTCGACCTTCATGCCCAAAAGATCAGCGATGTTTTGGGCTTCTTTTCCACCCAGCGTTATGACAGGGATCTTGCTTCCCCCGCGCATTCCGAACATCCGCATGCCTCGTCCCCCCCAACCCTTGCGACTCACCTTGGGTTTCCCGGGGAGAATCCCCATCATGTTGGTGGCAGAGAGAAAGGCAGTGGACATTTTATTCGTCAGAATTAGGGCCCCTTTTGCCCCAGCCTTCGCACAGAGCTTGCCTCGCCCCCTGACTGAAGCCAGGAGCCTGAAACCTTCGGAAAAGGCTTGCATGACACCACCTTTAACCTGCTTCTGATGCATGTAAAGGACCGCAATCTTGCCCTCAAGGTCCACTCCACGAAAATCCGAGCGCATCCCTCGTCCCAGAAAAACAAGCTTGCCTCGGACCTTTCGAAGAGCCTTCCCTTCATTCTTGGGCAGGCTCCAAAAACCATGATGGCTCAAGGCCTTCCCCCCCAAAAAGATTCCCGACTTGGGCTGCAGTTTTTTGAAAGTTACTGGATAACCCTGGTAAAAGCTCCGTCGTTTTCCCCTTACGATGTCCCCCATGGGAAGCAAACCGAAAGAACGGAACTTGTCCGCAAAATATTCGGCGGCCCGGATCTGGCCTGGAGTGCCGGTCAAGCGACCTTCCATCTTGTCGGAGGCCAGATAATACAGGTGTTTCTTGAGGTCAGCGGCTGAAATCGAATTCACAGCCTTGGGAGCCCAGGAGAGAGCAAGGGGCATTGCCTTGGTTTTTGGGGCCTGCGCTTTTTGGGGTCTGGGAAAGGCGGGCAAACTCAGAGAAAGGCCCAAGGCTCCCATGAGGATGGGGGTTAGGAAAAAGGGGAGCTTCTTATCGTGCATCTATTGGTTCCTTTGCAATATGGAGTCAGAAAGGGGAAACTGGGCAAACGCCTCTCAATACGACATCCTCCACAACGATTGAAAAAAAACATCTCAAATCTCTTCATCTTGATACTCTCCCTACTCCTCGCAGGTTGCATGGGGACACCCGAGCTGCCCCTCCGCCCTCTCCCCACGCTCAAAGATCGGGGGGATCTTGCTGAGTTGGGAGAGGCCCCCCTCATGCTCCATCCTGAAGGAGTCGAGATTTTCGTGGGAGGCAGCATCGTTCAGGATGAAGAAGGCCGCCCTGGATTCCAGTTCACCTTCCAGATCGAAAACCGAAGCGGGAAGGCCCTGGAGTTTCCCTGGCGACACTTTTGGTCCCGTACCGACCACGGACCTCGGAAACCCGCTCGGCAAGCCCTCCTGTGGAATCCTCAGACCGAAGAATATCAAAAAGCAACCCAGCGCGTCCCCCCAGGCACTCGAGCCCTCGTGGTCCTAAGAACCGGAGTGGAGGCGACCTTCAACCAATTCCATTTGATCCGCGTCACTCTGCATTGGAAGTATAAACAAGGTCACAAGGTTTATTCGGCAGCCAGCCGGTTTCGGCCGCATTGATCTTCTGGGTCTTCAGCCCCATACATTGGAACCCCCCAACGGAAATCCCAACTTATCCAAATTCAAATCCCACCCGCTCTTCACCCGCAATTCGTTTTTTCTGGGCAGGTGTGGAACGGGAAGGGAGTTCCACTTCGCCATCCTTCTCTTCAACATCCTCGAGGTTGACTGACATCAAGCTAGAGATCCCCTTGCGCTGCATGGTCACCCCATAGAGCATCCGGCAATCAGCCATCGTCCGCTTATGGTGGGTCACCACCAAGAACTGCGTCTGTTCGGTAAAGAGATGCAACACCCTCAGGAATCGCTCCACGTTGGCTTCATCGAGAGCTGCATCGACCTCATCGAGAATGCAAAAGGGAGAGGGCTTAACTTTGAATAAGGCAAAGAGAATGGCCAAGGCTGTCAAGCTGCGCTCCCCACCCGAGAGGAGACGAATGGATTGCAACTCTTTGCCCGGTGGTTTGGCATAGATATCGATCCCGGCTTCAAGCGGGTCATCGCTCTCCACGAGCTTCATGTCCGCCTTTCCTCCCTGGAACAACATCCGAAAAATCTCTTGGAAATTTCCTCGGGCCTCGGCAAAGGTCTCATCAAAGAGCTTTCGGGATTCGTCATTCAGATTCCGAATGGTCTCCATTAGGTTTCGGCGTGCCTCTTCGAGATCCTGGCAGTCTCTCTCGAGGGTCTCAAATTCCTGGGTGGCATGCTCCAGTTCCTCCTCCGCGCCCAAATTCACGGAACCCATGCGTCCCAGGCGATTTTTTAAGACCTCCATCTCTCGTTCGCCTTCTTCGGGATCAAAGTCTTCCTCCTCCCAAAGGCGGCATAGGAGTCGCTCCCCATCATAGAAATCGGGAGGGATCATTGGGCCTGCAAGCGAAGCATCCCGGATCCCAGGATAGGCCTCCAAGGTGACGGGAACGCTGGGTCCAAAGAGGGGTTCAGGCGTCCAGAGCCCATAACCTTGGACCTCCCCCAGAAGCCTCGCCAACTCAACACCCAAGTTTTCCCGGGCGTCCCGGTCCAGGGCTTCGATCTCAAGCTCCTTTTCACGGAGCTTGAGCCTCAGGTTTTCCCGCTCCTCCCGATCCTTGTCCGCTTGACGCTCCAACCCCCCGAGATGCTTTCGAGCCTCTTCGATGACCTTGTTCCGCTCGGAAAGATCTTGAGATGCCACGGAAAGGCGTTCCTGAACAAACCTCCCTCGGCACGCAAAATCCACGAGACTCGAACGGAGCTTCCTGACCCGAGCACTCAAAGCCACCCCCTCGGATCGAAGCTCTTCCACCCGCTTTACCAGGAGATCAATCCGGCTCCGCGTTTGCTCTCGATGCATCTTGACCAAGCGAAGGCGTTCTTCGAGCCCACGTTGTTCAGCCTCAGCAGTGGCCTGCCTTGTTTGTAATTCTGATAGGCGCTGCTGGCTTTCCTGGACCTTGCTTTCATAAGCGCGCACCTTGCTGCCCAACACCTCTTGGAGAGCCTTGGTATTCTCTTCCCTGCGATCCACCAGGAGGGTATTCATCAATGGACGACAAAGGGCCGCGATGCTCTCAAACTGATCTTCTTTAAGAATACGCAGCTCCCTTTTCCGATCTTGGATTTTTCGTTTCGTGTCGAGGAGAGAGCGCTTCAACAAATCGATTTTGTGGTCGAGAGCATGGATCCTGCGAGAGATGGCCTCTTGGAGGTAGCGCAACCGTTCTCTACGCTCCATCCGCTCCACAAGCGACTGGTCCAAGCCGGCGAGGCGTTCTCCACAGGATGCCTTTTGAGCGTCCAAAGTTTTCTTTTTGCTTTCCAGGTCTGTGATGGCCGCGCGGCGTTGGACCAAACCTGCGGCCGCCTCCGCCTTTCCACCAAAGGCCCATCCCTGGTCCAACACCTCGCCCCCCAAGGTCACCCAAGCTCGGTCCGAAGAATGCCCACCCGACTCGGCACAAGCCCTCGCAGTCGCGAGATCGGGAACAAGATAAAAGCGGGAAAGCCTCTTCTCGAGCAAGGGCCCGAGGCGTGGATCAAAATGGCAGAACTGCAGAAGGGGGAGCCCTCCCTCGGGAATCGATGCCAAGGG
>Ga0256841_1002288_pt1 | contig 15406 bp, 14 predicted proteins | sample 356308metaG_FD_185971 | JGI IMG/M metagenome (GOLD analysis project Ga0256841, IMG submission 185971) | Hydrothermal vent microbial communities from Mid Atlantic Ridge, Atlantic Ocean - 356-308 | ecosystem: Environmental > Aquatic > Marine > Hydrothermal vents | place: Atlantic Ocean: Mid... | reverse complement strand
TTGATGCCAATGGCGCCGACAGGGTTGAGGTCATTAAGGGACCTGCCTCCCTGCTTTACGGTTCGGGTGCCGTCGGAGGAGTTATTAATATTATTAAAGAGCCTCCTTTGCCCGAAGGTAAAATAAGGGGCAATTTTGAAACCAAACTATTCAGCAATACAACAGGTGTTACATCTTCACTTGGTGTTAGCGGGACTAATAACGGTATTTCGTGGGGCGCTGCCGGCGGACTTAGTTCAAATACGGATTATTTTGACGGGGATAATTACAGAGTACCCAACAGCCGTTTTAATCGTGAAAACGCAAAACTCAATGTGGGGATTATAAAACCTGTAGGTTCGTTCCGTCTGTTCTATGATTATAACAGGGATAAGCTCGGGTTGACCGTAAAACCCGCCTTGGGGTTGGTTACGGAAAACGGTAGAACTAACGATGTTTGGTATCAAAATCTTACAAACCATCTGCTTTCAATGATTAACAAGATTTTTGTCGGAGCGGTTAAAATTGATGTGAATCTTGCTTATCAGATGAATAACAGGAAGTTGGAAGGCTCGGAACAAACACCAGTTTTTACTCTTGTTGATATGCAACTCAATACCTTTTCGTACCGTGCAAGTGCAACGGCTCCTCTTGGCGATAGAATAAAACTTATCGGCGGTGTGCAGGGAATGAGTCAGCACAATAAAAACTTTGATGCACCCGACCATGTAGTCCCCGATGCTATGATCAATGATTTTAGTATTTTTACGGTAGCACAATTCGATATTTCTAAAAAGGTTATGCTTGAAACCGGTTTAAGATTCGATCACAGAAATATCAAAGTTCCCGAACAACAGAAGAGTAACTCTCCGGGGGCGGGTATTCTTCAACCTTTTGAAGATAGTTACAATAATGTTAGCGGTTCGGTGGGTAGTGTTTATACATTTAACAACAAGATGCATCTTAGGTTGAATATAGCATCCGCTTACCGTAGTCCGAACCTTGCCGAGCTGACTCAGGACGGAGTGCACGGCACAAGATATGAGCAGGGAAACAGGGATTTGAAATCACAACAAAGCCTTGAAGGCGACTTGAGTTTCCATATCCACACAGACCATACAACCCTGGATATTTCGGGATTTTATAACGATATTTTCAATTATATTCATCTTGCACCAACTACGGATACAACAAGCGAAGGATATAAAATATACCGGTACGGACAGCAAAATTCTTATCTTTACGGAGGAGAGGTGTTGCTGCATGTTCATCCGCATCCCCTTGACTGGCTTCATCTTAAAGGAACATATTCCTATGTGATAGGAAAGACCAAAGAAGGAGACTATTTGCCTTTTATTCCCGCTCAGAAGGTTAATGTTGAACTCGAACTTCAGAAAAAGAAGTGGAAAGGATTACGCAATTTGTTTTTCAGAGTAGCAGGCAATTTTGTTTTGGAGCAGGATAAATCTGCACCTTCTGAAACGGAATCTCCCGGATATACATTGCTGAATTGTGGAATCGGAACTCAGATAAAAGTAGCTAATCAGTTGCTGTCGGTGGGTCTTTACGCCAACAATATTCTTGATGAGGTTTATATTGACCACCTGTCAACACTTAAAGACCTTGGTATGAATAATATGGGCAGAAACTTTACTGTTTCGGTAAAAGTTCCTTTCGGGATAAAAAACTAATGTTTTTTAAACAGCATTAACCTCTTTCTCCAGGTTTTCCCTGAATTCTGATAATCTTGTCCTGTCGCAATGGTTTGAGTATATTCCTGCAAAATCCAGCATTTTACCCTGTTGATATACAGATGTAAGGAAGTTGTCAAATAAATTGAAGTCGCAATTCTCCTTGATATTTTCAATGATCTTTAAAAATTTATCGAACTCAACCAATTTTGGTAATGTGATGAAAAATCGCTTTTCATTGTGGTTATCTTGATAAATACCCTCTTCCAATTGCCTGAACTCAATATATCTTTTAAACTGAATAGTACTTGTATATGGGTCAACTTTTCTATCCTTGATAAATTTAATTCCCTTGCTCTTTAACTTATCAATAACCAAATTCAGGTGGTTTACCTCGTCTGTCTTAATTCGTATACCCTGATAGTTCTTGTTGTTATACGTCATCTGTCCGGGAGATAAATGAAGCGATAACTTAGTCTCTTCCCTTATCAGTGAAGCAATTCGAAGAACTTCATCCTGGAAGCAGTTTACCGAGTTTTTTACTAAAAGATAGAAGTGATGATCTGCTATGTGGCCTAAGTTCACAGGAAAGTTTCCTTTGGAATAATATCCCGGTGTCGGGTCCGATTCAAGAACAAGGTATTTAAGTTCTTTACTATGGGGCAGCCTGGCAACTTCCAGCCTTGTGTAGGTGCAGGCGAGCCCTGCAAAAGCAATGTTTTTCATTTTTCAGCGCTTTAAATTTATTTTATGATTATTCGACAAAGTTAAATAAATATTGAATATATCTAAATATATTAAATGTTTTTTATTGTAATGCTTAATTTTTAAGATTGTTAAAAACCGATTGTTAAAAAGTTTTTGTTTTTTAGATATCGGTTATGGCAATAACCTTTTATTTTTACCCGAAAATTTCAAAAACACGGATATGCCTGCTGTCCATAAAAAAAAGCGGAAAAAGAAGGTCAAGTACAAAAAAGTGGTTTTTAAACTTTCCGCAAAACAGAAAAAATCATTGGAGAACTATTGCAAAGCACGAAAAACAACTCCAAATAAACTAATCAAGAAGTCAATCAGCCGTTATATTAACGGATTTGATAAGTCCGTACCGGAAGAGTACTATCGTACCGAACGGCAGCTTGATCTTTTTGAGGAAGACGGAAATTAATTTCGGCAAATGCGAAAAATATTTACTATCGGTGAAACCGTTTATGATATTGTTTTCAGGGATACAAAACCTGTAACCGCAATACCGGGAGGTGCTATGCTTAACAGTTCGGTGAGCCTCGGGCGCCTTAATTTGCCGGTAACTTATATCACTGAAGTGGGAAAGGACGAAATTGGTGATATTATTTTTGAATTTTTAAAAACCAATAATGTTGAAACGGATTTCGTGAACAGGTTTGAGGATGGGAAAACAGCTCTTTCGCTTGCATTCCTTGATGAAAGTGATAATGCTTCTTACTCCTTTTACAAGGAGTATCCCGGCAAAAGGCTTTCGGCAGGAGTTCCAATGACTGCAAAGGATGACATTGTATTATTCGGCTCCTTTTTTGCTTTGGCAAAGGAGGTTAGAAATCCTCTAATGTCGTTTATCCGGGAGGCATCACGTAATAATTCAATACTGATTTATGACCCGAATTACCGTAAGCCGCACGGTAACGAATTTCCCGGATTAAATGAATATATTGGCGAGAATATCTCCTTTGCAAATATTGTCCGGGGGTCTGACGAGGACTTCCGGTTTATTTGTGGTGTGCAGAATGCCGATGAAGCATTTGATTTTGTAAAGCAAAATGGATGTTCTTTTTTAATTTACACCGTTGGAAGTGATAATGTTGAATTCAGGTCGAAAAAATATTCCTTTTCGGTTCCGGTACCTAAAGTAAAGGTTGTAAGTACAATAGGGGCCGGTGATAATTTCAATGCAGGACTAATATACAGTTTATATAAAGAAAATATCGGGATTGAGGATCTTGATGTGATTGATGCCGAAATGTGGAAGTCAATTGTTAGAATCGGAATAGCATTCGGAAGCAATGTTTGCGGTAGTTATAAGAATTATATTTCTATTGAGTTTGGTGAGGGGATTTTGTCTAATTTCAAGTCAACCTCAAAGTGATATACTAATATTGCTTCTTTCCCCGTACCTCGTTATTGCAATGACGTCACTGCGAGGAAGTATGACGAAGCAGTCTAATAGTCGGAATATATAAGACTTGACTCAAGGTGATTTTGAAAACAGGAGCATTACGAAAGAGATGCTTCTATCCCTTTTTCCTCCTCTTTAGGTATTGATAATCAAAATAGTAGAGTACTTTTATTGAAAAACTGTTTGTGGCAGGTGCTTGAAGCGTATTCCCGAGATTTGTGAAATAGTTTGAATCCATTTCATAAAGCACGGAATTAACAACTTCGGGTGTTTCGTATGTTGTGATGGCATTTTTCCAGACAATATTGATTTCGCTACCCGGTGCAAAATTCCAGATATATATCATATCAACGTTGAAGGCGTTAAAACTTAAATCCTTTATTTCATTATAATCCGAAGGAAGCAATCCGCCATCCCCTGTCAAATCGTAAAAGTTGTTATACTTCAGATAAATCCAATAGTGTCTTGCCCTAAGACTTACTGACATTTTATTATTGAACTTATAGTTTGCTTTAAGAATATTTTCCCAAGTGTCAATATCTCGCTTCCCGAAGATGACGTCCTGATAACCGTCACTGCCCGTTGTATCGTCAACATAGCCGATGCTGTTCTTTGAAAAATTGTAATCCACTTCAAAGGTCATCATAAGTTTATCGTTGAATCTTATACGCGGTTCAACATTAATAGAATAGCCCGTTTGCTCATACCTGCCTGAATATCTGTATTTGGCGTTGATATCAACTGCAAATTTTTTACGATAATCGGGCGATAATCCAACGCGGATACCGGTTCCGGGCGGTCTGACATAATATCGTCCGTCAACTCTCGGTTCATAAAAATCGTATGAATCCGTAGGAGAACCGCTAAGCTTGAACCAGGCCGACAGAAAGTTTGTAAATCTGGCGTGAGCCGCAATACCCATATCGAAGAAAGTGAATTTTCGAGGATTGTATTGACTGTTGTACTCAAACCATGTTTTACCACCGAGATCAAGAAAAATTCCAAACGGCTCATAAACCCTGTACCCGAAAGTCAGCTCGTCGGAAATGGAATTATTATGTCTCAAAAATCCCATATGATTCGGATTGTAATTGTCGTCAATGAGTTCATGACTTAGGTCAAAGGTGAAGTTGCCACTGACTTTTCCTGCGCTTAGGGAGTAAGTATAGCCAAACTCGGGATGAAATCCGGCATTGTATAATTGGCTTATACTTGCCTGTCCTTCAATCGAATATCTGTTTGTGTTATTATTCAGTTTAAATTCCGTGCTGCTCACGTTTGCCGAAAATCCTGCATCCGGTTTATACACATTAGTGTTGTACAGGCTCACATACGAATTGTTTTTGAACGACTGGTCGAGCACTACCATATTGAAGTTGGTATAAGGCTCGGTCAGCACCTTCCGTGATGTGCCCCGAACAGTATCTTCAATTGTGGCAAAAGTATTGGCGGTTATTCCGTTAAATATTCCTATGGCAAGATTCTTTTTTGTTTTACCGGTTATTTTTGCGGCATTTATCAATTGACTCGAAGTCGGATTGTCCGAAACAACCTCATTTTCTCCTGTCTCAAGATAGGGGTTATAGTATCCGGAAGGTTTCGCTCCCACACGTCTTGAATAGAAAACATCACCTTTGTCGAACAACTCCGTACCTTCCATAAAAAAGGGACGTTTTTCGTCATAATAGACTTCAAACGGTGACAGGTTATATATCTCGTCATCGGCCTGTACCTGACCGAAATCCGGGATAAGAGTCATATCCAGAGTGAAACTCTCATTTATACCGTATTTAACATCCAGCCCGTAATTATATGAATATCCCCACGAACTGTGGTGCGGATCTTTTTCAATATATCCTGAAAGGTATGGTACGAAAGATAACCTCAGTGGTGGTACTATATCGCGAATTCCATCAAGTATTCCCGACTGAAGATTGACGCCGTCAATTTTTCTGTCAATAAAATTCCAGGAATCGTGTTCCTTATATCTCATAATATCACGATATATCTGCAATCCCCAGGTTTGAACATCTTTTTTCGGGAACCTGAGAGCCGAATAGGGAATTTTATATTCCACAACCCACCCGTTGTCAACAATGCGGACTTCACTCTTCCAAACCGCATCCCACGATTTGTCCTCATCATCATTGGAAAGCGATTTTAGGTCTGTCTGAACGCCCCTTGATGTGACGAGAAACCCGTAGGCTGTAAGATAATCATTGAAGCAGTCAATATAAACTCCGAAATAATCGGCAATACCTATATGGTCTCTTTCGCTTAGTTCCGTTAAAATGCTGTCGGGATGCGGATCATAGAGCATCGCACCCACATAAAGTGCTACATCGTCATAAACAAACTTAACCTCCGATCGCAATGAAGCTTTCCTGCCGTTGTACGGTCTGTGCTGCACAAAATCTGTTGCAACAGGAACACCTTTCCATACCTCGTCATCAAGGACACCGTCAATCTTGGGTGACTTGTTTACCCTGACAGCCGTAATTCTTTTTTTTGTTCCTATTTGTGAAAACCCCACTTCCGATACCAGAAGATATGCTATAAGAAACAGGATAAATTTTATTTTAAAATGTGATAACCTCATACGTAATATTAATGCTGCAAAGAAAAGGAGTTTTTTCCGTTTTATTATTTATAATTATTCCAAATTAGTAACTGTTGGCAAAAACAGCACTACAATAAATAAAGATTTTATACTTTTAACACCTGAAAAATATTAAAAGTTGTATCAGTATGAAAAGATTTCTTCCTTTTTTTTTAATGATATCGTTTCTGATATCAGGCACAATTTTGTTTTCTCAAAGTGACGATGATGATTCCGTTCAAAACAATACTTTAACACCTGAAGAAATTGCAGCGGGCTGGCAACTTTTGTTTGACGGAAAAACTACTAACGGCTGGCGCGGATTTAAAACGGATAAACTGCCGCAAGGCTGGAAAGTGGAGGATGACTGTTTTGTAACCTTGGGGAGAGGCGGCGACCTTGGCGGTGATGTTATTTCCGACGAGCAATATGAGGATTTTGAGCTTTCGTTGGAATGGAAGATGTCAAAAGGTGGTAACAGCGGAATATTTTTCCATGTGCTTGAAGGCGATTATCCTACTATTTATGCCACAGGCCCCGAGTATCAGCTTCTTGACGATGTGGGATTTCCGACAAAGGTGGAAGAGTGGCAAAAAACAGGTGCCAATTATGCAATGCATATTGCATCGAAAAATAAAAAACTTAAACCCGTTGGAGAATTCAATACTTCAAGAATAAAGGTCAAGGACGGCCACGTGGAGCACTGGCTAAACGGTGAAAAAATCGTCGAGTATGACCTTTGGACCGATGATTGGAAAAACAGGGTTAAAAACTGCAAATGGAAAGATTATCCCGGATACGGTTTGGCAATTAAAGGACATATTGGGTTGCAGGACCACGGCAGTAAAGTGATGTTCAGAAATATCAAAATTCGTGATCTTACAGATAAAGGAAATCCGATTTTCAACGGAAAAGACCTCACCGGATGGAATATTCACGGAACTGAGAAATGGTATGTCGAAAACGGTGAATTGGTTTGTGAAAGCGGCCCTGACAAAAAGTACGGATACCTTGCCACGGATAAAGAGTACAAAGATTTCATAATGCATCTTTTCTTTTTGCAGGAAGCCGACGGCAATAGCGGAGTCTTTTTCCGCTCTTCACTCGACGGTACAAAAATTAGCGGCTGGCAGGTTGAGGTAGCACCTGAAGGACACGATACAGGCGGAATTTATGAATCCTACGGCAGAGGTTGGCTCCGTCAAATACCCGACGAAAAGGAAAATATCCTCAAGCCGGGCGAATGGAACGAAATGGTTATTCTTGTTAAAGGCAACAGGGTTATGACATGGTTGAACGGTGAAATGATGAGCGACCTAACCGACCAAAAAATTGGTGAGGCAAACGGAGTCATTGCACTGCAAATACATTCCGGCGGAGGAATAAAGGTTAGATGGAAGGATTTGTATGTTAGGGAGTTGTAATGATAAATACCGCGGATACGTGCTTAAATAAGAAGTAAGTTTTTTACGTACCGAAAGTCTTTCATATTTAAAGTAAAAAGATGAATGTTATAATAAAGAGCAGTGGATGCAAGCAGCATATCTCCGATAAAAGGTCTGTGGCTCAAGCTGTATTCAATCATCAAATTTGTAAAAATATGAGAGATTTGTTCATTTATAGGTATCCATGGAAATCTGTTAAGATGCTTTCGTATCAGAGGAATTTCTTTTTTGTTGAGTGCTCCAAAATAAAATTCGGCTACAGTTATTTCGCTTATAAAAAGATTTTGTTCGCCAATTTCCTCACATTTTTTACGTATGGAAAGATTGCCTTTATACAATTCTATTATAATATTTGTATCAAGGATTACAGGGACACTGTTCGCCATGCTTTCTCTTTTATAAAATTAATATTCACGGAAGTATCCTTACCTGTTCCGAAAGTTTCCCAAAAATCGGATTTTGAAACAAACTTACTTTCAGGCAACTTATCCGTATTGGATTTTGATACGCTATTACTTGTAACGCTTATACCTTTTACAAAGTTTAGTTCTTTTAGTAACTTTAGTAACAAGTCACCATAATCTTTATTTTCAACGGTAATGATTATTTGTTCCATAACTCTTTTTTACTGCAAAGATAGTAATTTTGTAACAAATGAAGAAAATTGTAATAACATAATGATACACAAAGTATGAAACAAAAATATATTGACTATTCAAAAATACAGTTGTTCTGGCTTGTGACACTCCGTGTAGCTATCGGCTGGCACTTCCTTTATGAAGGATTGACAAAATTGATAAATCCCAACTGGTCAAGTGTGGGGTATCTTCTTGATTCGGAGGGTTTTTTGCGCGAGTTTTATTTCTCCTTGGCAGGTAACCCGAATACATTGGCAGTTGTTGATTTTTTAAATGTGTGGGGACTAATCCTTATTGGTCTCGGACTTATCCTCGGACTTTTTACAAGAATTTCAACCATAGCAGGTATTTTGTTAATGTTCCTTTATTACTTTTCTCATCCGCCTTGTGTGGGATTCAAATATGCATTACCGATGGAAGGCAGTTATCTGATAGTCAATAAAGTGCTGATAGAATTATTTGCATTGTGCCTTTTGTTTGTATTTCCTACGGGAAAAAGAATCGGACTGGACAGATTGATTTGCAGAAAAAATAAAAACGGTTAAAATGGAAGAAGAAAACAGCAATAAGATTAAAAAAAATAAGCTCGGAAGGAGGGAAGTCCTGAAAGGTCTTGCCACGATTCCCGTTCTCGGTGCTTTTGCATACGGTTGGTATAAAAAGCGTAAGTATGATAAATTTTTAAAGGAATCAATACTTGAGAACATAAATCTTGATGCCGTGAACCCCGTTTTTGAGCGTAAAGTTTCAAATGAAAAACAAATCCGTCTCGGAATAATAGGAACCGGCGGACGGGGACGTGCACTCTTAAAAGGTGCCGGTTTTCTGCGTCCTGAAATTATTGACGACTGGAAAGAGTCTGCGGCAAGAAATGAGACCGACCACAGATATCGTGATTATCTCCAACAGGAAGATTTGAATGTTGTTGTTAACGGTCTATGTGATATTTATGAAGGCAATGCCGATAAAGGACTTCGCGCCTGCGCAAATATTTACAGGGAAGGTTCCGATGGAAAAATGGGTGATAAGCCGAGAAGATACGACACATATCAGGAACTTCTTGCTGCCGACGATATTGATGCGGTCATCATTGCAACACCCGACCATTGGCATGGTTCGATTTCCATTGCGGCTGCAAGAGCGGGAAAACATATTTACAGTGAAAAACCGATGACGTGGAAGGTGGAGGAGACATATGAGGTGGTGAAAGCCGTAAAAGAGAACAATGTCGTTTTTCAGCTCGGGCATCAGAACAGGGAGCTTGAAAGTTATTACAAAGCACGGGAAGCTATTAGAAAAGATATTCTCGGAAAAGTTAATCTGATTGAAATTACCACAAACCGTAATTCCCCTACAGGTGCCTGGGTTTATGATATTCCTGAAGATGCATCACCGAAAAATATTGACTGGAAACAGTTTATAGGGCCTGCACCATGGCATGATTTCGATCTGAAAAGATTTTTTAGATGGAGATGTTGGTGGGATTACAGTACAGGACTTTCCGGCGACCTTTTTACCCATGACTATGATGCTATGAATCAGATCTTTGACCTTGGAATACCCCATTCGGCGGTTTCTTCAGGCGGTATTTATTTTTATAAGGACGGGCGAACCGTACCCGATGTCCTGCAAATGGTTTATGAGTATCCCGACAGGGATTTGACACTTTTATACAGTGCATCACTTGCAAGTAATAAACGGAGAGGCAGAACCATAATGGGGCACGACGGCTATATGGAGGTTGGAAGTAACTTGAAAATATATGCCGATTCAGGTTCAACCAAATACAAGGAAAAAATCAGGAAAGGTATTATTGACCCGTCGGTACCAATCTTTTCCTACACTCCGGGGATGAAGAAGGTTGACGCAATAACCTCTCCCACAGAACAATACTTTGCAGGAAGAGGATTGCTTTATACTTACCGGGGTGGCAAAAGGGTTGATACAACGCATTTGCATATTAAAGACTGGTTAGATGCCATTCGTACCGGATCACAACCGTCTTGCAATATTGACCGTGGTTTTGAAGAGGCTATGACCGCTCATATGGGAACTATTGCTTACCGTGAAAACAGAAAAGTTTTTTGGGATGTTGATAAACAAATTATTGTTTAACTTTGGAAACGTAATTATGCAAACAAGACGTACATTTATTAAAACGGCATCGGCAGTATCTTTTGCTATGACTTTACCGGTAAACATATTTGCCGCACCAAAGAAAAATTTGATTGGTATTCAACTTTATACTTTGCGTGAACAAATTAACAAGGATTTTGAGGGAACATTAAATGAAATTGCCCGGGCAGGATATAATTCCGTTGAAGCTGCCGGGTATTCCGACGGAAAGTTTTACGGATATTCCCCGAAGGAATATAAGAAAATTTGTGAAGATAAGGGATTGTTCCCTACGTCAAGTCACACTTCATTCGATTCCGACAATGCAGGCCGTGTTATTGAAGATACTTTGAGCGGAGGAATGTCATGGGTTGTTATTCCCTGGATTCCTCCTGAGAAAAGGAAAACAATTGACTCTTACGGGAAACTTGCCGGGGAGTTGAATCTGCTTGGGGAGCAATGTAGAAATGCAGGACTTGGCTTTGCATATCATAATCATGCGTTTGAGTTCGGTGAAATTGACGGTAAGATTCCCTATGATATTCTGCTCCAAAATACTGATCCGGAATATGTTGCAATGGAGTTGGATATGTACTGGATGGTTTATGGAGGTAAGCAGCCTTTGGATTATTTCGAGAAGTTTCCCGGCCGTTTTGAATTGTGGCATGTTAAAGATATGGAGGCCGGCCCGGAACGCGAATCAACGGAAATTGGTTCCGGAATCATTGACTGGCCTGTAATATTCGCAGAGAAAGATAGAGCCGGAATGAAAATGTTTTATGTTGAGCAGGAATCTTTTAAGATGGAGCCCTTTGAGAGCATAACAAAAAGTTGTGCCTATTTGAAATCATTAAAACAATAAATGGAACAAAGGATAAATACGGCAATAATCGGGTTCGGGCTATCGGGCAGGGTGTTTCATGCTCCTTTTGTGCATACTCATCCCGGATTTAACCTGAAAAAAGTAGTTGAGCGTCATAACAGCCAATCAAAAAAAATATATCCCTATGTGGAAGTTGTCCGTGATTATACCGATTTACTGAAAGATGAAAATATTGATCTGATAGTTGTAGCTACAGAGAATACACTTCATCATCGTATGGCTAAGGAGAGCTTGCTTGCAGGGAAAAATGTTATAGTTGAGAAGCCTTTCACTGTAACAACCGCCGAAGCTGAAGATTTGATTGAAGTATCGGAAAAAACAGGCAAAAAAATATTTGTTTATCAAAACCGGAGATGGGATGGAGATTTTTTGACCGTTAAAAAGATCATTAATCATGGATTGCTTGGTGATATTCAATATTATGAGGCTCATTTCGACAGATATAAACCCGGATTGACACCCGGCAAATGGCGTGATGAAAAGAAACCCGGGGGAGGAATACTCTACGACCTGGGTTCTCATCTCATTGATCAGGCATTGCAGTTGTTCGGGAAGCCGGAAAATATTATTTCCGATATTCAATCACAACGTGACGGAAGCATAGTTGATGATTATTTCAGGCTCGAAATGTTTTATCCTGAAACAAAGGTTGTTCTGACTGCCGGAATGATGGTTAAAGAGCCGGGTCCCAGGTTTATTATTCACGGTACTGCAGGTTCATTTATTAAATATGGAATTGACCCGCAGGAAGAAGCGCTTGCATCCGGGAAAATGCCTCAAGGTGAAAATTGGGGAGTGGAGGATGAAAAGAATTGGGGCTTTTTGATTACCGAGTCCGATGATGAGCAGGTTGACGGAAGAATAGTTACCGAACCCGGAAACTATATGGGTTTTTATGAAAATGTTTATGATGTTTTGATAAATAATGGTGTACGGGATGTTAAACCTGATGAAGCAAAAGAGGTTATAAAGATAATTGAAATGGCATTTGAGGTGTGCTGAATGAAAATAACCGCTTAAGATAGTTGCCCCGATGAGGTGGGCTAAAAAAATAAACAGGTATAGTATTTATACTGGTTCTTGACAGGTTTGCAAAAACAAACCTTCTTAGAATCGGTTATATCCCGTTAAACGAGGACTCTCGACAAAGTCGTAGCTCGAAAGAAATTAACCAATATAGTTGCAAACCTGATTTCTTTCGGTATAACAAAAGTTATTGTTTGTTGGAATATGAACAAATATTTAATTAATTTTGCAATGAATGAAGACACTATATATAATTGCAGGACCAAATGGTGCAGGAAAAACAACTGCTTCTTATACAATTCTTCCTAAAATATTGAATTGTAAAGAATTTGTTAATGCTGATGAAATTGCAAAAGGTATATCCCCATTTAATCCTGACAGTGTTTCAATTCAAGCGGGAAAGTTAATGCTTAAGAGGATAAAAGAGTTATTGGATCAAGGCGAAACATTTGCATTTGAAACTACTTTGTCATCTAAAAGTTTTGTGATATTTATTCAAGAAGCAAAGAGGAAAAATTATGAAGTTATCTTATTGTTTCTAATGCTTGACTCTGCCGAGCTTGCTATTGAAAGAGTCGCAGTAAGGGTAAATGAAGGAGGGCATAATATACCCAAAAGAGTAATAATAAGGAGGTATCAAAGAGGTCTGACAAATTTTTTTAACTTGTATATGAATATTGTTGATAAATGGTTTTTTGTTAATAACTCAGGCCATTATTTTCAATTTATTGCCGAAGGTAGTAAAAGTGAGTTTATTATTAAGGATAAGGAGTATTGGTATAAAATAAAACAAAAGTATTATGGGAATTAAAGAGCAATTAAAAGAACTTGAGGATAAATTATCAAGAGGATTGGAAGAAGCTTACAGGAAAATGGTTTTATTCAAAAAACAAAAAAATAGCCCTGTCGTTATTTCTGAAAATGGGAAAGTTGTAAGAATTGATCCCGAAAAAATATAGTCAAGACTTTGTAGAAATAGTGGTAGTTGGCAAATAAATATGACTGGTTATTGGTAGTTTGTGCCCGGAAGGAGTAATTCAAAGTCCTGATACTTTATGAACTCATTAGAGATAGGTATTGGAGAAGCGAATTTTTATATATAACTCAATGAAGTTTGTTAGAATGACTTAGCTTTTTTCTTTATATTTTGCGATTTAAGTAGTCGTGAATTTGCATATTATAAATAATACGAAAATATGAACAAACAAAAACAAGCAATCAGTCGCAGAAAGTTTATAGGAACTGCTGCAACGGGAATGGCCGGATTTACAATTCTGCCGAATTATGTTATAGGTGGTCTTGGATATGTGCCTCCAAGCGATAAATTAAATATTGCTGCCGTAGGCATTGGCGGTATGGGGCATACTAATATTAATAATTGTGCCCTAACGGAAAACATTGTTGCTCTGTGTGATGTTGACTGGAAATATTCCGCAGGTGTCTTTGACCAATATCCCAAAGCAAAGAAATATTACGATTGGCGTAAGATGTTTGACGAGATGGGGAAATCCATTGATGCCGTTATTGTTGCAACTCCCGACCATACACATGCAATTGTTGCGGCACATGCAATGACCCTTGGAAAGCATGTTTATGTTCAAAAACCCTTAACACACACGGTCTATGAGTCCAGATTGCTGGCAGGTCTGGCAAAAAAATACAAGGTTGCCACTCAAATGGGAAATCAGGGAAATTCCGGAGAGGGTATCCATCAGGTTGACGAATGGATCAAAAGCGGTGTTATAGGAAATGTGCATAAAGCTTATGCGTGGACTAACCGTCCGATATGGCCGCAAGGTATGGAGCGTCCCGTCGAAACACCACCTGTTCCCGAAACATTAAAGTGGGATCTTTTTCTGGGTCCTGCACCCGAGAGACCTTATAATCCTGCCTACACGCCCTGGAATTGGCGCGGCTGGTGGGACTTCGGCACGGGAGCTCTCGGAGATATGGCCTGCCATATCATGGATCCCGTATTCAAATCCCTGGACCTGAAATATCCCGACAGGGTTCAGGCAAGCTCAACACAAGTCAACACCGAATCACCTCCACACGCCGAGATAGTACATTACAAATTCCCACAGCGCGGTAAATTGCCTCCGGTAGAGGTGACCTGGTATGACGGTGGTCTTCTTCCCGAACGCCCGGAAGAACTGCCCGACGGTGAAAAGCTTGGCCGCGATCCCAACGGCGGTTGTATCTTTGAAGGTGACAAAGGAAAGTTGATGTGCGGTGCCTATGGCCGTGACCCTGTCTTGCTACCTTATGATAAAATGGATGATTTTCAAAAGCCGGAGCCGACAACGAGACGACCTGAAAAAGTTACCGGCCTTAGTTGCTGGAAAGGTGCTCACGAGCAGGACTGGATACGTGCCTGCAAGGAGAGCCCGAAAAGCAGAACAGAGGCATCTTCCAATTTCAGCTATTCCGGTCCGTTGAATGAAATGGTTGTTATGGGGGTTGTGGCAGTCAGATTGCAAGACCTTAATCGCGAATTGATATGGAACGGTGAAAAAATGCAGTTTGAAAATATTTCGGATTCCGATGAGATCAGGGTAGTAACTTCCGATAAATTTCAGGTTATAAACGGACATCCGCACTTCGATACTCAACACGACTCTCTGAATGCAGCGGAAGCGGCAAACGAATATATCAGACACACATATCGTGACGGATGGACTCTGCCTGAGATGCCTGGATAACCTGTGATGTTTGCAAAGTCTGTGCGAAAGCAACCTTGCAGGTTTTTGTGGAAATGAGGGGGAAAATGGTGAAATGGTTAAATCGGTAAACTTTTCGGGTGGATGGCGGATGGTGCGCTGAACTCCCGAAAGGTTGGAGTAACGGTTGAATCGGGAAAATGGTAAATTGGTTAAAT
>Ga0256841_1002287_pt1 | contig 15406 bp, 18 predicted proteins | sample 356308metaG_FD_185971 | JGI IMG/M metagenome (GOLD analysis project Ga0256841, IMG submission 185971) | Hydrothermal vent microbial communities from Mid Atlantic Ridge, Atlantic Ocean - 356-308 | ecosystem: Environmental > Aquatic > Marine > Hydrothermal vents | place: Atlantic Ocean: Mid... | reverse complement strand
GCGATGCGCCGGACCGAGCGCTTCAACGGAACGCTCTCGTTGCTGTTGACCTCCGATGAGGAGGGAGAGGCGAAGTACGGCACGCAGATTGTCCTGCAACGGCTCAAAGAGATGCAGAGGCTCCCCGATTATGCCATCGTTGCCGAGCCCACCTGTGAAACACGCTTCGGCGATGCGATCAAGATCGGCCGCCGCGGCTCCATCAACGGAGTCCTGGAACTTTACGGTCGTCAGGGGCACGCCGCATATCCCGAGAAAGCGGACAATCCGATCCATCGCATTGCACCGATTCTTCCCCGCATCGCGGGGGTCGATCTTGACGCGGGGGATGACCACTTCGCTCCGAGCAAACTGGTCATTACCGATTTGCGCTCCGGGATGGAGGTGACCAATGTCACGCCGGGGCAGCTGAAGATGATGTTCAACGTCCGCAACAGTACCCGCACGACGATCGAAGATGTCGAGCACTTCGTACGCACTCAGTTCGAAGGCTGTGAATATAGCTTGAACCTGAGTCAGAGTGCCCATCCTTTCGTCACCGATCCCGAAACCCGGATCGTCGAGCTTCTGGATAAGGCGATCGAGAACGAGACGGGTCAAAAACCGAAGCACTCCACCGCCGGCGGGACAAGCGATGCCAGATTTTTCGGAGCCTATGGGGTGAAGGTCGTGGAGTTCGGACCCCGAAACGACACGATCCACGCCCCCAACGAACGGGTGGCTATCGACGAGGTGGAGGCGCTCTTCCGGGTCTTTCGCCGGGTGATCGAGAGCTTCTGATGCAGCTGTGGTATCTGGTGGCCTTGAGCTTCGTGCTGGAGCTGGTAGAGATGAGTTGGCAGTATGCGCCGACAATACGCCGGACCCTGGAGCGGATCTACGGGCTCTATCGCCGCTCAGTTTTTCTTCTGTTGCTGGGGCATACCGGCTATCTCTACCTGCTCTGGCTCTCTCTGCGTTACGATCTGCTCAACTGGCCGATCATTTTGGCTCTGGCGCTTAAGACTTTGGATATTTTCACCAAGATCGAGCTAGTGAACAAACTCTATATCCGCAAGGAGAGGGATGAGGTACTTGAACAGGTGCTTGGAATTTCGGCACCCTTTTGGCTCTGGATGATCGGGCCGTTGACCTATCCCTGGCTGGTATGGCTTGCTTTGACCCAGGTTCAGTAGTGCAGTTTCGGACCATTGACAATCTAAGAGAAAAAGCATTATAATGACGCCACTACAGCGTGCTTCGCGGATGGGATCCCCCGCCGGACCGAGTGACGATTATTCCTGAACTCATCTTTGCACACCGATCTAAGTAGATAACATCCACAACCATAGAGGAATCATGGAAGACAATAGACAGAAAAACGGCAAAAGACATCAGCGTACCCACACTCCCGTAGAAGGCTATAAGATTGAGGAGCTCCAGACCAAACCCCTGGAAGAGCTGGTCGAGATCGCCCGCAAACTCAAGATCGAAAATCCCAACGAGTTCCAGCGCAAAGATCTGATCTTTGAAATCCTCAAAGCCCAGGTAAGCCAGGGAGGGTATATTCTCTTCACCGGTATTTTGGAAGTAATGAACGACGGCTACGGGTTTTTGCGTTCCATTGACGGCAACTTCGCCAACTCCTCCAACGACACCTACGTCAGCTCCACCCAGATCAAGCGCTTCGCCCTGCGTAACGGCGATATCGTCACCGGACAGGTCCGGGCCCCCAAGGAGCAGGAGAAGTACTACGCCCTGCTCAAGATCGAAGCGATCAACTATCTGCCTCCCGAAGAGTCCAAGAAACGCCCACTCTTTGACAACCTGACGCCTCTCTATCCCCAGGAGAAGCTCAAGCTCGAATACCATCCCATGAAACTCACGGGTCGGGTCATTGATCTCTTCGCCCCCATCGGCAAGGGGCAGCGGGCCCTGATCGTCGCGCCTCCCCGGACCGGTAAGACCGAGCTCCTCAAAGAGATCGCCCACGGTATTACCCACAACAATCCCGAAGCAGCCCTGATGGTACTGCTGGTCGACGAGCGTCCCGAAGAGGTCACCGATATGCAGCGCTCCGTCAAGGGCGAGGTCTACGCCTCGACCTTCGATCTGCCGGCCCAGAATCACGTGCGCACTGCCGAGATGGTGATCGAGCGGGCCAAGCGCCGGGTGGAGCTGGGGCAGGACGTGATCATCCTGCTGGACTCCATTACCCGCCTCGCTCGGGCCTACAACACCGTCACCCCTAGCAGCGGCAAAGTCCTCTCCGGCGGAGTGGACGCCAACGCCCTGCATAAACCCAAGCGCTTCTTCGGTGCCGCGCGCAATATCGAAAACGGCGGCAGTCTCACCATCGTCGCCACGGCCCTGATCGATACCGGAAGCCGGATGGACGAGGTGATCTTCGAAGAGTTCAAAGGCACCGGAAATGCCGAAGTGGTCCTCAGCCGTCATGTCGCCGACCGGCGCATCTACCCGGCCATCGACGTGACCAAATCGGGTACCCGCAAAGAGGAGCTCCTCACCGATCCAGAGACCCTTCAGAAGGTTTGGGCGATTCGCAACGCCATGCAGAACATGGAAGAGGTCGAAGGACTCAAATTCCTCTTCTCCAAAATGCTCAAGACCAAGAGCAATGAAGAGTTCCTCAGCATAATGAACGAGGGCGCTTAGCCCTCGTTCATTATGTGATTTTGAATTATGGATGATGAGATGGGACGAAGAGACGCTTTGGACTCTTCGGAAGAAAATCTGATTCTCGATCTCTCTTTCGAGTTTGCCAAACGCATTGTCTCGCTTTATCGTTACCTTCAAAAAGAAGAAGAAGAGTTTGTGCTCTCGAAACAGTTGCTTCGTTCCGGTACTTCGATCGGGGCGAATGTCCACGAGGCACAAGCGGCCCAAAGCAGGAAAGATTTTCTTTCCAAACTTGCCATCGCCTCGAAAGAGTCTCGTGAGACCCTCTATTGGCTTCGGCTCTTATGTGCAACTGGCTATTTGGATGCTGAAGCGAAACATGTGCGGTCTCTTCTTGATGAGAATCGCTCTCTTATAAAAATCTTGACAAGCATTATTTTGACGATACAAGAAACAGAGAAATGACTCCATCCAAAATCCAAAATCCAAAATCTATCATTTCGAAGACTCCGACAAGAGTCGGAGTCTTCGATTCCGGAGCCGGCGGCCTGACTGTGGTGCGCTCTTTGCTGGAGCATCGGCTTTTTGACGAGATCGTCTACTACGGCGATACGGCCAGGGTGCCCTACGGGACGAAGGATGCCAATACCATTGTCCGCTACGGTCTGGAAGCGGTCGAGTTTTTCAACAACTTCGACGTCGATCTGCTGATCACCGCCTGCAACACCGTCAGCGCCCACGCCCTGGAGCCGATGCGCCAAAAGAGCGGCTATCCGGTCTACGGCGTCATCGAGCCGGGAATCCTGGCCCTGGAACGCTCGGTGCCGGACCGGGAGGGCCGTATCCTCGTCATCGGGACCCGGGCGACGGTGGCCTCGGGGCGTTATCAGCGGGAGCTCGAAGCTCTGGGTTACCGCAGAGTCGAAGCAATGCAGACCGGGATGCTGGTGCCGATCGTCGAAGAGGGGATCGACGGCGGGCCGGTACTCGAGGCGATGCTGGAGTACTATTTCGGTCGTCTCACAGAGGCTCCTGACGCGGTGATTTTGGGATGTACCCACTTTCCCCTGATCGCCGGGGCAATTCGGGACTATTTCGCAGGCCGTCCCGTGATGATCCACTCGGGCGAGGCGATCGTGGAGCATCTGGAGCGGGAGGGGATCCGGGGATCTGAGGGGAAAAATGCCCTGAAGATCTTCGCCTCGGACAACGTCGAGGGGCTTCGAGCCATTGCAAAACGGTGGTTGCGCAATATATGGGAGCCGGAGGGGGAGTGATGAGAAGGATCGTGCTGCTTGGAGTACTGCTCCTCCCCTTGATCCTGTGGGCATCGGATCGTCAACGCTTCATCGAAGCGGCCCGCGCTCAGGTGGGACGAACCTTGATCTACGATCCCGCCTATGTAAAGCTCAAGTTTCCCGGAGGGGACGTCCCCCTGGTGCGGGGGGTCTGCACCGACGTGCTGGTACGGGCCTTCCGGTCCGTGGGCATTGATCTGCAGGAACGGATTTATCATCACAAAAAGGCCCATCCCAATCTCTATCGGGGGCTCTACTACACCGACCGACTCGATCCCAATATCGACCATCGACGAGTCAAAAATATCCAGGCCTACCTGGCGGCCAGGGGCTACCGGGTGCGGAGTGCCTTTCGCCCAGGGGACATTGTAGTCTGGAAGCTGCCGGGGTCCAACCTGGATCATATCGGCATCTGCTCCGATCGTCTTAATGCACAAGGGGAGCCGCTGATCATCCACAACGTCGGGGCGGGGGCCAAAGAGGAGGATGTGTTGCGGGCTTATCGAATCGTCGATCATTTTCGGGTCTTCAAGTGAGGAAAAAAGTATGAGGCTGGATGCCGCGCTGGTATACCGGGGCCTTTTCGAGAGCCGCAACCGCGCGCTCGAAGCGATCAAAGCCGGGAGGGTCTCTCTCAACGGCCGTGTTGCGCTTAAGGCTTCGATTAAAGTGACAGATGAGGATGCGATCGAGGTGGAGCAGGCCAAATACTACGTCTCCCGGGCGGCGAAGAAGCTCGAAGGCTACCTGCGGGAGCATCCCGTAGTGATCGAAGGCAAGCGCTGCCTCGATATCGGCTCCAGTACCGGGGGCTTCACTCAGATCCTGCTGGAGCAGGGTGCGGCAGGGGTAGATGCCGTGGACGTGGGGCGCGATCAGCTCCACGACGCTTTGCGCCGCGATCCCCGGGTACGCTCCTTCGAATCCACCGACATTCGTGACTTCGCTCCCAATCGGCGCTATCCCCTGGTCGTCTCCGACGTCAGCTTCATCTCCCTGCGCAAGATCCTAGGGGATATCGACCGTCTGCTGGAGGAGGGGGGCGAAGTGATTTTGCTCTTCAAGCCTCAGTTTGAAGTGGGCCGCGAAGCCCGCCGAGACCGCCGGGGCGTCGTCACCGACGAAGCGGCCATTGCTTCGGCGATGGAGCGCTTCGAAGGGGAGGTTATGGCTCTGGGCTGGAGCCTTGTGCGAAAAACCCCCAGCCGCCTGGAGGGTAAAGAGGGCAACCGGGAGTGGGTCTACCATTTTCAAAAGGCTCCGGATAACTTAATTGGGGTCGTTTCTAAAGATTTGAAACAATAATCGATTCAGATCAGATCCCTTTTTAATGATTGAACTACCCCGAATTGAAAGAGAATAGACTCACGACTTATTCTTCCAACTCAGGGATTGGTGGAAAAAGATTGGTCACTGAGGCCTAAGCGGCTTTTTTGACCGCTTTTTTTGCGGCCTTCTTGGCGGCTTTGACCTTGGCAGGTTTTTTCTTCAGGACGACTTTGGTCGCTTTTTTGGTGACTTTGTCACAGGCTTTTTTCTTGATCACCTTCTTGTTGACGGCTTTTTGGACCGCCTTGGCGACGATCTTTTTGATTTTCTTTTTCTTCAGGCTCTTTGCCATGATGGGTCCTTGTGGGTATGGAATTATTTACTACCAAAGGTAATAAATTATAGACATTATACCTATTTTGTGATGTGGTGTCAAGAAGATAAGGGCAAAAGTAATAGAATATGCCAAACTGTTGCAGGAGGGTGGAATGACCTTTATCGAATTTAAGAAGCGTCTGCTGGACGCGGAGATCACACTGCCGAAGTTTAGCAAGCTGATTAAAGTCAGTGAAAAAAACCTGCAAAGCTACAAAAAAAAGGGGGAAGTACCCAATCCCATCGCTGCGCTGGCCGCTTGCATTGCAGAGATGCATGGTGCCGGTATCGATTATCGCCGGGTCATTTCGGAACTGAACCTGGAGGCCAAACGAAAAAAAGGGGCCGGCTTTGCCAAAAAGAGCGGGAGCAAAGGACGAAATGATCATCTAAAAGAATCTGATGAAGGTAGGAAGGAAGCGTGAGTCACATCATCGACAATCGGATTCGCTCCATCGCCGTAGGCTCTTTCGACGGGATGCACGTCGCCCATCGGGAACTGATCGCTTTGGCCGAAGCAGTGGCGGTGATCGAGCGCGGCAGGGGGCTGCGGTTGACGCCGGGGTATAAGCGGAGCTTCTACTGCGACAAGCCTCTGAGTTTCTATCTCTTTGAGCGGATCCGCCATCTAAGGGCCGAAGAGTTCGTCGCGAAACTGCGAGAGGATTTTCCCCTCTTGGAAAAAATCGTCGTCGGCTACGATTTTCACTTCGGCAAGGATCGTCAGGGCTCGGCCCGGACGCTGGAGAAGGACTTCGACGGTGAAGTGGTCGTCGTCTCCGAAGTGGCCATCGACGGGACCCCCGTCCATGCTCGGACGATTCGGGAACTCCTGGCCGCAGGAGATCTGGAGCGGGCCAATCGTCTCTTGGGCAGATATTATGCGATCGACGGGGAGCCGATCCGGGGGCAGGGACTAGGACGCCGGGAGTTCGTTCCGACGATCAACCTGGCGGTGGAGGAGTATCAGCTTCCCGCCGAAGGAGTTTATGCCGGCCATACGATCCTGGAGGGCAAGCCGTATCCCTCGGTGATCTTCCTGGGGCATCGGCGTACGACCGACGGTAGCTTTGCTCTGGAGACCCATCTGTTGGGAGTGAAAGAGATCCGTCCCTCTGCCCGGATTTTTCTGGAGTTTCACCGCTATCTACGCCCCAACCGAAATTTTGAGAGCTTTGAAGCTCTTCGACATCAGATCGCTGCGGATATTGCAGAGGCTGCAGGAGTGTTGGGCGTCGAATCTGTGTGAGTTTTTTCGGTAATACGACCCCTCTATTCCTCTTCTTGATCCTCTTTTTCCGTTTTTAAGGCATTTTTCCGCCGCTGCAGCTGTCGCTCTTCGTGGCGTTTTCTTTTGAGCTGCACCGCCCGGTAGATTTTATTGACGCGATGGAGGGGTTCTTGGTTGAGCCTGACGTGAGAGTGCTCGATATCTTCACCGAATTCGATCTCCAGGAGATCCGATTTTTTCATCATGATCTTCTGGGAAGGGAAGACGCTGCGGTGACCCGAGACAAGGAAGCTGATGACGATGCTGACGGCGGCGTAGTGGGCCACGTCCATTCCGAAGAGCTCCATCGCCATCACCGTGGCGGCGATAGGGGCATTGGTGGCGCCGGCGAGGACGCTGACGAAGCCCAAGGCGGCGAAAAGAGCGAGCTGGTGCTCGCTGCCGAAGAGTCCGCCGAACCAGTGACCGCTGGTGGCACCGATATAGAAGATCGGCGTGACGATGCCTCCGCTTCCTCCCGAGCCAAGGGTAACGGCGGTGTAAAAGATCTTGAGCAAAAAGGTATACCAGGGCAGGGAACCCTGGGTGAGATCGCTTTCGAGTTTCATGGTTTGGGTAATGGTATCCAGGCCCAGACCGAAATAGTGATCCCCGACGACCATGGAAAGGAGAATAAGCACGACTCCCGCCCCAATCGCTTTGAAGTAGGGATTCATGGGAATTCTCTCTACCGCCTGTTCCGTCTTTTTCAGAGTCGCGATAATGAGCCAGGCGACCAGGCCGAAGAAGATACCGCCGAGAATCACCTTGAGGATCAAGACCAGGTCGATGAAGTAGTGCTGAAAGTAACTGATGTCGTAGTAAGTATATTTGACGCCGAAGTACTGGGCGGTGAAGAAGGCGCTAAATCCAGCGACGAAGGAGGGCAGAAGCACCTCGTACATGACCGCACCCACGACCAGGACTTCGATCCCGAAGATCGCACCGGCGATGGGAGTGCCGAAGACGGTGGCAAAACCGGCGCTGATGCCGCAGATGACCAGCTTCTTGCGGTCCCGGTCGGAGAAGCGCAGTAGATCGGCGATGGCCGAGGCGGTCCCCGCGCCGATCTGTGCCCCGGGTCCCTCCTTGCCCGCCGAGCCGCCGGTGACCAGGGTGATGACCGTCGTCAGAAGTTTGACGGGGATGACCTTGACGGCGATCTTGCCGTTACGTTTGTGGACGGCTTCGATCACTTTTTCCGTTCCGTGCCCTCGGGCATCGGGAGCGAATTGTTTGGTCAACCATACGCTCAGCAGCAGCCCCAACGGCAGTAGATAGTAGTAGGGAAAGGGCAGCAGACTTCTGGCGGCTTCTCCTGCCGCCAAAATGTTCAGAAACAGCGTGACGATGCTGCCGATGACGATGCCCACTCCGCTGGAGAGAATGAGCCACTTGGTAACGCTGAGGAGAATGGACGGATGCTCGATATTCCACTTCATTGGCCCGGAACCTTTAGGGATGCTGTCTGTCTCAATTATAGCACCTTGTCTGAGGGAAATCCGTTAGTAAAAGTGTTATAATCTAGGCAATTTATTACCGGATTGTAAAAAGGGACTATTTTGAGCGAATTGGAAAAAATGGATCGTGAGTATGTGTTGGCTTCCTATGCCAGAGATTATACCAACTTCATACGGGGCGAAGGGGCCAGACTCTACGATGAGAGGGGTAAAGAGTACATCGATTTTGCCAGCGGGATCGGCGTCAGCAGCGTGGGGCACGCCCATCCGAAGCTTGTCCAGGCACTCTGCGACCAGGCGTCGAAACTGATTCATATCTCCAATCTCCAGGTGATCGAACCTCAGGCTCGGCTGGCGAAACGTCTGGTAGAGCTGAGCGGTTACGATATGCGCTGTTTTTTCGGCAACTCGGGAGCTGAGGCCAACGAGGCGGCTCTCAAGATCGCCCGCAAATACGGAGAGACCCGTTTTGAGACCAAGCGCTACAAGGTCATTACCCTCAAACACTCCTTTCACGGGCGCACCATCACCACCGTCAAGGCGACGGGCCAGAAGGAGATGCATAAGAGCGACTTCTCTCCCTATCCGGCGGGATTCGACTATGTCGAGAGTATCGATGCGGTCTACGACGCCATCGACGACGAGACGGTCGCGGTGATGATCGAATTGGTCCAGGGAGAGGGGGGCGTGCAGCCTTTTGACAAAAACGAGGTCCAGGAGCTGGCAAAAATGCTCCGCTCCCGGGGGCTTCTGTTGATCGTGGACGAGGTGCAGACGGGGGTTTATCGGACCGGAGAGTTTCTGGCCAGTCAGCTCTACGAGATCAAGCCCGACGTGATCACCCTGGCCAAAGGGCTGGGCGGGGGCGTGCCTATCGGGGTAGCGATGACCCGGCTCAAGGAGATCTTCCGTCCCGGAGATCACGGCAGTACCTTCGGCGGCAACTATCTCAGTACCCGGGCGGGCCTGACGGTGCTGGAGATTCTCCAGGCAGAGCAGGAGCGCGGCGCTTTGGCGGAGCGAATCGAACACTTCAGCCGTTATCTCAGCCGTCTGGCAGAGAGCCTTCCCGAGTTTTTTACCGAAGCGGTGGGATTGGGGCTTATGCGGGGCTTGCGCTGTGTCGATGCCGAGACCCAGGGGCGCATCCTCAAAGCAGCCTTCGCCGAGGGGCTTATCCTCCTCAAGGCGGGGCGCAATACCGTACGCTTCCTCCCCCCCCTGGTGATCAGCCGAGAGGAGATTGACGAGGGATTTGTCCGACTTGAAAAGGCTCTGGAGTCGTTGAGTTGAAACAGACTGCGGCGGTCGCGGCTCTTCTACTTTTCTTGTCGGCGGGAGGGGCGTCGGCGGGAGAGTCCCTGGACAACTACCTCTCCAGGGAAAAAAACCTCTTCTTGGACTACCAGCAGGAGATCAATGCGCTGCAAAGCGCCGTGTTGCGCAAGAGCTGGATCAGTCCCGTTATGCTCAGCTACACCGAAAGCACCAGTACCCAGCCGCTTGCCGGAGATACGAAGTCGCGGACCTTCAGCGTCAACATCGATCAGCCGATTTTCAAAAGCGGCGGGATCTACTATGCGATCAAATTTGCCGACTTCCAAGAACGAGCCAATCGCAAGGAGATAGAGCTGCAACGCAGGGGGCTGATCGTCCAGGCGATCAGCACGCTCTTCGAGCTGAAAAAGAACCGTCTCCAGCAGCGACAGCTCCGCCTCAAGATTCGCAACGACGAGATCGATATCCGGCGCAAGCGGGAGCAGTACGATGCCGGACTGATCGACAGCAGTTTTCTCAACCAGGCGATTCTACAGCGTAACCGGGATCGCACGGCACTGCTCTCGACGAAATTGGCCGAGAAGAGCTTGCGCAACGCCTTTTCGCTTCTGAGTGACAAGAAGCCCGAGAAACTTAAACTTCCGCATCTGCGTCTTGTGAACTTCGAGGAGTACAAATCGGCCAACCTGGAGCTTGAGACCCAGAGGCTCCGGGTAGCCCAGAGCGAATACCAGAGCAAAATGACCTGGGCGAAGTACCTGCCTACTTTTTCCCTCAATGCCAACTACAGCGCTACCGATCCCGACCGACCGCTGATCGGCCTGAAGAAGGATTACTACCGCTACGGTTTTCGCCTCTCGATGCCGCTCAATATCAATGCGCCCCAGGATATCGAGGCGAGCCGGGTCGCCTTTCTCCAGCAGGCGGTACAACTGCAGGACGAGCGCCGAAAGGTCCGCAGCGAGTACCGTCTGGTCCTGGACACCCTCTCCCTGATCCGGCAAAAAATCGCCCTGGCTCGTTCCGATGCCAAGCTCTATCGCAGCCTTCTACGCAGTACGAGGGAGCAGTACAAGGCGGGGCAGAAAACCCGTTCGGACGTAGAGACGATGGAAAATTCTCTGGATATGTCCAGACTTGACGCTCGGATCTATGAGATCGAGAAACAGATCCAGCTTCTAAAGCTCTACGCCAAAATCCATCGGTAGGTAGAAGACGATGCGTTTTCGTGACTATATGCAGGAGTGGCTCTATGGGGAGCAGGGCTACTATCGGCATTTTCGGGGAATCGGCAAGGAGGGGGACTTCTACACGGCGGTGAGCACCAGTGCCTTTTTCGGTGCGACGATCGCCGAGGAGATCTGGCGAGGTATCGAGGCGGGACGGATCCCTCGGGACGCATGGCTCATCGAGATCGGTGCGCACCGGGGCTATCTGCTGGCGGACATGATCCAGTGGCTCTATACCCGGGATCCCGCTTTGGTGGAGACGATGCGTTTTGCCACCGTCGAGCGACAGCCGGAGGTCCGTAGAACGCAACGGGATTACTTCGACGAGCGTTTCGGCAGCGGCGTTCGATTAGAGCAGTTTGCATCCCTTGATGAGGTGCGGGTTGCTTATGCCTATTTTGTCTCCAACGAAATCTTCGATGCTTTTGCCTGCGATCTCTATAAAGAGGGACGCCGTGCCGAAGTGGAAGGAGAGGCGATTCTCTGGGTCGAAGCGGAGGAAGAGCTTCGTGATTTTGCCGGGAGGCACGGGTTGCATCAGGGTGAGATCGCCTCGGGATATGAAGCCTTCGCGGGACGAGTCGCTGGGGCAGCCGAGGCGTTGGAGTTTGTCTCTTTCGACTACGGGGAGAGATATCCGCGCAACGACTTCTCCATCCGTGTCTATCGGGGACACCGCACTTGGCCGCTTTTCGACGAAGAACTGCGGCTCTCGGAGGTGTATCAAAACACGGACATCACCTACGATGTCAATTTCGCCCATGTGATCGAAGCCTTTGAAGCGGAGGGGATGAAACTGCGTCATTATGAAACTCAGGCGAGGGCCCTGGTGCGTATGGGGCTGATCGAGCTCCTGGAGGAGTATGCCCGTCAAGCGAGCCAGGAGGCCTACCTTCGGCAGGCCGACCGGATCAAGACTCTTATTGCTCCGACGATGATGGGAGATCGCTTCAAGCTGATACATTTCGAGAAGCGGTGAGGTTTTTACCTCCACTCCACGATCGCTTCCATCCTCTGTCGGGTCTTGGGTTTGGGCTCTTCGATACGGTAGCCGAAGGCGACCATGACGGCGACTCCGAAGGTTTTGGTATCGAGGTCGAAGCGTTCTTTCATCACCTTTTCCAGGGCTTGGGCATCGAAGCCCTCGACGGCACAGGAGTCGACCCCCAGCATTGCCGCGACGCTCATCATATTGCCCAGGGCGATGTAGCACTGCTTCCCCGCCCAGTCGAAAGTAGCCCGCTCGCTCTCCAGTAGACGGAAGTCCTCTTCCTGAAATTTACGATACATTTGTCGACGGGCTTCGGCCATCTCCGGGGGAAGATGGTGGACCTCATACATCATGTGGCTGATGTAGTCGCTGTTCCAAAGTAGCGTCGGTTGTTTACGAGCGAGTATGACGACGAAGTGGCTGGCGGTAGGTAGGGAACGCTGGGCTCCCCAGGTGACCGGCAGCAGAGCCTCGCGCAATGCGGGATCCTGAACGACCAGAAAACGCCAGGGCTCGAAGCCGAAAGAGCTGGGACTGAGTCGGGCCGATTCAAGGATCGTTTCGAAGGTTTTGTCGGGGATTTTCTTGTGGGGATCGAAGACTTTGCACGCATGGCGGAAGTTGAAAGCTTTCAGGATCTCGTCGGCCTCGATCATGGTAGAACTCCTCGAAGATTTTTTCTGAAGATTATAGCCAAGGAGCCCAGCGGCGTCAGTGCTGGAGGCGTTGGAGGATGATACACTTTCGCAAGGCCGCCGTCTCGCTGCCGAATTGCTTGGTATATTGATCGTATTTGGCTTGACCGATGAGATCGATACATTTGCTACGGGTCATGACCTGGGCCGTCGTTTGCCTCTTCGGCTCTTCCCGGGGGAGGAACGCCGTATCGGTCGTTTCCGTGGTGTCGGAGGCAGTGGATTCGACTCCCTCATTGTTGACAAGTGTTCGTTTTATGGTGCTTTGCGGGCCGAGGAGTTCGGGGTCTTTCTGGCCCGATTCCAAGCTATAGGGTTCGGGTTTGAGAGAATAGTGCTCTTCAGCCCCCGATGTATCTTCCCACATCGCCCGATGGGTCGTATTCTGCTCCTGAACCACGGGAGGTGTGGGCAGTCTCGGAACACAGCCCGTTATCATAAAAGCAAGAAAAGTCATTCCATACACTATGTTTTTTTTCATCATCTATTTACCTAATTGAAATATCGGGAAATTTTTAAATCATTCTACTTGACATTGCTTGAAGTTCTGTTAAAATCGATCTGAAGCTTGATAAATGTAAGCAGTAAAAAGGATGAAGCAAAGCATGAAGTTGACGGTCAACGGAGAGGAGCGGCACTATGAACAGGAGCCGACACTCGAAGAGCTTATTACTGATTTGAAAATAGCAGACAAGGTCATGGCGGCTGCGGTTAATATGGAGATTGTCAAAAAGGATCGCTGGACGGAACATCGATTGCATGACGGAGATCGCATAGAGTTACTCCATTTTGTCGGAGGCGGTTAATTTCGACAAAGAAGAAATAGCTGAACTATGTTATGCGCAAGGAGATTGCAATGATCTTTAGAACAAGGGAGGAAGCGGGTAGGAAAACGGCAGAACTGCTGGAAAAATACCGAGGTGCCCCCGAAACGATTGTCGTAGCTTTGCCTAGGGGCGGGGTTCCCGTCGGAGCGGCGATCGCCCGAAAGCTGGGCTTGCCGCTGGATATTTTTTTCGTCAAGAAGATCCCCAGCCCCTATAACGAAGAGGCGGGAATCGGCGCCGTCAGCGAAAACGGTCTGATGCAGATCAACTCCCAGGCGGTGGCTTCGCTGGGAGTGAGCGAAGAGTATCTCCGCTCCTGGGCACAAGAGAAGCTCGAACAGATGAGGGCCAAACGTGCACTCTATGACCGGCCGATAAGCGATTTTACGGGAAAGACGGTAATTCTGACCGATGACGGAATCGCCACGGGATCCTCGATGCTGCTTGCGGCCAAAGCCCTCAAAGAGGCGGGAGCCCATCGGGTGGTCATCGCCGTTCCCGTGGCTCCGTCGGAACTTTTGCCGCTTCTGAGAGAGGTGGCCGACGAAGTTGTGGTCCTCCATCCCGATCCCAATCTGATGGCGGTCGGACGCTTCTATCAGGATTTTCACCAGCTCGATGACCGGGAGGTGATCGAGATACTCAGGGAGTTCGGCGGGTGATTATCGCTCTGGATGTGGGTCTGCGACGGATCGGCGTAGCCATCAGCCCCGACGGACGTACCGTCTTGCCTCAGGAAGCGATCCTACGCAAAGGGCGCAAACAAGCTGCGGCAGAAGTCTTAAAAGTAGTGGAGGAGTGGCAGCCCGATACTCTGGTCGTCGGATTGCCTCGCGGCGGAAGCAGCGAGGAGGAGATGGAGCGCAGAATCCGCCATTTTATTGGCCTGTTGGAGCTTCCAAAAGAGGTGAGCATCGTCTACCAGGACGAGGCGGGCAGCTCGGAGGAGGCCAAAGAACGGATGCAAGGCATTACCCGTCAAAAGCGCGACGGCCGTATCGACTCTCTGGCCGCTCAGATCATTTTGGAACGGTGGCTGCAGGAGATAAATAGGAGCCAACGTGATCGTTCCACCACGCAATAGAGACTGCCTCTACTCTATCTCTTCCAAACAGTTTAGCCCTCCCTCCACAAGATTTGGATAAAATCACCTTATTTGTCTATCTGTAATTACATTAGAAATTAGAAAAAGGAAATGAACTGTGACTGCTGCACCCTTGTTGATTGAAGTCGGTGTCGAAGAGTTACCTGCGATCCCTCTTTTGAAAATATTGCCGGAGATCGAAAATTCCTGGACGAAGATTCTCAAGGAACGGAATTTGGATTCGCCGTTTTGTTTTCGATATACGCCCCGTCGCCTGGTCTTGGAGCATGAGTCGATCCCTTTGCGTCAGAGGGATCAAATCGCAGAGCTGGTCGGGCCGCCGGTAGAGATCGCTATCCGGGAAGGAAAGCCCACCCCGGCGGGCGAGGGATTCGCCCGAAAGTGCGGCGTCGATTTCGAGGCTTTGGGTCGGATTGAAAAAGGGGGCCGGGAGGTACTCTACTTTCGCCGGGAGATCCCCGGATCGGCGACGGAGGAGCTGTTGCCGGAGATGATTCGGGAGTGGGTCGCCTCCATGCGTTTCGGCAAGATGATGCGCTGGGGAGAGCGAAAGGAGGAGTTCATCCGTCCCGTGCGTTGGCTGCAGGTGCGTCTGGGGGATAGTTCCGTGCCAGCAGAACTCTTTGGCGTCGCCTCTTCGACGGAGACCCACGTGCATCGGATGGTGAGTTTCGAGCCGATTCCCGTTCCTTCGCCTGCCGAATATGAGTCGATTCTCTCGGGAGGTAAGGTGATCCTGGACCCCCGGCAGCGGAGAGAGAGTATCCTGGAGGATTTTGAAGCTCTGGAGGCGCAAAGCGGCATGCGCATCGAGAGGGATGAAGCCTTATTGGATGAGGTGGTGGCGATCACCGAATATCCTAGGGCTTTGATGGGGAGCTTCGATGAGGAGTTTCTGGAGTTGCCCCCCGAAGTAGTCGTCACCTCCATGAAAGAACACCAGCGTTACTTTCCCGTCCTGGAGAGTGACGAAAAACTCAGTAACCGCTT
>Ga0256841_1002286_pt1 | contig 15411 bp, 11 predicted proteins | sample 356308metaG_FD_185971 | JGI IMG/M metagenome (GOLD analysis project Ga0256841, IMG submission 185971) | Hydrothermal vent microbial communities from Mid Atlantic Ridge, Atlantic Ocean - 356-308 | ecosystem: Environmental > Aquatic > Marine > Hydrothermal vents | place: Atlantic Ocean: Mid... | reverse complement strand
GCACCCTGAAACTGCTCCGCAGACACCTTCGTCAACGCCGCCGTCAGCGTCGTCTTCCCATGGTCCACGTGCCCAATCGTCCCCACATTCACATGCGGCTTCGTCCGCTCAAACTTCTGCTTGGCCACTGCTCTACCTCACTCTCTCAAAGATCCACAAATTCCAATCAAGCCGTTGCCTTCTTGATGATCGCCTCGGCAATGTTCGCCGGCGTCTCGGCATATTTCTCGAACTGCATGGTGTAAGTCGCCCGCCCTTGGGTCAGAGAACGCAGGTCGGTGGCGTAACCGAACATTTCCGCCAACGGCACTTCGCAACGGATCACCTTGCCCGAGGGCGTGTCATCCATGCCCTGTACCATGCCGCGACGCCGGTTGATGTCGCCCACCACGTCCCCCATGTATTCTTCGGGCGTGACCACCTCGACCTTCATGATCGGCTCCAGCAGGACCGGATCCGCCTTTTTGGCACCATCCTTGAAGGCCATGGAACCGGCGATCTTGAAGGCCATTTCGCTGGAGTCCACTTCGTGATAGGAACCGTCGAACAAGGTGACCTTGACGTCGATGACCGGGTAACCGGCGATGACCCCGCTTTCCATCGCCTCCTGCACCCCCTTGTCCACCGCCGGAACGTATTCCTTGGGAACCACCCCGCCGACGATGGCATTGACGAACTCGTAGCCGGCACCGCGTTCCAGTGGTTCGATGCGCAGCCACACGTGGCCATACTGGCCTCGACCGCCGGTCTGACGCACGAACTTGCCTTCCTGTTCCACCGAGCGCCGGATGGTCTCCCGGTAGGCCACCTGGGGCGCCCCGACGGCCGCCTCGACGTTGAATTCCCGCTTCATGCGGTCGACGATGATCTCCAGATGGAGTTCGCCCATCCCGGAGATGATGGTCTGACCCGACTCCTCGTCGGTATGCACCCGGAAGGACGGATCTTCCTGGGCCAGCTTCTGCAGCGCCACCCCCATCTTTTCCTGGTCGGCCTTGGTCTTGGGCTCCACCGCCACCGAGATCACCGGTTCGGGAAACTCCATCTTTTCCAGGGTGATGACCGCCTTGGGATCGCACAGGGTGTCACCGGTGGCAACATCCTTGAGACCGATGGCAGCAGCGATGTCACCGGCACGGACCTCCTTGATCTCCTCGCGGTGGTTGGCGTGCATCTGCACGATCCGGCCGATCCTTTCACGCTTGTGTTTCAGAGAGTTGTAGACTGTATCCCCGGAACTGACCACACCGGAATAGACCCGAAAGAAGGTCAGGGCGCCGACGAAGGGATCGGTGGCGATCTTGAAGGCCAGGGCGGCGAAGGGTTCGTCGTCGTCCGCCTTGCGCTCGACCTCGTTGCCGTTTTCGTCCGTACCCCTGACCGGCGGGATGTCGACCGGGGACGGCAGATACTCGATCACCGCATCGAGCAGGGCCTGGACTCCCTTGTTCTTGAAGGCGGAACCGCAAAGGGCCGGCACGATCTCACCGGCGATGGTCCGGGCACGCAATCCCCGCTTGATTTCCTCGACGGTCAGCTCCTCGCCTTCGAGATACTTGTTCAGCAAGTCTTCGTCGCCTTCCGCGGCCGCCTCGATCATCTTTTCCCGCCATTCCTCGCAATCGGCGACCATCTCCTCGGGAATCTCCTTTTCCTCGAAGCGGTTGCCCAGAGTCTCCTCGTCCCAGTAGATGGCCTTCATCTTGACGAGGTCCACCACACCCTCGAAATTCTCTTCGGCACCGATGGGCAACTGGATCGGTACCGGATTGGCACCGAGGCGTTCGCGGATCTGATCGACCACCCGCAGGAAATCGGCCCCCTGGCGGTCCATCTTGTTGACGAAAGCCAAACGGGGCACGCCGTACTTGTTGGCCTGGCGCCAGACGGTTTCCGACTGGGGCTCGACACCGCCCACGGCGCAGAAGACGGCACAGGCACCGTCCAACACCCGGAGAGAACGCTCCACCTCGATGGTGAAGTCTACGTGCCCCGGGGTGTCGATGATGTTGATGCGGTGTTCGGGAAACTGGCGATCCATGCCGCTCCAGAAGCAAGTGGTCGCAGCCGAGGTGATGGTAATACCACGCTCCTGCTCCTGCTCCATCCAATCCATGACCGCAGCACCGTCGTGCACCTCACCGATCTTGTGGGAAACACCGGTGTAAAACAGAATGCGCTCGGTCGTGGTCGTCTTGCCGGCATCGATATGGGCCATGATGCCGATGTTGCGGTATCTTTCGATCGGGGTCTTGCGTGCCACAGTTACAGTCCTTGGTATCCAGAATTACCAGCGATAATGAGAAAAGGCCTTGTTGGCTTCCGCCATACGATGGGTGTCTTCGCGCTTTTTGACCGCGGCACCGCGGTTATCCACTGCATCGAGCAGTTCGGCGGCCAGACGCTGGGTCATGGTCTTCTCACTGCGCTTGCGCGCCGCATCGATCAACCAGCGCATACCCAGGGAACGACGCCGGTCCGGCCGGACCTCCACCGGAACCTGGTAGGTCGCCCCTCCCACCCGGCGGGATTTCACCTCCACCACCGGCTGCACGTTTTCCAGCGCCTTGACCAGAACACCGAGAGGATCCTCGTGACCCTTGGACTCGATGATGTCGAGCGCACCGTAAACGATCCGCTCGGCCAGGGACTTCTTGCCGTTCACCATGACCATGTTGATGAACTTGGCCACCGTTTCGTTGCCGAACCGTGGATCCGGCAGAATCTGCCGTTTTTCTGCTGCCCTTCTTCTCATTGCTGCCTACTCAAATCAACTCTTGGGTTTCTTGGCGCCATACTTGGAACGCCCCTGGCGCCGGCCTTCGACACCGGCACAGTCCAGGGCGCCACGAATGACGTGATAGCGCACGCCGGGCAAGTCCTTGACACGCCCGCCCCGGATCAGCACCACCGAGTGCTCCTGAAGGTTATGGCCCTCGCCCCCGATGTAACTGGTCACTTCGGCACCGTTCGTCAGACGCACACGCGCCACCTTCCGCAATGCGGAGTTGGGCTTCTTGGGGGTGGTGGTGTATACCCGGGTGCAAACCCCCCGCTTCTGGGGGCAGGCTTCCAGCGCCGGAACCTTGCTCTTTTCCGGCTTGCGGACCCGGGGCTTCCTAACCAACTGATTGATCGTGGCCATGCTAACGACTCCCTACTCTCCTTACGAACGGCACCAACGAATTCGACATGCAAAAAACACCTTGCGCCCAACCTTTCCACGCAAAAACAAAAGCTTACGGGCGCCAATGACTTCCGGTTGAAAGCCGCGTATTGTAGGAAAGGAAGGACCTCCTGTCAAGCAGTCGGTCCTTCCAGGGTTCAAGAGACCGCTCAGGGATTGAGGGCTTTCTTCAAGGCCTCCTCGACCTTCTCCATGTCCAGGGTTTCCGGCTCCTGTTCCGGCGCCAAGGCCCGCTTGCGTTTCCGCTCACGATGATAGGCCAGCCCCGTGCCCGCCGGAATCAGACGGCCGACGATGACGTTTTCCTTGAGCCCGTGCAGGTCGTCACGCAGCCCCCGTACCGCGGCATCGGTCAACACCCGGGTGGTTTCCTGGAAGGAGGCCGCGGAGATGAAGGATTCGGTCGCCAGGGACGCCTTGGTGATACCGAGCAACACCGGTAGGAAGGCGGCCGGGCGCTTGCCCTCCTTCTCCAACTTCTCGTTCTCCTCCAGAATGCGGGAGCGTTCCACCTGATCACCTTCCAGATACTGGGTGTCGCCGGGATCGGTGATCTCGACCTTGCGCAGCATCTGGCGAATGATCACTTCGATGTGCTTGTCGTTGATCTTCACCCCCTGGAGGCGATAGACGTCCTGGATCTCCTTCACCAGATAAGCCGCCAGGGCCTCGACGCCACGGAGGCGGAGAATGTCGTGAGGCGGCAGTTCTCCTTCGGCGATGGTCTCGCCCTTCTCCACGAACTCCCCTTCGAACACGGTGATGTGGCGCCATTTGGGGATCAGGATCTCGTGCGGGTTGCCCTCGGCGTCGGTGATGATCAGACGGCGTTTCCCCTTGGTCTCCTTACCGAAACTGACCGTTCCGGTCGCCGTCGCCAGAATGGCCGGATCCTTGGTCTTGCGGGCTTCGAACAGATCCGCCACCCGCGGCAGACCCCCGGTAATGTCGCGGGTCTTAGTGGATTCCTGGGGGATCCGGGCTAGAATGTCCCCCACTTCCACGCGCTCGCCGTCGTGAATGTTGACGATGGCCCCACCGGGCAGGAAATACTGGGCCGGAATCTCCGTTCCCGGAATGTGGACGTCGTTACCTTGCTCGTCCACCAGCTTGATCAGCGGACGCAGATCGCGGCCGGCGGCCGGACGCACCTTGGGATCGATGACCACCATGGAGCTGAGCCCGGTGACCTCGTCCACCTGCTCCCGCACGGTGACCCCCTCGATGAAGTTCTCCAGGTGGGCGATACCGCTCACCTCGGTGATCACCGGGTGGGTATGGGGATCCCATTCCGCCACCTTCTGGCCCCGTTCCACCTGGGAACCGTCCTCGACGCTGAGGATGGCGCCGTAGGGAATACGGTACCGCTCCCGTTCGCGACCGTGCTCGTCGATGACGCTGATCTCGCCGGAACGGGACACCGCCACCAGTTTCCCGTCCTTGTTGCGCACCGTCTTCAGGTTGGTCAGGCGGATGGTCCCCGAAGACTTGACCTCGACACTGGAGATGGCCGCCGAGCGCGAGGCGGCCCCGCCGATGTGGAAGGTACGCATGGTCAGCTGAGTCCCCGGCTCGCCGATGGACTGGGCGGCGATGACCCCGACCGCCTCGCCGACGCTGACCAGATGGCCCCGTCCCAGATCACGACCGTAACACATGGAACAGACCCCGTAGCGGGTCTCACAGGTGATGACCGAACGCACCTTCACCTGTTCGACGCTGTGCTGCTCCAGCACCTTGACCCATTTCTCGTCCAGCAGGGTCCCCGCCGGGGCGACCACCTCGCCGCTCCTGGGGTCGGCGACGTCCCGGGCCAGCACCCGTCCCAGCACCCGCTCGGCCAAGGGCTCGACCACGTCGCCCCCCTCGATGATCGGGGCCATGGTGATACCGTCGCTGGTGCCGCAGTCTTCCTCGGTCACGACCAGATCCTGACCCACGTCCACCAGGCGACGGGTCAGATAACCGGAGTTGGCGGTCTTGAGGGCGGTGTCCGCCAACCCTTTGCGGGCACCGTGGGTGGAGATGAAGTACTGGAGTACGTTCAACCCTTCGCGGAAGTTGGCGGTGATCGGGGTCTCGATGATGGAGCCGTCGGGCTTGGCCATCAGGCCGCGCATCCCCGCCAGCTGGCGGATCTGGGCCGCGGAACCTCGCGCACCGGAATCGGCCATCATGAAGATGGAATTGAACGACTTCTGACGCACGACGTTGCCTTCGGCGTCGACCACCTCCTCTTCCCCCAGGGCCTTCATCATGGCCTTGGCCACCTCCTCGTTGGCCCGGGACCAGATGTCCACCACCTTGTTGTAGCGCTCGCCGTCGGTGACCAGCCCCTGCTCGTACTGGCGCTGGATCTCCATGACTTCCTTCTCCGCCTCGCGGATGATCTGCTCCTTCTCCGGCGGAATCACCATGTCGTCAACGCCGAAAGAAACCCCGGCCCGGGTGGAATTGAGGAAACCTAGATACATGAGCTGGTCGGCGAACACCACCGTGGTCTTGAGTCCCAGGTTGCGGTAGCAGACGTTGATGACGTTGGAGATCGCCTTCTTGGTCATGTCCTGATTGACCAGCTCGTAGGGCAGGCCTTCGGGAACGATGTCCCAGATCAGCGCCCGGCCTGCAGTGGTGTCGACGATGCGGCGCCGCTCGGTGACGCTGCCGTCCTCTTCCTTGATCTTCTCCTCGATCCGCAACTTGATGCGGGCGTGCAGATCCACCACCTTGTGGTCGAGGGCGCGGCGTACCTCGTCCACGTCAGCGAACACCATACCCTCCCCCCGGGCGTTGATTCGCTCCCGGCTCATGTAGTAAAGCCCAAGGACGATGTCCTGGGTGGGATGAATGATGGGGTCGCCGTTGGCCGGAGACAGAATGTTGTTGGAGGACATCATCAGGGCCCGGGCCTCCAACTGGGCCTCCAGCGAAAGGGGCACGTGAACCGCCATCTGGTCACCGTCGAAGTCGGCGTTGAAGGCGGTGCACACCAGGGGATGCAACTGGATCGCCTTGCCCTCGATCAACACCGGCTCGAAAGCCTGGATACCGAGGCGGTGCAGGGTCGGAGCCCGGTTGAGCAGCACCGGGTGCTCGCGGATGACGTCGTCGAGCACGTCCCAGACCTCCGGCTCCTCCCGCTCCACCATGCGCTTGGCAGCCTTGATGGTGGTGGCGATGCCGCGGGCCTGGAGCTTGCCGAAGATGAAGGGCTTGAACAGCTCCAGGGCCATCTTCTTGGGCAGGCCGCACTGGTGCAGGCGCAGGGTCGGGCCCACCACGATCACGGAACGGCCGGAATAATCGACGCGCTTGCCCAGCAGGTTCTGGCGGAAACGGCCCTGTTTGCCCTTGATCATGTCCGCCAGGGACTTGAGCGGACGCTTGTTGGTGCCGGTGATGGCACGACCGCGGCGGCCGTTGTCCAACAGAGCGTCCACCGCTTCCTGGAGCATGCGGCGCTCGTTGCGGATGATGATGTCCGGGGCGTTGAGCTCCAGCAACCGGCGCAGGCGATTGTTGCGGTTGATGACCCGGCGGTACAGGTCGTTCAGATCCGAGGTGGCGAAACGGCCGCCGTCCAGGGGCACCAGCGGGCGCAGGTCCGGCGGCAGCACCGGCAGCACCGTGAGGATCATCCATTCGGGCCGGTTGTTGGAATTGATGAAGGCCTCGATCAGCTTCAGGCGTTTGGACAGCTTGCGGATCTTGGTCTCCGAGCCGGTGGCCTCGATCTCCTCCCGGATCTTGGCCGCCTCCGCCTTCAAATCCAAGGACTTGAGCAGATCCTGGACCGCCTCGGCGCCCATCTTGGCTACGAACTCGTCGCCGTACTGCTCCACGGCGTCGAGATACTCCTCGTCGGTGAGCAACTGCCCCTTCTCCAGCGGCGTCATGCCCGGATCGATGACCACGAAGGACTCGAAGTACAGGATGCGTTCGACTTCCCGCAGGGTCATGTCCAGCATCAGGGCGATGCGCGACGGCAGCGACTTGAGGAACCAGATGTGGGCCACCGGGCTGGCCAGCTCGATGTGGCCCATGCGCTCGCGGCGCACCTTGGCCAGAGTCACCTCGACGCCGCACTTCTCGCAGATCACCCCGCGGTGCTTGAGGCGCTTGTACTTGCCGCACAGGCACTCGTAGTCGTTGACCGGACCGAAGATCTTGGCGCAGAACAGGCCGTCCCGCTCCGGCTTGAAGGTGCGGTAGTTGATGGTCTCCGGCTTCTTGACCTCGCCGTAGGACCACGAGCGGATCATGTCCGGGGAAGCCAGTCCGATACGGATGGCATCGAATTCTTCCACCTGAGTCTGCCTTTTGATGAACTTGATGAGGTCTTTCAAAGCTTCAGCTCCCGCTAGATTTGGTGAACTTGGAATCCCGGCAAACGCAGGATCAGTCCTGCTCCAGCTCGATGTTGATGGCCAGGGCGCGGATTTCCTTGATCAGCACCTTGAACGATTCCGGCATGCCGGCCTCCATGCGATAGTCGCCGTCGACGATGTTCTTGTACATCTTGGTGCGACCCAGCACGTCGTCCGACTTGACCGTGAGCATTTCCTGCAGAGTGTAAGCGGCCCCGTAGGCCTCCAGGGCCCAGACCTCCATCTCCCCGAAGCGCTGGCCGCCGAACTGGGCCTTGCCCCCCAGCGGCTGCTGGGTGACCAGGCTGTAAGGTCCGGTGGAGCGGGCGTGCATCTTGTCATCCACCAGGTGGTTCAGCTTCAGCATATACATGTAGCCCACGGTGACCGGACGGTCGAAGGGATCGCCGGTACGGCCGTCGTAGAGCTTGGTTTGACCGCTTTCCGGAAGATCGGCCAGCCTCAGCATGGCCTTGATCTCCTCTTCGGTGGCACCGTCGAACACCGGCGTCGCCATCGGCACCCCGTCCTTGAGGTTGTGGGCCAGTTCGACGATCTCCTCGTCGCTGAGCTGGTCGAGATCCTCCCGCCGCCCGGAGTGGTTGTAGATCCGGTCGAGGAATTCCCGCAACTCCTGGACCTTTGCCTTGGCTTCCAGCATCTTGCCGATCTTGATCCCCAGTCCCTTGGCGGCCCAGCCCAGGTGGGTCTCCAACACTTGCCCCACGTTCATGCGCGACGGCACTCCGAGGGGATTGAGGACGATGTCCACCGGGGTACCGTCCTCCAGATAAGGCATGTCTTCCACCGGCACGATCTGGGAGATCACCCCCTTGTTGCCGTGGCGTCCGGCCATCTTGTCCCCGGGCTGGATACGGCGCTTGACCGCCAGATAGACCTTGACCATCTTCAGCACCCCAGGCGGCAGATCGTCGCCCATGGTGATCTTGGCCTTCTTCTCCTCGAAACGGCGGTCCATTTCCCGGCGCAGATTCTCCAGCTGTTCGGCCACCGCCTCCAACTGACGGTTGAGGTCCTCGTCCTCGAGGCGGATATCCAGCCACTGGGCAGGCTGCATGCCATCCAGATAGTCGGCGGTGATCTCGGTGCCGGGCTTCAGTCCTCCAGGACCCGATTCGGCCACCTTGCCCAGCAACATCTGACGCACCCGTTCGTAGGTATCCCGCTCGACGATACGGAACTGGTCGTCCAGATCCTTGCGCACCTTCTCCAGCTGGGCCTGTTCGATGGCCTTGGCCCGGGCGTCCTTCTCCACCCCGTCACGGGTGAACACCTGAACGTCAATCACGGTCCCGGCCATCCCCGACGGCACCCGGAGGGAGGTGTCCTTGACGTCGGAGGCCTTCTCGCCGAAGATGGCACGCAGCAGTTTCTCTTCCGGCGTCAGCTGGGTCTCCCCTTTCGGGGTCACCTTGCCCACCAGGATGTCGCCCTCCTTGACCTCGGCGCCGATGTAGACGATTCCGGACTCGTCCAGCTTGGCCAGGGCCGCCTCGCTGACGTTGGGAATGTCAGCGGTGATCTCCTCAGCCCCCAGTTTGGTGTCGCGGGCGACGCAGGTCTTCTCCTCGATGTGGATGGTGGTGTAACGGTCCTCCTCCACCACCCGCTCGGAGATCAGGATCGAGTCCTCGAAATTGTAGCCGTGCCAGGGCATGAAGGCCACCAGCAGGTTCTGGCCCAGGGCCAACTCGCCCATGTCGGTGGAAGCCCCGTCGGCCAGGATGTCGCCCTTGCTGATGCGGTCACCCAGTTTCACCAGCGGCCGCTGGTTGATGCAGGTGTTCTGGTTGGAACGGGTGTACTTGGTCAGGTTGTAGATGTCCACCCCCGGTTCCCCCGGCTCGGTCTCGTCGTCGTTGACCCGGACCACGATCCGCCCAGCGTCCACCGAAACCACTTCTCCGCCCCGGCGGGCCACCACGCAGGTGCCGGAATCCCGGGCCACGATCCGTTCCATGCCGGTTCCTACCAGCGGCTTCTGGGAGCGCAGCATCGGCACCGCCTGACGCTGCATGTTGGAACCCATCAGGGCCCGGTTGGCGTCGTCGTGTTCCAGGAAGGGAATCAAAGAAGCGGCCACCGAGACGATCTGCTTGGAGGCCACGTCCATGTACTGGACCGTTTCCGGCGAGGCCAGGGTGAACTCGTTCTTGTGGCGGCAGGAAACCATTTCGTCCACCAGCCGGCCCTCTTCGTCCACGGTGGCCCCGGCCTGGGCGATGATGTAATCGCTTTCCTCGATGGCGGACAGATAATGGATTTCATCGGTCACCCGGCCGTCCACCACCTTGCGGTAAGGGGTTTCGAGAAAGCCGTAGTGGTTGGTCCGGGCATAGACCGCCAGCGAATTGATCAGACCGATGTTGGGACCTTCCGGGGTCTCGATCGGACACAGCCGGCCGTAGTGGGTCGGATGCACGTCTCGGACCTCGAAACCGGCCCGCTCCCGCGACAGCCCCCCGGGACCCAGGGCCGAGACCCGACGCTTGTGGGTCACTTCCGACAGCGGGTTGTTCTGGTCCATGAACTGGGACAGCTGGCTGGAGCCGAAGAACTCCTTGATCGCCGCCACCACCGGCTTGGCGTTGATGACCTCCTGAGGGGTGAAATCCTCGGTGCTCGCCAGGGTCAGGCGCTCCTTGACCGCCCGCTCCACCCGCACCAGACCGATGCGGAACTGGTTTTCCACCATCTCCCCGACGCTGCGGACCCGGCGATTGCCCAGGTGGTCGATGTCGTCCACCTGACCCAGGCCGTTACGGATGTTGATGAGTTCCTTGAGGACGTCGATGATGTCCTCCTCGGTCAGCACCCGAGGGCCTGTTTCCTCCTTGCGCCCCAGACGCAGGTTGAGCTTCATGCGCCCGACCTCGGAAAGATCGTAACGCTCCTCCGAGAAGAACAGATTGTGGAACAAGGCTTCAGCGGCCTCCTTGGTGGGGGGCTCACCGGGCCGCATCATGCGGTAGATCTCCACCAGGGCTTCCAACTGGGTGGTGGTGTGATCGACCTTCAGGGTGTTGGAGATGTAAGGCCCCCGATCGAGTTCGTTGACGTAGAGGGTCTCGATCCGGTCGATGCCGTGGTCGAGCAGCTGCTCCAGCAGCTCCGGACCGATCTCGGTGTTGGCGGCGGCGATCAGCTCGCCGCTCTTCTCGTCCACGACGTTGTGGGCCAGAATCTTGCCGTAGAGATACTCCGGCGGCACCACCAAGCGGGTCAACCCCGCCTTCTTCATCTGGCGGACGTGTTTGGGGGTGATACGCCGACCCTCCTCGACGACCAGGGTACCGTCGTCGAGCGCGATGTCGAAAGGAGCGATCTCACCGCGCAACCGCTCGGGAATGAGATCGAGAACGATCCTGTCCTTGGCCAGATGGAAGGTGTCGGTCTCGAAGAATATCCGGAGTATCTGCTCGTCGTCGTACCCCAAAGCCCGCAGGATCACGGTGGCCGGCAGCTTGCGACGCCGGTCGATGCGCACGTGGACGATGTCCTTGTGGTCGAATTCGAAATCGAGCCAGGAACCGCGATAGGGAATCACCCGGGCGTTGAACAGCAGCTTGCCGGAGGAATGGGTCTTTCCCTTGTCATGATCGAAGAACACCCCGGGGGAACGGTGCAATTGGGAAACGACCACCCGCTCGGTACCGTTGATGACGAAGGTGCCGTTCTCGGTCATGAGGGGCAATTCCCCCATGTAGACTTCCTGCTCCTTGATCTTGTCGACCTTGGTGCCCGCCGGGAAGTCCTTGTCGTAAAGGACCAGGCGCACCTTCACCCGCAGGGGAGCCGCATAGGTGGCACCACGCAGCTGACATTCCTTCACGTCGAAGGTGGGCTCTCCGAGCCGGTAGCCGACGTACTCCAACACCGCATAGCCGTTGTGGCTTTCGATCGGGAACACCGAGTTGAAGGCGGCGTGCAATCCCTGATTGGCGCGCTGTTCCGGATCTTTGTCGGCCTGCAGGAATTGCTTGTAGGATTCGAGCTGAATCTGCAATAGGTAGGGGACGTCCAGAACTTCCGAACGTTTGGCGAAGCTCTTGCGAAGTCGCTTTTTCTCAGTGAACGAATAGACCATAGCGGTTCCTTGATCCTGCGAAGTTTGATTGCCTGACGGATTGCATCGATCCATCCGGAAAGAAGTAGGGCCGGGAGTGGGCACGTTGTGATCCCGAGAAGCTTGCTCAACTTAGGTACGCCATAGAACCTCCGTCCGTTTTTTTCACACGGGAAGCGGGAAAAGGCCGGCAGTCGAAACTGCCAGCCATCCCGGAACGAATGATGGAAAACGCTTTATTTAACTTCGACAGATGCGCCTGCCTCTTCGAGCTGTTTCTTGATCTCTTCTGCCTCTTCCTTGCTCACACCTTCCTTGACGGGAGCCGGCGCCCCTTCCACCAACGCTTTGGCCTCCTTCAGCCCCAGGCCGGTGATGGCGCGGACGGCCTTGATGACCGCCACCTTGTTGGAACCGAAGCCGGTCAGGACCACGTCGAATTCCGTCTTTTCCTCGGCAGCGCCCCCGGCTTCTCCACCGGCGGCCACCGGCACCGCTGCCACCGCGGCGGCGGCGGAAACACCGAACTTTTCCTCCATGGCGGAAATCAGGTCCACCACTTCCATGACGGTCATGTTCGCGATCGCATCGAGGATTTCTTCTTTAGAGACAGCCATAGTTTTACACTCCAAATCAAATCAATCGTTATTTCAAAAACCCGATGACCCGGATCAGGCCGCCTGCTTCTGATCGCGGATGGCGGCGATGGTCCGTACCAGTTTCGCGTGGGGTTCTGCCATCGTCCTCACCAGCTTTTCGATCGGCGCCTTCATCACCGCCATGAGCATGCCGATGGCCTGCTCCTTGGTGGGCAGGCTGGCCAGGCGCTCCAGCTCCTCCGGACCGAACAACTGGCCCGAAACGGCGACCAGCTTGGGTTTCAACTGTTCGTGTTCTTTGGCAAAATCCTTGATGACACGGGCAGCCGAACCCGGCTCTTCCAGTGAAAACGCCAACAGCAGGGGACCGACCAGCTGCTCGCTCATGCAAGCATAATCGCTCCCTTCCAGCGCGCGCCGCGCCAGGGTGTTTTTCACCACGCGAAGGTACACCTGGGACTCCCGGGCCTTCTTGTGCAGATCGGTCATCTCGGCCGCGGTCAGCCCCCGATACTCTGCGGCGATCGCAGAATGGGCCCTGGCCGCGACGTCGGAGACCTCGGCAACGATGGCCTTTTTCTGTTCCAGTCTCAGTGCCACGTGATACCTCCGTTGTCGTCTCCCGGTCTCTACCGGAAGTCAAACCCGCATCCCTTACGGGATGCCCCAGTCTCACGGCTCCCCGTCCTTCTGAGGACCGGTTCACCGTCTGCGTAGGCAGATTTAAGCGTCGTAACGCACCTACGGTCTTTGACGATCACCGGTCATCCGGCAATCCAAAGTCTTCAAGCGTCCAGACTGGACATATCGATCGTCAACCCCGGCCCCATGGTGGTGGACAGGGCGATCTTCTTCATGTACGTGCCCTTGCTGGCCGCCGGCTTCGCCTTTTTCAGGTCCGCCAGCAACGCTTCGAGGTTTTCCTTCAGCGCCGAAATGTCGAAATCGACCTTGCCGATCGTGCAGTGGATGATGCCCGCCTTGTCGGTCCGGTAACGGACCTGGCCGGCCTTGGCGTTTCTCACCGCCGTGGCCACGTCGGGCGTGACAGTACCCACCTTGGGGTTCGGCATCAGCCCCCGGGGTCCCAGGATGGGGCCGAGCTGACCTACGACACGCATGGCGTCCGGGGTGGCGATGACCACGTCGAAATCCAGGTTGCCCTTGCGGATGGATTCGGCCAGATCCTCCATCCCGACGACGTCAGCGCCGGCTTCCTTGGCGGCTTCGGCGTTCGCCCCCTGGGCGAAGACCGCCACTCGCACCGATTTGCCGGTGCCGTGGGGCAATACGGTGGATCCCCGCACGACCTGATCGGATTTGCGCGGATCCACGCCCAGATTGACCGCCACGTCCACCGACTCGGTGAACTTGACCGAGGACAGTTCCTTCAGCAATTGCAGGGCCTCCTCGACGGAATAGGCGCGGGTGGGATCCACCTTCTCGCGGATCATCTTCATGCGCTTGGACAACTTGGCCATGTCACACCCCCTCCACGTCGATGCCCATGCTGCGGGCGGTGCCGGCGATGGTCCGCACCGCGGCGTCCATGTCGGCGGCGGTCAGATCCGGCTCCTTCATCCTGGCGATCTCTTCGAGCTGCTCCCGGGTGACCGTGCCGATCTTGTCGACGTTGGGCCGGGAACTGCCCTTTTCGGCCCCGACCGCCTTTAGCAGCAGATAGGAGGCCGGCGGCGTCTTGATGACGAAGGTGAAGCTGCGGTCGTTGTAGACGGTGATGATGACCGGCAACGGCAGGCCCTTCTCCATGCTCTGGGTCTGGGCATTGAAGGCCTTGCAGAACTCCATGATGTTGACGCCGTGCTGACCCAATGCCGGCCCCACCGGCGGACTGGGATTGGCTTCGCCCGCCTTGACCTGCAGCTTGATGTAAGCTTGAACTTTCTTTGCCATTGTTTCCTCTCCCGTTGGGTGCGAACGCCTTTCGGCTCCCCGTCAATTCCAGTCAGACCTTTTCCACCTGACTGAAGTCGAACTCCACCGGCGTCGGCCGCCCGAAAATCAGCACCGACGCCTTGAGCTTGTTCTTCTCGTAGTCCACTTCCTCGACCACGCAGTTGAAATCCTTGAAAGGCCCTTCGACGATGCGAACCACTTCGCCCGGCTCGAACAGGATCTTGGGCTTGGGCTTGGTCAGACCTTCCTCGACCCGAGCGAGAATGGCTTCGGCCTCCTTGTCGGAGATAGGGGCGGGCTTTTCCGGTGTCCCACCGATGAACCCCAGCACGTGAGGGATACTACGGACCAGGTGCCAGGTCTCGTCGTTCATTTCCATCTGCACCAACACGTAGCCGGGGAAGAACTTGCGGTCGGTCTTGCGCCGCTGCCCCATGCGCATTTCGATCACTTCTTCGGTGGGCACCAGAATCTTGCCGAAGTGCTTCTCCAACCCTGCCTGCTTGATGCGCTCCTCCAGAGAACGCTTGACCTGATTTTCGTAGTTGGAATAGGTCTGCACCACGTACCAACGCATGGCCACAGCATCAACCTCCCTGACCCATCAACAGACGCACCAACCACAGGAACAGGGAGTCCAGGAGCCAGAGAATCAATCCCACGATGACAACCATCACCACGACCATCAGGGTGGTATGAATGGTTTCCTGACGGGTCGGCCAGGTCACCTTGCGCAGCTCCATGCGCGCCTCCTGGAAGAAGGACCAGAACGCCCGCCCCGGCGCCGTGACGAAAAACAATCCGGCAGAAACCAACACCACTCCCACCAGGGCCAGAGTGCGATACAGCAACGAATATTCGGGATACCAGTAGAATCCCACCACCCCGGCGGCCAACAGGGCGATGGACAATACGATCTTGAAAGAATCGAAGGCGGAGAGCGACGATTCCTGGGAATGTGCCTGTGCTGTCATGGCATCAACCATTCGGTGGGGAAATAAAAATGGCAGGCCAGGAGGGACTCGAACCCCCAACCTGCGGTTTTGGAGACCGCTGCTCTACCAATTGAGCTACTGACCTGTACCGTTTCAACTGGGACGGCGCCGGAGGCGGCGCCGAATCTTCAGCTTACTCGATGATTTTGGAGACCACGCCGGCCCCGACCGTGCGCCCGCCTTCCCGAATGGCAAACCGCAACCCTTCCTCCATGGCAATCGGGGCAATCAGCTTCACCGTAATCTTCACATTGTCCCC
>Ga0256841_1002285_pt1 | contig 15420 bp, 19 predicted proteins | sample 356308metaG_FD_185971 | JGI IMG/M metagenome (GOLD analysis project Ga0256841, IMG submission 185971) | Hydrothermal vent microbial communities from Mid Atlantic Ridge, Atlantic Ocean - 356-308 | ecosystem: Environmental > Aquatic > Marine > Hydrothermal vents | place: Atlantic Ocean: Mid... | reverse complement strand
CCGCACGCTTACCATAGCAGGGCTACGCAAGGAAAATTTCACAAAAACAGGCGAAAAAAGAGCATTTTATGGATGAAATGAGAGTGGCTGAATAGTTACAATTTTTGTATTATTGCGTTTCTAAACAAACAATATGTTTAAAAAAGCCCTTTTAGCTGCTATACTATTCTTTTTTTGTACTTCGCTATTTTCGCAGAATGATACAAACGACAGTATTTCAACCTATTATTTAATTCGGCATGCTGAAAAAAATAGAAGTAACCCTGCCGACAAAAACCCCGATTTGACTCATAAAGGAGTGTTAAGGGCGTTGCATTGGCGACAGCTATTTGAACAATTTCCATTAGACGCCATATATTCAACAAACTATAAAAGAACAATGCACACAGCGTTGCCTACGGCCAAAAGTAAAAATCTGAACATAAAAACATACCACCCGTTTAAAATTGACTTTCAACAATTTTTAAAAGACACCAAAGGCAAAAATGTGCTAATCGTAGGGCATAGCAATACCATTCCTACCTTTGCTAATAAACTAATTGGCAAAGAAATATATCAAACTATTGAAGATACCAACAATACCAATCTCTATATTGTAACCATTAATGGCGATAAAATTTCGTTTGTTCTTGTCAAGACAAAGTAAGATAACACTCGGTAAAATAGGCTTTGCCTACTTACTCTTTTTCAATTGAAAGTTATCCATACCAAAATTTATAAATACAGGGTTTAAATTTATAAATGTAAAGAGGTAATATTTTAATAATCAAATATTTATATTTTTATTTACCTATAAAAATTAGTTGCAATAATTTCTGGCACAAACCGAAAAGCCAAAATAGAGTAGGTAAAACAATTTAATATTTTTATTATGAAAAAACTTGCAAAAACAAGTCATTTAAAATTTAACAAGCAAACCATTGCTACGTTAAACAGAAAATCGTTAAGAGAAGTTCAAGGTGGAAGTTGGTATACCATTACCACAATCACAGATTTTTCAAAAAATACCTTGTGTACTTCTGACGTATAATATCTTTTATTGTAAATAGGTACTATCAAGATACAGTAGAAGATTATGGCCATAACACCTACTACACATATAAGGTGTTATGGCTTGGTATTTTTACTGAATTTTGCTGACATAAATCTCAAAAAAGCCAAGCCTTATTATTTTCAGTACAAACTAGCGTTATTCTTTGATAAATTTATAATTTTGCCCACATGCAACCAAGAATAAACATACGGAATAAAAAAGCGCGTTTTGAATATGAAATTTTAGATACCTATATCGCCGGCATTCAACTTACCGGTACCGAAATAAAATCAATTAGAGCCAGTAAAGCGCGTATTACCGAAAGTTTTTGTGAGTTTAATGAAAAAGGGGAACTCTTTGTAATCAATATGTATATTGAAGAATATATCAACGGCAATATATACAACCATCAACCGAAAAGTGAGCGCAGGCTCCTACTTACCAAACACGAACTTAAAAAGCTGCAAAAAGAAGTTCAAAATGTTGGATTGACCATTATTCCGTTAAAACTTTTTTTAACCGATAAAGGTTGGGCAAAATTAGAAATAGCCCTTTGTAAAGGGAAAAAATTATACGACAAAAGAGAAGCCTTGAAAGACAGGGACAACAAACGCGATTTAGATAGAATTAAAAAGAGTTTTAAATGACCGTAACCTCGTTTTCGCAGCTTATACGATGGAAAAACTTAGTGATGATTATAGGTATTCAGCTACTGTTTAAATATAGTTATTTCGCTATTTTTTCAGTTGCTACCGCCCTTAACAGCTTTGATTTTAGCCTTTTGCAATTCGCAACTGTTGCCATTGCTGCAGCCGGGTATATAATCAATGATATTTATGATACTACTGCCGATGCCGTTAACAAACCCAAAAAAGTTATCATTGGCACAATCATCTCTAAAAAACAAGGCTATCGTTATTATTATACCTTAAATGCGTTAGGGCTTTTGGCCGGGTTTTATGTTGCATATAAAGTAGGAAAACCCTCGTTTATTGCCATTTTTATCATTGCCGTACTCTTGCTAAAGGTCTATAACTCTGACCTCAAAAAAATGCCCGTGATAGGAAACTTCATAGTATCGCTATTGGTATCGTTGAGTATTTTAATTGTAGGAGTTTTTGACATCATTCCGGCAATTACCGATAAAAATGTGGTAGGGCAATACCATGCATTTCGGGTATTGATTGATTATTCTGTATTTGCTTTTATGTTTATGTTTCTGCGGGAAATAGTAAAAGACATAGAAGATATAAGTGGTGATAAGAAGATGAATATGAATACTTTACCAATTTTATTAGGAAGAAAAAGAACTAAAAATATCGTTTTTTCACTGAGTTTTATTCCCCTTATTTTGGTTACCTTATATAGCTTTAATAACTTCTCTGACGTTCCGTTTTTATTGGCATATATGCTCATAGTAGTGATGTTGCCCCTACTCTATTTTATGACAAAAATTTTATATGCTAAAACCAAAGAAGATTATACCCTTGCCAGTAATTTATTAAAAATAATTATGTTGTTGGGTATGCTCTCTATCATCGTAATTTCATTTACCATAGAATATGTTGCATAATAAACTAGAAAACTATCACATTATATTGGCTTCCGGTTCGCCGAGAAGGCAACAATTTTTAAAAGAATTGGGATTGCAGTTTACCGTCAAATCTATCAATGTTGAAGAAGTATATCCTAAATACCTTCATGGCAATGAAATAACCGGTTTTTTAGCACAATTAAAAGCTGATGCTTATGAAGAAGAACTCGGTGACAATGATCTGTTAATAACCGCAGATACCATTGTGCGCCATAACGGAAAAATACTAGGAAAGCCGGCAAATCGAGATGATGCCAAAAAAATGTTATCGACACTATCAAACAAGCAGCATGAAGTAATTACTTCTATCTGTATCAAAACCAATACCGGTACAAAAATAATTAATGATACCACGGTGGTCTATTTCGATACATTGAAAGCCGATGAAATTGATTTTTATATCGATAATTTTAAGCCTTTCGACAAGGCCGGAAGTTATGGCATTCAAGAGTGGCTTGGCTATATTGCTGTTAAAAAAATTGAAGGTAGTTTTTTTAATGTGATGGGATTTCCTGTTCATAAGTTCTATAAAGAAATGATGAAATTTTAAAAATTATCATCTCACAATTTTTATTTTTACAACTTCTATAAACATACTAATCTAGTAGCACACTAAATTTTATGGCTTTAGGCCTTTGTCAAATGAAAAAATACACATATACCGAAAAAAAAGATACCCGTTCGGGTTTTGGTGACGGATTGGCCGAACTTGGAAATACGCATCCTAATGTAGTGGCGCTTTGTGCCGATTTGATTGGCTCGTTAAAAATGGGAGATTTTAAAACAGAACACCCTGAGCGCTTTTTTCAAATAGGAATTGCTGAAGCCAATATGATGGGAATTGCTGCCGGAATGACCATTGGCGGTTACATCCCATTTACAGGAACATTTGCCAATTTTTCTACCGGCAGGGTGTATGACCAAATCCGTCAATCTATTGCCTATTCAGACAAAAATGTAAAGATTTGTGCTTCACATGCCGGATTGACATTGGGTGAAGACGGAGCCACACACCAAATATTAGAAGATATCGGTTTGATGAAAATGTTACCCGGCATGACCGTTATCAATACCTGTGATTACCATCAAACCAAAGCGGCAACTATTGCCATTGCAGACCATATCGGCCCGGTGTATTTGCGTTTCGGTAGACCCAAAGTGCCCGTATTTACAGAAGCCAATCAAAAATTTGAAATTGGCAAAGCCATACAATTTACAGAAGGTACCGATGTTACCATTGTGGCTACCGGGCACTTGGTATGGGAGGCACTACAAGCAGCTGAAGTATTAGAGACGAAAGGAATTTCGGCAGAAGTTATTGATATTCATACTATTAAGCCCTTAGATAAGGAGGCTATTTTGCAATCAGTTGCCAAAACAAGATGTATTGTAACCGCCGAAGAACACAATTATTATGGTGGCCTCGGCGAAAGTGTGGCAAGGGTATTGGCACAACACCACCCAACACCTCAAGAGTTTGTTGCTACCAATGACACTTTTGGCGAATCGGGTACCCCTGAACAACTGATGAAAAAATACGGATTGAATAGCAATGCTATTGTAAAAGCCGTAGCAAAAGTGTTAAAAAGAAAATAACAAAACTTTTTTACGCAACCAATCATCAATTTCTCATCTTGTAAGAAACTAAATACTACCTAAATGAAAAAAATAGTAGTTACTTCGATAAGTATCCTTTTTTACATGACAATGCATGCACAATTAAATGTTGATTATGGTGTTAAAGCAGGTTTAAACTACAATGGCAATGGCAATCTGACTATTGTTGGTACTCTTGCCGGACTCAATGAAAAAATAAATAGTGAAAATGAAATTGGGTACCAATTAGGATTTTATACGCAAGTAAACTTTACAAAAATTTTTATCAGACCCGAGCTCATTTTATCGCATACCAAAAATTCATATAATAATATCCTCGCACTTTCTTCTGAATTTAAAATGACAAGTTTAGAGTTTCCTGTATTGGTTGGTTTTAGTGTTATAAAACCATTGCATCTATATGCCGGGCCGTCTTTTCAATATATTATCAATACTAAATTTGCGCCTTCATTTGATTTGAAACTTGAAAATACTATTGCTTTCAAGTACGCCATTGGCGCTGATATACAGCTTCATAAATTTACTGTAGATTTACGATATACATCTAATATTTCTGAAAACCTGGCATCATTTTTAGATCAGGTGCCTGCTGACGGAGCGGGTTATTTTATTGAAACAAAATCGAATCAGCTTATTCTTAGTTTTGCCTATCAGCTAAATTAACAATCTAAAAAAGAATATTGGCATTACTTTTGCGTTTGATAAACAATTATTAATGGGATTTTCCCTAATAAATCATTTATCATGAATTTTTCAAAGAAAGATCACAGACTCAATAAAAAAAATATTGGTTCAGTGAGTAAAAAATTAGTATTAACAATACTGACCCTTACCTTATTTAATGTAACCTTTGCCCAGAAGATTGACTTCGGAGCAAAAGCCGGGTTGAATTATAACTTCGGAGGCGACCTCTCAGAGTTAATTGAACAAACCGGCAACAATTTTCAAAATGTCATTACCGGAGCTGATGACAAAGCCGGTTATCACATCGGTTTTTGGTTAAAAGCAAGATTATTAGGATTTTACGTAAGGCCTGAGATTGTGTATACTGAATTGAACAATTCGTATAACAGCAGTGTAACTACGTTAAATACCGATTTTAAAACCAGAAAATTAGATGTGCCAATTTTAATCGGCACAAAGGTAATTGGCCCTTTACATATTTTTGCCGGCCCCTCTTTTCAATATATTATAGATACAGATTTTAGTGTCAATCAAATTGAAAATATTAAAACCAATGATTTTAGTGTCGGCCTGCAAATTGGTACCGGACTGGAAATAGGAAAATTAGGTTTTGATGTACGTTGGGAGAAAGGGTTTTCTAATGATTTAGACGGCCGGTTTTTAAATACTTCTATCAATGTAGACAATAGGCCCAACCAAATTATCTTCGGTTTGTCTTATCGATTTAACGATAGAAAATAGAAAGTATCTTTTTTAAGACAGTTTGAGTATACAATTAATTGCGTACTCAAACTGTTTTTTTAGTTAGTATCTGCATCTAAATAATCAGGAATGCCATCGCCATCGCTATCGTCATTAGTAGGGTCGCCGTCATCATTGGCATCTTCATTTTTGGTTAAGACGCCATCGCCATCATCATCAGTATCTAAATAATTAGGCCTCGAATCGCCATCTGTATCATCATCAACCACTTCGCCATCGCCATTCAAATCTTCTAATTTATTGATAACGCCGTCATTATCACTATCAGCTCTTACTACCATTGCTAATTCTATATGAAAATAGATAGGGGAATTTTCTCGAATCAATGCTGAAGGGATATTACGAAAACCTAAGCCCGAGGGGAAAAATAATACACCTTTTCCTGTATTGGCAAATTTAATCGGATTACCGGGCTCTGTGATATTATCGCCGGCTTTAAACTTAGGGAATCCGTATCTCCAACCTTGAACTACGTCTGTTAAGGTAAGCCAAGACCTTGTAGAATTAAAACTTGTTACTTCATCAAATTTAACACTATCTAAAGTAAAGCCCCTAAATTTCACAAAGACAGAATCAAATCGGGTAGGATTTTCATTAGCTCCCGGGTCAACCACTAAATAATATAGCTTATAATCAATATCATTTACCGTAGCATTTAACGTTTCAACTTCTGTAAACAAGGGCGTTTCATTGTTCATAATTGTATCCACCGCGCCAAAAGGCTCATCGCCTACCGCTGCTTTGTAATAATGTGTTTGTAAAAAATCTACCAATAATTCATCATCAATCAGGGCTTGGGCCGCCGGATCAAAAGGAGCATTATTGTCATTTTTTTTACATGAAAAAAATAGTATCGGTATGATTATTAATAGAATGCTATATTTTAGTTTCATCTTGTGCTTTTTTACTATTTTAGAATGTTTATCCTCAATTTATATTACTAACAACACCTACAAGGAGTACTAAACGAGTTTCTTAGTATTTCGGGCTGCAATTTACAGTTAATTTCTAAAAAAAATCTGTTAAAATTTGATTTAACAAAATTTTATTAACACATTATTTTCTACCCGTAATTTCTCAGAGGCCATACAACATAATGATGCGAACATTTAGAGAAGGTTGCTTTTAGTTAAAATAGGATTTGTATTCTTTTAAATGTGTACGTATCATATCGGTAATTATCTTACCTTGGGCTACAGAAGTTACTTCTTTGAGCTTGTCAACTTTTTTTAACAAAGGCACCAAAAAAATGTGCAAATTATCATGTGAAGCACCTTTCATAGCACATTTGTCAAGAATTACAGTCAATTCGCCTGACAATTTTTTTGCTAAAATTTTATAATCTTTTATGCTTTCAAATTTATCATTCGATACTATCTCTTGTAATTTTTCAATGCCCTGTGTTGTCTCTATATTAGCCGTCCATGTATTGCCATTATCGAGTTTCATTTGTTGTTTCCAACTGTTTTGGCTCTGCATTCCCATTCCTTTTCCACGGTTACCGTGTTGTTCTTTAAAATGTGCTTCAAACCACGCAGGTTGTTCTATTTCGGTATCATAGATATAGGCCACAATCTTCTTTAAGTCATCTTCTTTAAAGGTTTGTTTTGGCATCACTTTAAAGCGTTGTACGGCACCTCTCATCAATGATTTTTCTTCTGTAGGGTTTTTGACCCAATTAACAACAGCTTCTACAAAGCCTTCTTTAGTTGTATATTGATTTTGATAACGCCTTTTAACGGCTATCATAGGAGGTGCTATGATTTCATCATGCGATTTGGTAGTTACGCTATGGCAGGCATAACAGTTATTTTTTAATAAAGTGTATCCTTCTGGTATTTCTGATGTTTCTGTGCCTGTAACTTTAGCTTCATGGTTTGCATTTTTTGTGCCTGTTTTTTTAGCACAGCCCAACATCAAAAACATACCGGCAATTACTGTGAATAAGAATGATTTCATAATAGTACTTCTTTTATTTTATGGCCTTTTAATTGAGATAAATTAGAGGTGTCAAAGGTACGTTTATTTTCAATTTTTATATAAAAAAAGGTTCTACTGTTATTTTAACTGGTAATATTATCCCAACAGAACAATCCTGAATATTCGGGAGAATGACTAGCCTATCTGTTCGGCCAAGTTCGCCGTTCGTTTTTCTCTCTGTCAAAATGACAAAACCGATAATTTTAATTTCTCTACTAAATTTATGGTAGAACCAAAATAATACGGCTCATAGTTTATACATAGCAAAGTATTAGCTGTATTCTTTTATTTGGCGCTATTGTAAAAAAGATATACCACTATCTAAATTCTATCTTACGCATGCGCAAACTCAACGGAGTGACTTCTAAATACTCATCATCACGAATATATTCCATACACTCTTCTAATGAAAATTGTACTTTCGGAAATATTTTAGCAGCATCATCAGCTCCTGAGCTACGTACATTCGACAGTTTTTTTCCTTTAATAAGGTTTACGCCCATATCATCTTGACGAGTATTTTCTCCGATGACTTGTCCTTTATATATTTGTTCGTTAGGGTCGATAAAGAATTTTCCTCGGTCTTGTAGCCTATCAATAGCGTAAGCAGTGGCTTTACCGGTTTCTGAAGATACGATGGCACCATTGGTTACATCGTTAAATTCGCCTTTATATACATCGTATCCACGAAGGCGGTGATTGATGATGGCTTCACCTGAGGTAGCTGTTAACAATTTATTTCTCAAACCTATCAAGCCTCGTGAAGGGATGTCAAATTCTAAATGCTGCAAATCGCCTTTGGGTTCCATTACCAACAGGTCGCCTTTTCTAAGGGTTACCAAATTGATGACTTTACTGGCCGATGTTTCAGGTACATCTATCACCAAAGTTTCATAAGGCTCGCATTGTTGGTCGTCTATTTTCTTTAAAATTACTTTCGGGCGCCCAACTTGTAATTCATATCCTTCCCTGCGCATGGTTTCAATCAATACTGATAGGTGCAAGATACCACGGCCATATACATTGAATTTATCTTCAGCATCGGTTTCTTCTACACGCAAAGCTAAATTTTTTTCTGTTTCTTTAAACAATCTATCCCTCAAATGCCTAGAGGTTACGTATTTACCTTCTTTGCCGAAAAATGGCGAATTATTAATGGTAAACAGCATACTCATGGTGGGTTCATCGATGGCTATCCTCGGCAATGCTTCGGGGTTCTCTAAATCGGCAATGGTATCTCCAATTTCAAAACCTTCAATTCCGGTTATCGCACAGATATCGCCACTTCGTACTTGAGATACTTTTGCTTTTCCCATTCCTTCAAATACGTGAAGTTCTTTGATGCGTACTTTTTTAGTAGTATCATCTGCCTTGCAAAGCATATAATCTTTACTTTCTTCTAAGTCTCCCCTAAAAATCCTACCGATAGCAATCCTTCCTGTAAAAGAGGAAAAATCTAATGATGTAATTTGCATTTGCGGAGAACCCTCTCTGTATGGGGCTTCGGGAATAGCGGCTACAACGGCATCTAATAAGGGAATGATATTGTCAGTTGGGTGTTGCCAATCGGTACTCATCCACCCTTGTTTTGCCGAACCGTAGATGGTTGTAAAATCTAATTGTTCTTCGGTAGCATCTAAGGCAAACATCAAGTCGAATACCTTTTCGTGAACCAAATCGGGGGTGCAATTTTCTTTGTCAACTTTATTGATAACCACAATGGGAATCAATCCTAATTCTAAGGCTTTCCCCAATACAAACCGAGTTTGTGGCATCGGCCCTTCAAAAGCATCTACCAACAACAAAACACCGTCTGCCATTTTTAAAACACGCTCTACTTCTCCTCCAAAATCGGCATGACCGGGCGTGTCTATTACATTAATTTTAACACCTTTATAGGTAACGGATACATTTTTAGAAAGGATGGTAATACCGCGTTCGCGTTCTAAGTCATTGCTATCGAGCAATAAGTCTTGGCGTTCTTTACGGTCGTCTAAAATTTTAGCTTGGTCAATTATTTTATCAACCAAGGTAGTTTTTCCGTGGTCAACGTGTGCTATAATAGCGATATTTCTGATAGATTGCATCCTATTCATTTATCTATTAAATATAGCTAAGTATTATATAATCAACTATATATACGTTAGCAATAAATATTAATATTAAAAAAAACCTCTTTAGGAGTTTTAAAGGCGCAAAAGTAGTCTTTAAGTTGGTAACTTTGGTAACTCTACCATTATTTTTTACTGATAAAAGTCATTTTTTTTAAAAGTCGTTTTATCTTTCTTTGTTAATTAATGATAAATATATAACTATAATGATACGTCTATTTTTACCTCTAGTAGATTGGTTTATGGGAATTATTGGTGGTGCTATTTTATTAATTGTCTTTGGTGGATTAACAGTATGGTTAATTATTATGATGCGAAGTGGCAAAAAGAAATAATTAATCTACATCCTCGCGAAAAGAACTCGGTAGTATCTCAGGAATTAACTTAATTAATAAAGGTAATAATAAAGCACCACCGGGTAACATAAAAACAGCAAATGCCGGCATACTCTTTAAAATATCCAACAATTGTGCTTTTACTTTTTCTTTTTCTTTATCAGTAAGTTTCTGATAAGTAGATTTTGTAAGCAACTGCATCAACTCTTTACTTTGACTCAGTTCTTTATAAAGCCTTTTTTTATTTTTTATTAGTAATTCTTTTATTTCTTCTACGGTAGGCATTCGGGGTTTTGGGTTTCAAGTTTTGGGTTCAAGGTTTGAGATTTGGTTTTGTGTTTATTTGTTTAATCTGTGTTTTCTGAGTACTGATTTTATATTTTTTATGGAACGCTGATGATGCTGATTTTTATGATTTGCCTCTGATTTTTATCAGCGATTATCAGCTAAATATGTCTATCTGCGTTCTGTTTTTTGGGTTATAGGTTTCGCGTTTCAAGTTTTGGGTTTTAACTTTAAATCTTAAATTTTGAACCTTCAATCTTACAATTTTCTACGTTTGCGTTCTGTTTTTAACAAACTTAATTCTCTACTGGTTTGTCCGGCCACCGAAGTATTTTCTTCTGCCCTTCTAATTAAATAGGGCATAACATCTCTTACAGGGCCATACGGCAAATATTTAGAAACATTATAGCCTTGGGCTGCCAAATTATAGGTAATATGGTCACTCATTCCGTACAATTGCCCAAACCATAAACGTGCATCATTTTTAAGAATGTTCTTTTCTTCAGCCAATTGCATTAATTTATAGGTACTTTCTTCATTATGAGTACCTGCATACAGCGCAAGTTTTTCATTATGCATCATATAAGCAACAGCATCGTCATAATTCTTATCGGTTTCTTCTTTGGTTTTACAGATAGGTGAAGAGTATCCTTTTTCTTCGGCACGTTCTCTTTCTTTTTCCATATAAGCACCTCGTACGAGTTTCATCCCTACATAAAACCCTTTTTCTTGAGCTCTTTGGTGTAATTCTTTAAGGTAAGGCAACCTATCCCAACGGTACATTTGCAGCGTACCGTAAACAATGGCTTTATTTTTATTGTATGTTGACATCATTTTCTCTATCAAATCATCAGCAGCATCTTGCATCCAACTTTCTTCGGCATCAATTAATAAAGGTACATTTTTATCATACGCAGCTTTACAAACCGTATCATAACGGGCTACAACGGCATCCCATTCTTTTTGTTCTTCAGTACTTAGCGTTTTCTTTTCGGTTACTTTTTGATAGAGGCTCAACTTTCCAAATCCGGTTGGCTTAAATACGGCAAATGGAATACTCTCTTTTTTATGGGCAAAATCTATATTCTGCAATGTTTTTGCCAATGCCAAATTAAATTGGCTCTCTTCTTCTTTTCCTTCAACAGAATAGTCTAAAATAGCATGCACGTTTTTGGTATACATTTTGGCAATGACCGGCAAGCAATCTTCTTCGGTAACACCACCGCAAAAATGGTCAAAAACAGAAGCCCTGATAAGGTGTTCAACCGGCAAATGTGCCTTCAGTGCAAAATTTGTAACGGCTGTACCAATCTTAACAAGGGGTTCACTTTGAATCATTTTAAATAAAAAATATGCCCTATCTAATTCTGTATCAGATTTTAAAGCAAATGCTATTTCGGTATTGTCAAATAATTTTTTCACGGTATTTTATTCTTTGTGCAAAGATAGGTAAGCTAATTATTTTTTCAATAAATTCGCCGTAATTAATAGTGCAATATTTTACTCTATGAAGTTTATACAATCTACAGGCTATTCTATCTATTTTAATGCTGATGCATATACTGCGCTAAATAGCTATCTCACTGCAAATGAAATCTCTAGTATCTTTCTTTTGGTCGATGAAAATACGCGTTCGTATTGTTATCCAATTTTTAAACAAAAAATTGATATCCAAAAAGATATTGCCATTATAGAAATTAAAGCCGGAGAAGCACATAAAAATATTATGACTTCTGTTGCTGTTTGGGAAAAATTAACCGAATTAGGCGCCGACAGAAAAAGTTTGGTAATTAATTTGGGTGGTGGCATGTTGACTGATTTGGGTGGTTTTGTAGCCTCTACTTTTAAAAGAGGTATCAAATTTATCAATATCCCTACTACTTTATTAAGTATGGTGGATGCCTCGGTAGGCAGTAAAACCGGGGTAGATTTAGATAATTTAAAAAATTTAATAGGATTGTTTTCCAATCCTGAAATGGTAATCATAGATACTGATTATTTGGCAACGCTTCCTGAACGTGAAATGCGTTCGGGAATTGGCGAAATTATCAAATACGGACTGACCTTTGACCCTGAACTTTTACAGGATATTCTAAATGACTCTTGGAAAGACGCTCGTAATTTGGATGCAATCATTCATAAGTCGGTTTCTATTAAAAATACTGTTGTATTGAAAGATCCTAAAGAAGAGAATTTAAGAAAGGTTTTAAACTATGGGCATACCGTAGGGCACGCTATAGAGTCGTATTTTTTAGAACATCCAAGCCTGCAAAATTTAACCCACGGCGAAGCCATTGCAATTGGAATGGTAATCGAAGCCTATACATCGCATAAACTTTATAATTTCTCGTTAGAAACAGTAACCTCATTGAAAAAGTATATACACAATACATTTGGGCTTACTAAAATTGCTACGGAACATTATCCTGAAATTTTAGGGCTAATGAAACACGATAAAAAAAATATTAACGGGTCTGTTCGTTATATATTACTGAAAAATGTTGCTGATTTTATTATCAATGCCACGGCTCCGGCCGAATTGATTATAGAAGGTTTTGATTTTTATAATTCTTAATGGGGCATGTTAACAGAACGTTAATCTGCCTTTTATAAAGCAACTCAGTTAAATTCTGATCATCTGTGTTATAGTATATCATATAGAACTTACTTTCGGCTGACCACAAAAAGTCAAGATGAGTTCATCGTAAAAAAAATCTGTAAATGAAAAAAATCACAATTCTAATTCAGGTATTCTTACTTTTTGGATGGGTCAATTCTTTCAGCCAATCAGCAAAAAATGATATCAAATTTACCATTTCGGCATTGCCGCTTTTTGGCTCGTCAGATGAATTTAGTTCAGGTATAAACGGATATGTGCTAAAACCTTCAATTGGATATTATATTTCTGAGAAGACTTCAATAGAACTAAATTTTACCTATGCTACATTTAACAATTTGAAAGTCGCTACTATTGATGCTTTTTATAATTCGTATGCCATTACACCGGTTTTGAGAAATAACTTTGTAAATAAAAAGAAGATTCGATTATTTGCCGAAATTGGTTTTGGATTAGGAACGATAAAGTATAGCCCCGATAATAGTAATTTTAGAATTGCCGAATTTGATAATTTAAGTGGCGGAATTTCAGTATTGAATATCGGTATTGGAGGGAATTACTATTTTAACGAAAAAATAGGGCTCGAATTAATCATTCCATATATCAATACTACCAATATAACTTCTAGGAAGTCAACTAATTTATACAGTGGAATAGGCCCAACAATAGGATTGACATTTCTATTAAATTAACTGATTATTAATGTCTTTAGTACCTTCTTAGCCGACTTTGCGGCTATTGTCAACATTTTTGCCGGAGCCCAACTATTATTTTTTGAGCCACATAGCGCAACCCTTACAAAACCAATACATCTAAATTATATAAACAATAATTGTAAAAGTATGAAACAGCAATATGGAGCCTTCATTTTATTAGTTTTATTAGAAGTCATTACGGGTTGCTCTATTGAAAATCAAAATTTTAATGCTATTTCAATTAGTACTACACTCATTGGCAAAGGAAACCTTTTCGGAAACAGTGCCGAGAATATTGATAAACAAAATATGGTTATAAGGGATACTGCAACGTGGAATCAACTTTTAGATAAGATGAATACAGCAAATACGGTATCGAATACTTTTACAGAAACCGATATAGACTTTGACAACTTTACCGTTATTGCTGTATTTGACGCGGTTCAACCCAATGGAGGGCATAGCATTGACATTACGAGTATCATTGAATTTGAAACTACTATTTTTGTCAAAATAGAAAACCTTCAACAAGGTGATGCTACATCTGTCATCACCCAACCTTATCATATTGTAAAAATTTCTAAAGGTGATAAGCCTATTGCTTTTGGCTAGAATTTTCCGTTATTATTTTTCCATGCCGCCCTTTCAGGAATTACCTCGATGGTATCCCAATGTTCTACAATTTTATCATTTTCAATTCTAAATAAATCATAAAAAGCTACGTGCTTTTTTAGAAATTCGCCTTCTGATACTGACAATACAAAATTACCTTCACCCAACACAAAATGATTTTTGGTATATTTCATGGGCATTCCGGCTTTTGCCAACTCTTCTAAGGCTTTTCCTAAACCTTCCAATCCGTCTGCTACCTTCGGATTGTGTTGCAGGTATTGTTCGGTAGAAATGTACTCGGCAATTTCGGTAGGATTGTTGCCTACCAAAACCTCATCAACAAATCTTTTTACCAGTTTTTTATGTCGTTTTGTTTTTTCAAGGCCATCAATAATGACAGTGCCATCAAATTGGGTTCTCCCCGAAACTGTTTCTTCTGCAATCTCTTGAAGGTTATCCCAATGTTCAACAATCAACCCGGCTTCAAAACGAAAAATATCAAATCCGGCTTTGGGGCCAAAAAAATTGTATTTAGTATGTGTAAATACATAATCGCCATCTTGAAAGGCCCTGATAACCGATACTTTAGCACTTCCTTTTGGCAATTGGCTCAGTACTTCGCCAAAACCGGCCAATCCGTCGCCAACCGATAAATTATGTTGTATGTATTTATTGTGGTTGATATATGAAAGGGGTATTGTATCACCACTTTCAATACTTTTTAAAAGAGCTATAACTTTTTCCTTGTTACTTTTTGCTTTCATTGTTTTTGTGTTTTTATTAGTTACTAATGATTCTTTTTGTGAAGTGGCACAAGACCATAAGTACTATTGCTATTGCCAAACTCCGTAAGATTGATTTTACCATATTTTTAGTATTATTAACGGTACAAAATTAATCGGGAAACAATTGTTTGGAAAGGTATAAAAAGGAGAATGTATGGTAAAAATGAAACCTTACTTGTTAAAAATAGCTAAGTACATGACAAAAAATGAAATATATCAGTATTATTTTGATTTTCAGAGTTTAACAAGACATTCGCTACAAAGGTTAGCCCATATTTAAAAATACTTTTAGCCTTTCTACCATGCTTTT
>Ga0256841_1002284_pt1 | contig 15429 bp, 18 predicted proteins | sample 356308metaG_FD_185971 | JGI IMG/M metagenome (GOLD analysis project Ga0256841, IMG submission 185971) | Hydrothermal vent microbial communities from Mid Atlantic Ridge, Atlantic Ocean - 356-308 | ecosystem: Environmental > Aquatic > Marine > Hydrothermal vents | place: Atlantic Ocean: Mid... | reverse complement strand
CGAAGCCCGTCGAAAGGAGATTGGCAATCGCTTTGCGCGTCCATCCCCAGTCCGGATCGGCGTCTATCTCCTGAACCTGCCGGCCCTGAATCTCCCGCGGCTGCGAGACCACCCATCCGCAGAGATCCAAAACCGGCCCCCAATCGAAAGCCCTGCCTTGTTTCACAGCGTCCCCGAGGCCAGACAGAACAGAGCGGACGTACGTGGGGGCCAAGCCCTTGAATCGGGCGGCCTCGGCGGCGAAACGTTCTGGATCCTCCGCAACGACGGCCGACAACACACGGCCTAGTCCTTCCGGAGAGTGTCCCAGGAAAACATTCCCCGGAGGCTTCCATGTCTTCAGGAAGTCCACGATCTCCGTGACCGACATTGCCTTGAGTTCGTCGGCTGTCTTGGGGCTCGTGGGCCCCACCCAACCGCCTTCCGTGTACACCGGGAACTCTGGATGATCCGGCTTGCCGTATTTCCCAACGAGCTCACGATAGCGTTCGCGCCACTCTGCAGGGAGACCCTCAGGACCTATTCTTGCCAGCCAGTCCCGCTGCCAGATCTCGTCAGCTCCATTCTCGATCCATCCGAGGATCTTGTCCTGATCTTCCTGGGTTAGGCGCGGGAAACGATCCCGCAGCAGCAGCACGTACTCGTGCTGCAGGCCCACGTCGTCGAACAGCGATCGGTCAGTCAGCCTTGCGGCCGCGAGCGCCTTTGCTTGGTCGGGAAACACCCTGAGGATATGCAGCGCGATGCGTCGAAACACCTTCCATGGCTTGCTCTCAAGGGCGTTCACGGTCCCTTCGATCGTCCCGCGCCCGGAGCGCACGACAAGCTCTGCGGCGTCGCGGACAGCCGAGACCAAAGCGTCCTTGATGGTGTGACCGATGTTCTGGGGATGGTCCTCGACCGCCGTGCGCCAGATGTAGGAATAATCCTCCCGCCCTTGGTCGTCTTCCCGAGTCCGTGAAAGCTGAATAGTCTGCTCCAGCAGATCGCAGAGCAGTTTCAGGGCGGGGAGACCGGCTTCCCGGACAAGATCCGGGTAATGCTTTTTGAGAATCTGCTCGTAATGCCAGGTGTCGAAGCGTGCTCGCGGCTCCGGCGGAAGGCGGTAGGGTTCGTCCGGTTCGGCCACCTGTTGTTGTCTGGGGTCTGGCAGGATATCCAACAGAACCCGTGCGATTGCCATTGCCTCTTCGGTATTCCCACCTTTCGCAAGATGGGAGATGAGCTGGCCCAGCTTTTCGGGGTGTAGCAGATAAGGAGATTCTGCCCAGCTCGTTGCCTTTTCCACCAGCTGCACCGAAACGTTTGGTGGCATAGCGAGCATGGCATCCACGAGGTCTGAGATTACCGCGGCATTGTTGGTATCGGCCATCTTTTTGATGATTTCGGCCACGAGCTCTGGCTTGTGCTTGGCCATCCGCACCAAGTAGCGTGCCTCGGGCCAGGGTGGAAAACGGATCGTGCCTTCTTCCTCGGTGCGCTCCGGCGGTTGCTTGAAGAAACCCTTTTTTCGCCATAGGGGCTCCAGCCACTCAGGGTTCTCAAGGCGGTCGAAGAAATAGCGATATTGCTCGCTGTGCGCGAGCAGCGCTACTGCCCGGTCAACCTGCTCAGGAGTTGGTTTCTTCCAGGATCGCATCCAGTTCCTCCACAGTTTTGAAGAACTCCCCTACTATTGCTAATAGGGCATACTCGAAGATCTCGAAGCACTCCTTTAGTTCCTCGCCACCCATTTCCGCATCTATTACCCCTCGGTCATGCACGTGCTCTACAAACCATTCGGTGCTCTTAAGCCAGTGATCGACTCTCGGTCTAAGCGTTGCCTCTGATGCGCTGTTGTTAGGATCAATTGCCTGAAACAAACGTTCGGCTGCCTCGCGCCTAGTCTCATGAGTTCTCGCGTGATCACTCACCAGTTTGGCCACTTTCTTGTATACCTTCAATGGAATCGGGACATCATTGCTGGAGGGCAGCGGATCCACTTGGGTCACCTTTATCGGCAAAGATCCATCCAAAGGCAGTCCATACTTTTCCCATGCTGTTTTGATGTCATTCACTTGATTTGTGTAATCTAGCCGACCACCGGCCCTCGGCCCTGCTATGACGTCCGGTAGGCGGTTCCGTATTTCTCTAACAGCATGTGAAACGAACCGCACCCGCCCCGGGAAGCTGTCCCGGAATACCATCTCCACCGCGCCTTCGTAGAGTTCTCCGAGCGAGTTAGCGTTCCTCGCGAACCATGACCTCAATTCCCTGCGGAGCGGAATCCAATAGTCCGGATACCCAGGTTGCATCACAACTCCCTGCGGAAATTATTACCCAAAATTGAGGGCTCCAGCTCTTTGAAGTGAGCTTCAGAGCCTTTGTACCAGACCCACATCACTTCAATAATATGCGCCAAAATGCGGCATTGTTCGAGGAGCGGGGAAAAGGGAAGGTCAGGACAACGAACTCTTTCGCCGCCGCCCGCTTGGGCAGCGCGACCGCCTTCTGATTCCAGATCTTGAACAGGGTCACATCCGTCATGCTGCTTTCCCCAAATACCCCCGCACCAACACCTTGAACAGTTTGCCATGACTTCCGTTACCCAGTTTCAAATGCACCAGTTCGTGCACGATCACTTCCCGGCGGAAGTCGGCAGGTTGGTGCAGCAAGTCGGTGCTGAAGGTGAGGCGGCCGCGCAGGGAGGCGCTGGCCCATTTGCGACGCATGGGACGTAGGTGAATCTCCCTGGCCGGGACGCCGACGATTTCGGCCCAGTAACGCACCTCAGCTTTGAAAACCTTGGCGGGAATGGGTTCTTCATCCGGTTGGAGGTTCATCGTCTGGCCTTGAGGGCGGTGAAAAGCTTGTCTGCCAATTGTGTCATGGTTTTTCCCTGAATGCCGGCCTGGAGCAAGGCTTTGTAGAGGTGTGTTTTCACCGTGCGGGCCTGGGCTTCCACGGTCTGCCAGTGGGGATGGTCGCGGAAGACTTTGTCCATGGCGAGGGCGGCTTGTTCGGCCGGGTCCTGGTCGAGGCCTTCCTGCCGGAGTATCCAGAAGATGGTGAAGACCTTGGTATCCAGCCCACGGGCCTTGAATTCGGCTTCGGCCTGGAGGATGTTGCGCAGTTCCTCTTCCAGAGCCTTCAGAGCTTCCTGGGTGTTGATCTGACGCTGTTGAAAGCGTTGGGCGACTTCTTCGGCCCGCTCACCGATGGCGATCAAAAATGGCTTGTCCTGGCCTTCCCGATCCACCTTGTTGCGGATGGAGCGGGTGAGGTTGAACACGTCGGTGGCTGAGGGTTTGCGCTTTTTGGCCAGGCGCTCGAGCAGTTCCTCGTTGATCTCATAGATCTTGAGGGCCTCGCCGATGGTGCCGGCCTGGGTGTGCTGTTGCACCAGGGCCTCGGTTTTGCGCAGCAACTCCCGGTCCACGAAGGTGCCGCCTTCGTAGGCGGTTTTGACCAGCCGCACCATCTGCGCCAGGGTCTGGTAATCGTCCAGATAGGGGCGCAGGAAGGCGGAAGGGGACAGGATTTCGTACAGGTCGGCCAGTTCGCGGAAGAACTGGTAAAAGGCATGGCGGGCCGCTTCGTCCTGGAAGTGGAGCAGAATGCGCTCGGCCGCCTTGTCGCCGCCGCCCTGAGCCAGGGGGAGGTATTGGCCGCGGGCCTTGGCCATCCGCCTTTCAAAGTCCTCCTCCAGCACCTTTAGGTCGGTGACCACCTGGGCCACGTCCTTGGAATCGAAGGCCAGGGCCTTTTCCAGATTCTCGAAGATGCCCACGAAGTCGATCACCAGGCCGGCGGTTTTTCGCTGGCCGCTTTCGTCTTCATAGGGACGGTTGACGCGGGCGATGGCCTGGAGCAGGACGTGATCGCGCATCGGCTTATCCAGGTACAAGCAGAACAGCCGCGGGGCATCGAAGCCGGTCAGCAGCTTTTCGGTGACGATCAGGAACTTGGGGTTTTCCTGGTCGCGGAAGGCGCGGCGGATCTGCTTTTCCTCGGCCTCGTCCAGGTAGTAGCGTTTCAGGCGCTCGCTGTCTCTGGCTGGGTTCTGGCTGATGACCACCGCCGACTCGTCCGGCGGCAGGTACTTGTCCATCGCCTCCTTGTAGAGGGCGCAGGCCTCCCGGTCCACCGCCACCACAAACGCCTTGTATCCCAGTGGTTCGACATACTCCCGGTAATGATCGACCACATAGCGGGCGATGCGGTCGATGCGCTCGGGATTCTTGAGCATGTTCTTGAGCGTCACCGCCTTGTCCAGGATGCGCTCGAGCACTTCCGGGTCGGCGATGCCCTCGGTTTCTTTCAGGTTGAGGAATTCCCGTTCCAGGGTGTCACGGTCCACCCGCAGCTCGTTGGGCGCCAGGGTGTAATGCAGCGGGACGGTGGTGCCCTCGGCGATGGATTCCTTGATGGAATACTTGTCCAGATAACCGGTGTCCGGGTCGTCGCGGCCGAACAGCTGGAAGGTGCTTTTGCCGTGGGTGCTGCGGTCGATGGGGGTGCCGGTAAAGCCCAGCAGGGTGGCGTTGGGCAGCGCCGCCATCAGGTAGCTGCCGAGATCGCCGCCGGTGGTGCGATGGGCTTCGTCGATGAGTACGAACACGTTGGGCCGGGTGATCTGGTTGGCCGGCATCCGGTCGAATTTGTGGATAGTGGTGACGATCAGCCCCCGGTAGTCGGACCGCAGCAGGGCTTGCAGATGGCACTTGGACTGGGCCACTTCCACCGTGCCCAGCCCCAGGGCGGCGAGGTTGGAGAACAGTTGTTGTTCCAGTTCGTTGCGATCCACCAACATCAGCACCGTGGGGTTTTCGAAGCGGGGATCGGACAGTAGCTTTTGGGCGGTGGTGATCATGGTGAAGGTCTTGCCTGACCCCTGAGTGTGCCAGATCAGCCCGCGGCGGCGCTCGGGATCGGCGGCCCGTTTCAAAGACTTGTCCACCGCCCGCATCTGATGGGGCCGCAGCACCAGCTTTTCCAGCTCACCATCGCGGCGGGTGAACAGCAGGAAATCGCGCAGCACCCGCACCAGCCGGGCCGGGTGAACGAAGGTCTTGACCAGGGTTTCAAAATCCCCGGCGGCCTCGTCCCGCCAGTTCAACAGCGCCTTGCGGTGGGTGTTCCAGGTGGGGCCGTAATAGAACTGAATCAGGTGGGTCAGGGTGTAGAGCTGCATCAGGGTCAGCAGCTCCGGCCCCTCGCGGTGATAGCGGCGCACCTGGTCCAGGGCCTCGGCGATGCCGTCCTGCTTGTGGGCGGCCTTGGTTTCCACCAGCAACACCGGCACCCCGTTGAGGAAAAAGGCGGCATCGAGGCGGATGGCCTTGAGGCCGTTGTGGTAGCGCAGCTCGTCGGTGACGTGGAACACATTGCGGCGCCAGTCGTCGCCGTCCATCAGGTGCACATTGCGCTCGCGGCGCTCATCCGCGACGAACACGGTCTTGAGTCCCTGGAGGTATTCCCACGCCGCTAGATTGCCCTCCAGATTGGCCGGCAGGCGTTCCAGCCGCCCGGCCAGCGCCTCGGCCTGGGCCAGATCCACGATGCCGGGGTTGAGGGCCTGGACCCGGTTCAAGAACACCTCCTTGAGCAGCAGGCCACCCTCGCCGCCGCGCAACCGCAAGGCCTCCTCCGGCGGCAGATAGACCCATTCCACTTCCTGGGCATAGCGGAGCAGGGGGGCCTGAACGGTGTTGCGTTCGGTGAATGTCATACCGCGATTACCTCATCTTGCCCCAGGTGCAGGCGGATGAGGTGAGGACGCTCGTTGTCCTCGAAGCAGAGGATTTCCGATTCCATACAATGCACCTCCAACGTTTGGGTTGTTCGTCGCTCAGGCTGTCATTTCCTCCTGCTCGAAACGGGCAATGAAATCCGCCGGCAGGCGGACCTTGGCAGTCATCAGGTGATGGAGCATGGACTTGAACAGTGTCTCCAGCGCCGCGCGTTTGTTCTCCTCCGCCTCGATCTTGCGGTCCACGGTTTGGAGGATGTGGGCGATTTGTTTTTGTTCGGGGAGAGGTGGGAGGGGGATGAGAATTTGTTTGATACGTGATAATGCTAATTTAGGTTGGGAGGTCTTAGTTGTTAATTGGTCAATTTGTTGTTGAGCGGGATCGTTTCCAAGGCAATACATTAAATATTTTCGGGACAATTCATCCTTTATGATGAGTTTGGCAGCATTTTCAGTTAAGTGGGCGCCATCTAATTGTTTCGGGATCGTTCCGACCAGCCCAACTGTTCCGGCAATTGAAATGTAAATGTCCTTATATGAAATGGTGTAGCGATTTAGGATGATGTGGTCTTCATGTGTTAGATATTTAATGTTATCAGCATTAATAGTATTGTTTGAGAAATCGACAACACGAATATACGGATATTTTGTTGTCTTTTCACTGAAGTTATGCCCCTTTGGCAATCGCTTGCCACCTTTCACATTTACAATATTTCCTAATTTTTCTATCTCCCATTTTTCTGGCACCACCCCAATCACCGTCTCCTTCAGCTTCACCTGATCCGTCTGATCCAACGGCACCGGGCCGTAGGTGAACAGATGGCGCATCAGGCTTTTCTTCAGATCGCGGGTGGCGGCGATGACCTGCTCGGTCGCCTCCTTGGCCTGCTGGATGGTGCGCAAACAAAAGGCAATCGCGCGTTGTTCGGGGAGGGGCGGGAGGGGAATAAAATGCTCTTTCAAAGCACTAACTTGCAGGTTATGCTTCCCATCCGCGGCACGCTTGCTACACCGGACGAAGTTCACCATCTGACTGCCCAATAAGTGGTAGATGTAGTCGTGCTCAATTTCGTCCGATGGAATGACTTTGACTAAGAAAGAAGCAAATGTCGCCTGCCGAAATGGTAGTCCTCGTACAATAGCCGTCCGTCCCACGTTATGATGGCTACCACTCGAGCCTACTAACAAAATGTCACCTTCATAGAGTCGTTTAGCTTCAGATATTTTCTTGGCCACTTTATATCGGATATCAAAGGAGACTCGTCCCCCACGAATATTCGGAATGGCAATAACGGGAATCCCATCAGGTGACTGTTCCTTCTTGCTCCACGATATACCCCGTACCAGTTGGGTTACTTCCCCCAACCGCACCACCTCCCACTCCTCCGGCAACGGCCCTAGCTCCGTCATCCGGTAGCCTTCCGGCAGGTCCTCTGCCGTTTCTGTCATCTGAGACTTGCAGGTTTCCGTCAATTCCGGCGGCAAATCGGTCATGGGCATCACATTTTCCAGTGGTTGGACGATTGCTTCTGTGGTCTCGGACAAACCGAGCGCAAACCATCGATGTGTTCGTGCAAGTCCTGCTTGATCGGGTGCCACATGGGATCGAGGATGAAATCGATCCCTTCCCGCCGGGCCAGTTTGGCGGCGGGTACGAAATCGCTGTCACCGGCGATGAGGATGATTTGGTCCACTTGGCGCTTGTAGGCCAGGGATGCGATGTCCATGCCGATGCGCATGTCCACCCCTTTTTGCCGGGCATGGTAGATCACATCCGATTCCACCAGCTCATCGACATGGAGCCGCTTTTGCAACAGCGCTTTGGTCTTGTCGGGCTTGATCGTCCATTGGGCGTTGTGTTCGTCCAGATAGCCCAGGCGCAGGGCGACCTTTCGCAGTTTCCGCAGTTCCGTATGGAATTGATTGCGAAAGATGGCCAGCGGTGTCTTGGAGAAATCGACCGGTCTGCCCGTCAGGGGATGGTGGGCCTTTTTGGTCAGGGGTGGGCAGTCGTAGAAGAAAATCCGATACAGATCACGTTTTTCCCGGTTTTTGCCCTGCAGGTGCTGAATGCACATGCCATGCAACTGCTTGGCGACGGCGGCGGGGTCTGTTTGGGCGCCAAAGATGACGCGGTAGCGGCGCAGGAAGAAATCACCATCGACAAGGATCGCGGTCGGCATCAAACCTTGCCTCCAACAAAAATGCCCCTGGGGTCGGCCACTCCGACATGGAGATGGAGTGACGTACTGCCAGGGGCGGTATTCAGTCTCATTGTAGTCACGAGTAAGACACTTGAAAAGAAAATTTTGCTCACCAAAAAGTGATCTTCACTCCAATCCCAAGGTTTCCAGCACGGTTCTCAAGGCATTGTCGGCTTCGGTCCGTTCTTCCTCGGCCTCTTTGAGCAGCACCATGGCTTCTTCCAGGGGCAGGACCTCCTCGGTCTCGCCGCTGGCGACATAGCGGCTGGGGCTCAGGTTGTAGTCGTTGCGGGCGGCTTCTTCGGTGGTGATGATGGCCGACAACCCTTCCTCGGCTTTCCAATCGTGATAGAGGGCGGCGATTTTGGCCACGTGATCCTCGGTCAGCTCGTTCTTGGGACGGCCCTTGACGAACAGGCCGCTGGCGTTGATCAGCAGAATCTCGCCGGGATGACGCTTAGCCTTGTCGATGACCAGGATGATGCCGGGGGCGGTGGTGTTGTAGAACAGGTTTTCCGGTAGCAGAATGACCGACTCGATCCGGTCGGCTTCCACGAAGCCTTTGCGGATGTCGCGCTCTTTGTTGGCGCCCTGGTTGCCGCTGCCGCGCGAGACCGCGCCGGTGTCGAGCACCACCGCCAGGCGGCCCTGATCGGCGAGGGAGGCGTGCATGTGCTGAATCCAACCCCAGTCGGCACTGGAGGCCGGGGGCACGCCGAAGCTGAAGCGGCCGAAGGGATCGTGTTCGTACAGGGAAGTGGGGAAGTTCTGGTTCCACATGGGATTGGCGGTGACGCGGTCGAAGCGCCGCAGTCCGCCGGCGGCATCGAGAAAGGCCGGGTTGTTCATGGTATCGCCCAAAGCGATTTCCGCCTCCATGTCGTGGATGAAGGCGTTCATGCGGGCCATGGCGAAGGTGGTGGGGTTGACCTCCTGGCCAAAGGCTTTGATGGGGGCGATGTGCGACGGCAGAGTACGATGGCCGTTTTTGGTCTGGCCGTGTTTGTCCAGCAGGTGGAGGTGGCACTTGATCAGCAGGCCGCCGGAACCACAGGCCGGATCATAGACCGTGTGCCCCGGCTGCGGGTCGAGGATGTGGGCCATCAGCACCCCGACCATGCGCGGGGTGTAGAACTCACCGGCCGATTGCCCCTGGCCTTCGGCGAATTTCCGCAGCAGGTACTCGTAGGCCCGGCCGAGGATGTCCGGCTCCACGTCCTTGAGTCCCAGGCGATGCTGGGACAGCACTTCTACCAACTTCTTCAGATAATCATCGGGGATGATGCGCTGGCCGGCGGCAGTGGCGTTGTAGTCCACCATGTCGATGACACCCTGGAGTTTGGGGTTCTCCCGGGCCACTGCGCGCAGGGCATCGGTGATGACCTCGCCGGCATTTTTGGCAACGGCCTTGCGTAAGTTTTCCCAGCGGGCAATCTCAGGGATGTACACCCGCACCAGGCTGTGATCCTCACGCACTACTTCCCGGGCAGTTTGCGGATCACCGAAATCCTCTGCCAGGCGGGCCATTTCGTCATCGAATAGATCCGACAGGCGTTTGAGAAACACCAAGGGCAGGATGTAGTCCTTGAACTTGGGCGCATCGACCGGGCCGCGGATGGCGCAGGCAGCCTCCCATAGCCAGGTTTCGAGGGTGGTGATGTCAAGACTCATGGTAACGTCAGGTGTGGCGGTTTGCTGTTAGAGAATGGAAACCATCGTCATCCCCCCGAAACAACATCTTTCCGCCCTCCGGACCGCAACGCGAACAGCACCTGCACATACCCTTCCTTGCTCAGCGGTGCCGGGGGTTTGAGGGAGGCCAGGGCTCGCCACTCCTCGGGGGTGATCTGCAGGGCCTCGACGAGGGCTTTGTCCTGGGCCAAGTCGCGCAGGCCGGCGGGCGCTTGGTAATCGGCCAGGATGGCGGCCCGGGGATTGGTGGCGCTCTGGTACACCTCTCCCGGTTCCCGGACGGTCTCGCCCATCAGTTCGGCAAAGGAAACCCCGAGAACGCGGGCGATACGGATGAGACCTTCCACCGAACAGCCCGCTTCCCCGCGTTCGATTTTGGAAATTTGTGACTGATCCAGGCCCGTTCGTTCGGCCAGCTGCTTTTGGGTAATGTCCTTGGCGCGCCGGATGGTACGGATTCGCAAGCCTAGTTTTCGCTCCTCTTCCATGGAGAGAAGCATACCAAAATCTCGCCTTTATGAAACATAAGCATATTTGTGTCAATTAGTAGGTTGCAAACTCCTATTCATGGAATAGAATAGGAATGACATGAATTTCCAAGTTCGAGGGCGCCATGAAACTTCGTGAAATCCGAAAACGCCGGCGCTTGACCCAGATGGAGCTGGCCAGGCGTGCCGGCTTGGATCAATCGCAGATTTCCAAGATCGAGCGGGGATTGATCAACCCCTCCTTACGGACCGTCGTGCACCTGGCCAGAATCCTGGATGTCACCCTTGACGAGCTTGCCGGCGAGTTGGTCAACGATGAGGCAGCGTAATGAGTCTGGATGCTACACGGTGGGCGTGGTTGCAGCAGGGTCTGCGCCCGATTCAGAAGCTGGTGCTGTTGGCCCTGGCTGATCGGGCGGACGCCGACAACCGGGCGTTTCCATCCTACGACGCCCTGCGGCAGGACACCGGCGCCGACCGTAAGACGATTTGGGCGGCGCTCAAGGCGCTGCAGGCGCTGGGGCTGATCCGCGATACCGGGGAGCGGAAGGGAAGGACGGCGAGCATCGTGGTGTGGGAACTGGTCGGTGTCGAGCTGCGGGAACAGGCCCACAAGCAGTTCCGAAAACGGAATGGTTCCAAAAACGGAACAGTTCCGTTTTTGGACTCAAGCAGTTCCAAAAACGGAATGGGTAAGCAGTTCCAAAAACGGAATATGGAACCTACCAATAGGGAACCTACCAAGGAACCACTACAACTACTACCAACCACGGTGGTAAATACCACCCAGGGGGTGCGGGAGGAAACGGAGGTGGATCGTGGTGGTGGTTGTGGTTGTGAGGATTGGGAAAGGGAACGAACCCATTCGGCCCCGCTTCCAGGGCAGGAGGAATGCGCGGGGCCAAACGGGGATGCGCTGATCTATCCGGCAAGGCTGAGCCCGGAGGAAGTCCTGGTCGCCGACCGGTTGCTTCAACGGGCACCGAAGAACCAGCGCCAGGATATTCTAGACGAGCTGGCCGGATTGATCGAGATGGGACTGATCCGCAAATCGGATCTTGGCGTGTTGCGCGGGCTGGTGGAAAAGGCCAAGCAGGGAGAGTTTGTGCCCGATCTGGCCCTTAAAATCCAGCGGGGACGGCGGGCGCGGGAGAAAATCCAGTGTTGCCGGGAACGGTCCAAGCGTCAGATTCCGCAACCACGGGAGCTGGCAGTGTCCGGGATCGAGGCATTCAAAGCGATGAACCGCATTTTGGGAAAACCGAGGAGGTGAGACGATGACCGCTATGGCAGAACGTATCGGGGAGATGGTGGGAGACCGGGCGCTGGAGGGCATCCGCAACCTGCCGGTGCAAATCGACCACATCAAGGTGACGGCGGACGGGCGCCTGGAGATCAAGCTTTCTGGGGTCGCCACCCAGGATGGCAGCGAGCTGCACAAAATCCGCGAGCTGCTGCTGGTGATCCGGGATCAGGTGCTGGTCGATTTCCGGCCGGCCCAGGAATCGCTGCCAATGTAAACCAGCAGGCGAGAACCGATATAACAATCGTGTTTTTGTTAACTGAGAGTAATCAATGCGGACGATCAGGTTCGTCAAGGTGTGCAAGGCAAGCCGCAACGTCAGCCTGGTGACGAAGACGCACTGGGGAGGGCGTGTCATCGAGGACGTGGACCTGTTGCGGCGGGCCAGGGCCATCCTCATCACCGGCGCGCACCATTCGGGAAAATCCAAGATCCTCCATCAGTTGCACGACAAGGCGGAGGAAATCTGGTGGCACCAGTGCAAGCCGTACAATCCGACCTGCAACTTGAAGGTAGTGGCGGCAGGAGGGAAGCCGGTAGCCAAGACCAAGGAGGAGGCCATGAACTGGCAATTCCCGGAACCGGTGTTCCTGCCGGGGATCGATCCGATCTCGAAATGGCAGGCGCATGACGGGGTGCAGGCATGGTGGGAGGAACGGAACCCGGACACACCATGGAAGAAGGTTCCGGCGTGGCGGCGGCCGGAACTCCTGGCGGACTACTTGCGGGACACCCGGGCGGTGCTGTTCATCGACGATGCCCACAAGCTGACCGGCCGTAAGCTGCGGATTGCCACGGCCTGCTTCCACGCGGCCTTCCGGTGCGTCATCACGGCGGACGACGAGAACCGGATTCCGCCCAGCCTGCGGATGCCATTGCTGGACTGCGGCCCGCAGATCATCCGGCTGAAGTCGGAAACCGCCTACGATGCCACCAACATCTTCGTCTGGATCATGGTGATTTTGGCTTTCGCCATGGGCAGCCATGAACTGGCGATGATGCTCGGGGCATTCCAACTCCTGGGAGGGGGCCGCCGTGCCGGGAAGCAAGATTGATCGGCATCCATGCCCCACCCGCACCCCCCGCGCCGGCGATCCCTGCCGGCACGGGTCGTGCTCGGCATCCCTGCCCCCACCCGGGATGGCATCCCTGGGCGGCGAACCACGACCGACCGCCGGCGGAACATCCCTGTCCCACCCGCAAGCCTCGCGCCGGCATCCATGCCGTCACGGGGCTTGCCGCCGTCCCTGGCTCCCACCCTGTCAGGCGGCCGTGTTGGCCTTCCTGGTCCTGGCCAAGGCCGTTTTGGCCAATGAGAAGCCGCCGCAGATCCCGCCCTACCAGATCCCGACCTATTCCGGCGAAACGCGGGACTTCCGTGGGCCGATCCCGGCCATGAAGCCGGCCCCGTCGATTGATGGGGACGCCATCTTCCGCATGATCGTCAACTGCTACCCGGTCAAATCCAAATTCGGCCTCGATGTCGATGCCGTGGCCGGGGCCAGATGGTCGGACCGGGGCATCACGACCTTCGACAATTCCGGCCTGGCTCGCTACTACGTCGGCATCGTGGCCAAGTTGCCCTTGTATTCGGCTACCGAGCTGGACCGGGCCAGGGAGCGGGAATACCAGCGCCGCACCAAGACGGCGACGGCCATCGCCGCACTGCTGCACGGTCTGGCGGACCGGCGGCGGGCACAGCGGGAACTGGGACTGTATTCGAGCCTGGAGGCCCGCAGCCAGAAGCGGGTGGCCATCGGTATCACGACGGTGGAGGAGCAGGTCCGCTACCTGGAGAAGGTCGCTGCAGCCCAAGCCAAGCTGGACGATGCCGACGCCACCATCGAAGCGGCCCGGCTGGAGCTTGTGGGTCAGTGCCGGGATGGGGTGGCCGATGAAGTCAACGCCTACCTGAAGCGGATCACGAGATGAGCAGCATCGACGACATCCTGAACGACCCGGAAGCCTCGGATTGGCTGAAACATGCGCTCAGATCGGCCCTGGAGCGTGACCCGGTGGACGCGGCTAACGATGCCGAGATCCTCGCCCAGGTCCTTGAGGCGCGGGCGGAGCGGATGTTGCATATCTGGCCCGACGACGACGGCGGTGACGAGGCAACGCAACGGGAGGATGGCAATGGCGGATGACCCGATGACACCGGATGATTGGTGGGTTCGCGGCTGGCTGTTCGGCAAGTACGGGCAGCGGGAACCGTTACCGCAGACCGCCGATGATGCGGCCGAGTGGCTGGACGGCTACCGGTGGGGGCGGGCGGAAATCGGCCGGTTCGACACCTGGCGGGCGGATTTGTGCCGGGACCACCCTGAAATCATCACCATGCTGGAATCATGAGATGGCCCAACCACGTCCTCATCGCCGGAGCCGTCACCGTCACCATCGACCCGGCCCTGGCTCCCGGCGCCATTCTCGGAGCGACCGCCCCCGACTGGCTGGAATGGCTGATCTACCCGATCCGCAAGGTCAAGCACCGGGGCGTGACCCACTATCTGGTCGTCTGGTTGGCCCTGGTTGTGTTCTTCTGGCTCGGGCCGGACTTCCGCCACCTGGGACTGGCCTTCAGTCTGGGCGGCCTGTGGCACATTTTGACCGACGCCATGACCATCTCCGGGGTGCCGGTCGGTCCTTGGAGCGACCGCAAGATGTACCTGTTCGGCGGTAAGCTCAAGACCGGCAGCCCCACAGAGTACATCATCGCCGCCGTGGTAGTGCTTATCTGCGCTATGATTGCCTGGCACAAGCCATCCAGCGGGTTCGTGCCGTTCTTCTTCGACTGGGCCGAGTATTACCACCAGGGCCTGATCGACGGGAAGGAGTGGAAAGACAACCGATTCAGGATTCTTTGACATGTTCGAAGCCGCACTGGCCGCAACAATCCTCACCAACTGCGCCATCACCAACATCCACGACGGCGACACCCTCACCGCCTGGTGTCCTGGCGAAGGCAAAGTCAAGGTGCGCCTTCACTGCATCGACACCCCGGAACTGGCCCAGAAACCCTGGGGCATCGAGGCACGCGACCATCTGAGGGCGTTGGCTGGCCGGGGACCGGTCAAAATCGTCGCCATCGAGCAGGACCGCTACGGGCGCACCGTCGGCGATGTCATCCGCGGCCGGACTGTCCTGAACCTGAAGATGGTGGCCGATGGCCAGGCCGCCGTCTATCGGCGCTACTGCGACGATCCGCGCTACTTCCAAGCCGAGGCACAGGCGCGGCGCCGAAAGATCGGCATCTGGAGCCGCCGCGGCCTGCATCAGAATCCGTGGGAATGGCGCCGGCGTCATCGCCGTGAACGCCGGTCAGAACGGAACTGGTGGTCCTTCTTTCGGGACTTGCTGAAGTGAGGTGGACTATGAGGACCTGAAAACCTTGCCAAGGTGACCATCGCTGCTATACTTGAAAAGCGAGGGAAATGTTGAACCGCCGTCAAATTCAAAAATGGAATTATCATATAACCACATGAGGTATCCAGCGGCGGAAATTTTCTTTACGGAGCCTTGTAAGGCGTTGATTTCATTGAAGAAAAAATGGGGGTGCAGTCCAGAACGTGACCTGATCCAAAAGGGATTAAGACATTTAATTTAACGCTTAGTTTTAATGGTCCACTCTCGTCCAGAACGTGACCTGATCCAAAAGGGATTAAGACAATTCCTGTATAAGACGATTGACGATCTCGACGGCGTCCAGAACGTGACCTGATCCAAAAGGGATTAAGACGGCAAACTGCCCATCGAATCGTTCTACCCATCTCGGTCCAGAACGTGACCTGATCCAAAAGGGATTAAGACTTTCGCATCGATTTTAAGGTTGATTTTTTTGAAATGTCCAGAACGTGACCTGATCCAAAAGGGATTAAGACGCTGGACGAAAAGTCAACAAGCGTACGTTTGATACGTCCAGAACGTGACCTGATCCAAAAGGGATTAAGACCGCGCCCTCGAGCTGTTTTTACAGGGGTTTTTAGGTCCAGAACGTGACCTGATCCAAAAGGG
>Ga0256841_1002283_pt1 | contig 15438 bp, 13 predicted proteins | sample 356308metaG_FD_185971 | JGI IMG/M metagenome (GOLD analysis project Ga0256841, IMG submission 185971) | Hydrothermal vent microbial communities from Mid Atlantic Ridge, Atlantic Ocean - 356-308 | ecosystem: Environmental > Aquatic > Marine > Hydrothermal vents | place: Atlantic Ocean: Mid... | reverse complement strand
CAACGCATAGTTAATCTCAGATCAAAGAATCGTCTTGAAATATCAGATTTATCAAAAGACGACCACCTCAATTATTTTATAATGATCAAAGGATGAGAAAGCTTACTTACCTGTTTATGATTGTTTCTTTTGGCTTAAGGGCTGGCGAAGCAGATATTGTGAATGTTAAAGTTAAACATTCATTTGATCGTGTTTATAACTTTGATGTGACAGTAAAACATCAGGATGAAGGTTGGGAACACTTTGCAAATGGATGGGAAGTAGTCTCTCCTGAAGGCAAAATTATTGCTGTCAGACCTCTTCGACATCCCCACGTTAATGAACAACCATTCACACGCTCCATGCCAGTTAAAATACCACCGGGCATGACGGAAGTCATAATAAGAGCCCATGATTCTGTTCACGAATATGGTGGTTGTGAGCTAACTGTGAAACTTCCACTTCCAAATTCAGCTACGGGATCTACTGATGCAAACTGAGGAGTCTGATTATCGTCCATTAGCCGATCGGATGCGTCCCAGGGTTATAGATGATGTCATCGGTCAGGATCATCTGCTTGGTCAGAACAAGCCATTAAGATTGGCTGTAGAGTCTGGGCGATTACATTCAATGGTATTCTGGGGACCACCTGGGACGGGTAAAACAACACTTGCCAGACTGGTTGCGCAAAAAGCTGATGCACAGTTCCTGACTATTTCTGCCGTACTGGGTGGAGTCAAGGATATTCGATCAGCAATTGATCTGGCAAAACAGACAAAAGAGGCCTATGGCAAACATACTGTTTTGTTTATTGATGAAGTTCATCGTTTTAATAAAGCTCAGCAGGATGCCTTTTTACCTCACATAGAAGATGGCACGATCACTTTTATTGGAGCAACTACTGAAAATCCATCGTTTGAATTAAACAATGCGCTATTATCCCGCGTCCGTGTCTATGTTTTAAAATCTCTTGAAACGGTTCATATCAGACAGATCATTGATGTCGCTCTTGAAAAATCACAGTCTGAGATGGCTGAGAATTTACGTGAGATGCTGGCCCTGGCAGCCGATGGTGATGGTCGTAAAGTATTGAACCTGCTTGAAATAGCGACAGATCTTGCGGATGATGGACAGATTACTGAGGAACATCTACAACAGGTACTTGCTGGTGGAGGGTTACGTCGATTTGATAAGGGTGGCGAGGCGTTTTACGATCAGATTTCAGCCTTGCATAAATCAGTCAGAGGATCAGATCCAGACGCCTCACTTTACTGGTTTGCCAGAATGGTAGATGGTGGTTGTGACCCTTTGTATATTGCACGAAGAGTCGTTCGTATCGCTTCGGAAGATATTGGTAATGCTGACCCACGAGCAATAAGGATTGCACTCGATGCCTGGGAAACACAAGAAAGATTAGGTAGTCCGGAAGGTGAGTTAGCGATCGCACAGGCAATTGTTTATCTTGCTTCAGCACCAAAGAGTAATGCAGTTTATAAAGCCTGGCATCTGGCTTTACAAGATGCCAGTCAGCATGGATCATTAGAAGTCCCAATGCATCTTAGAAACGCACCTACAAAAATGATGAAATCGATGGACTATGGTCAAGGATATCGATATGCACACGATGAGCCTGATGCCTATGCTGCAGGAGCAAATTATTTTCCTGAAGCATTAAAAGGCCGACGCTATTATAATCCTGTACCAAGAGGTCTTGAGATCAAGATCAGCGAAAAACTGGCACGTCTGAAAGAACTGGATACTAAAAAAAGAAAATTATGACGCAGTTATTATTTATTGCTATTGGTGGAGCGATCGGTGCCGTTTTACGGTTTTCAGTTTCCAATGGTGTTTATGGCATGTTGGGTAGAGGATTTCCCTGGGGAACATTCGTTGTTAATGTTTTGGGATCATTAGTCATGGGATTTCTTTATGTCATGTTTATTGAAAGAATGACGGTGAGCGTTGAAATGCGATCAATGATTCTGATTGGATTGCTGGGTGCATTTACTACGTTTTCGACATTTTCTATAGAAACATTGAACTTGATTGAATCAGGTGATCTGGTTCCAGCAGGCATCAATATGTTTTTGAGTGTATTTTTCAGTGTAACTGCCTGTTGGCTTGGGTTGTTATTAGGAAGGCAATTATGAATGAAAATGAAACGGACAGGGATGTGATTATTGTTCGTGTTTATCTGACAGAAGGTGAAAAGAAGTTGAAACAAATTCTTTCTTATCTTCATGATGAACATCGGGTTCAAGGTGTTACCGTATTCCGTGGGATCGCAGGCTTTGGTTCTTCAGGAGAGATGCATTCATCCGCTTTGCTGGATTTATCGCTCGATCTACCACTGGTTGTTGAATTTTTTGATCAACCAGAAAAATCATCACAAATTATAGAAAATCTGAAAACATTGCTTGAACCAGAGCACATAGTATTTTGGCAAGCGAAAACGGCTATAAAAAATTAAAGGAAAGGAACTAAAAAGATGATCGATCCGCAATACTTGCGAAACAATCTGGATGAAGTGGTTGAAGTATTGAAACCACGTGGCTATGTGTTTGATAAAGACACGTTTTTCAGCCTCGAGCAAGAACGTAAAAAACTTCAGGTAGAAACTCAGACCCTGCAGCAGGAAAGGAATGCCCGCTCAAAAGCCATCGGTCAGGCTAAGGCCAAAGGTGAAGATGTAGAGCCCATCCTCGCTGAAGTCGCTAATATGGGTGATCGACTGAAAGCATGTGAAGAAAAACTGAATGAAGTACAGACAAAACTTAGTGCGATCATGATGGAAATTCCAAATATACCGCATGAGTCTGTACCACAGGGCAAGACTGAAGAAGACAATGAGGAAATCAGACGTTGGGGTGAAAAGCCTGAATTCGCTTTCGAACCGAAAGATCATGTTGATTTGGGTGCAGGTCTTGATCAAATGGATTTTGAGACAGCCGCAAAAATAGCTAGCTCCCGTTTCGTTATTATGAAAGGGCAGATCGCACAACTTCATCGTGCTCTGGTTCAGTTTATGCTCAATACACACACACAGGATCATGGTTATACTGAGGTCAATGTTCCATTTCTGGTTAATGCCGATAGCATGCGAGGAACAGGGCAGTTACCCAAGTTTGAGGAAGACCTGTTCGCTATTCCTGAACATGGATTTTATTTAATCCCGACAGCCGAAGTGCCAGTGACCAACATTGTCAGGGATGAAATTCTTGATCATAAAGACATGCCGCAACGATATGTTTGTCATACACCCTGTTTCAGATCTGAGGCTGGTTCATATGGCCGTGATACCCGGGGTATGATCAGACAGCACCAGTTTGAGAAAGTGGAACTGGTACAAATGGTTCGGCCTGAGGATTCATGGCAAATATTGGAAGAGTTGACCAGCCACGCCGAGGCGATTCTACAAAAGCTTGGATTGCATTACCGTGTGGTTACACTTTGCACGGGCGATCTGGGATTTTCAGCAGCTAAAACTTATGATATTGAGGTCTGGTTACCATCACAGAATACCTTTCGTGAAATATCTTCCTGTAGTAATTTTGAGGATTTCCAGGCCCGCCGGATGAAAGCACGGTGGCGTAATCCAGAGACAGGTAAACCAGAATTATTGCATACGCTGAATGGATCAGGACTTGCGGTTGGCCGTACACTGCTCGCCGTTATGGAAAACTATCAGGATACTGATGGAAGAATTCATATACCTGAGGTCTTACAACCTTATATGGGTGGTCGTGAGATAATTGGATAATTTATCTGAAGATAGCATCAGAAGACAGGATCAAGATAATCCAGTTCTTCATATTCCATCTCATCAAACTCATCTTGTAAGACTTGATCAATAATATTCTGGACACGACATTCCTCTGATATATCGATGACCAGATCATCAAACATGTCCATGATCGACTGGGTTAGAATTCTTTGAGTCTGATCGGTCATACCAAGATCTTTTTTGAGATGGCTCTGGGGTTCAATATTTTCCAGTTCGACGTTAAGTACATCGGAAATCACAGAATAGACAGTCATGGACATCAGGCCTTTAACTGTTTCGAATTCATCATCACCAATTTTGAAGCACATAGGTCCCTCTATTGCTTTGATGAAACTTCATCGTGTTCCTGACCAGAAGTTTCATAGATTTAAAGAATCATCCTTGATTTCTTGATTTAGAAATCTACATTAAAGGTAGCGACATTGGTGTAAAAAACTTGAGTGCCATGTGTACTCTTCTTGACGAACTGAAAAAAAGAGGAACATATAGTTCCTCTTTTTTATTAAAAACTTGATCGAGATTAAATCAGTCAGTCATTGCTTTATGGATTGCTTCCATCATTTCTTTTGCATCCCCAAACAGCATACGTGTGTTATCCATATAAAAAAGTGGATTATCCACACCGGCATAACCCGATGCCATACTCCGTTTGGAAACAATCGTGGTTTTTCCTTTCCAGCATTCCAGTACGGGCATACCAGCAATCGGACTATTGGGATCGGTCAGTGCTGATGGATTGACGATATCATTCGCACCGATAACGATGGAAACATCAACATCAGGAAAATCCTCATTAATTTCATCCATCTCATAAACAATATCATAGGGGACATGAGCTTCAGCCAGCAACACATTCATATGCCCCGGCATACGCCCAGCAACAGGATGAATACCAAATCCAACATCGACACCTTTATCAATGAGGAAATTTGATAATTCATGTACGGCATGTTGAGCTTGAGCAACGGCCATTCCATACCCCGGAATGATCATGACTTTTTTAACATCCAGTAATAACCGCGCTGTTTCTTCAGCATCGATTGGGTTAGGTTCGCCAACTTCTTCATCTGTGGACGAGCTGCCACCGGATGTCGTGCCAAAGCCCCCGGCGATCACGCTGATGAAGTTCCTGTTCATGGCGCGACACATGATATAGCTCAGGATCGCACCACTACTACCAACCAGAGCACCGACAACGATTAACAAATCATTATTAAGCATAAAACCTGTTGCTGATGCTGCCCAACCTGAATAACTATTTAGCATGGAGATGACAACGGGCATATCCGCACCACCGATGGCCATGACCATGTGAACACCGAAGACCAGTGCGATCAGTGTCATCAAAATGAGTGGAACCATCCCACCACCTGTTTCCGCACCATGCAGAAAAGATTTGCCTAGAATAAAAACCAGAACAAAAGCTCCAAGGTTTAGCCAGTGCCTGGCTGGTAATAATAATGGCTTGCCATCAATTTTTCCGGAAAGTTTCCCGTACGCGATGACTGATCCCGAAAAGGTAACTGCACCAATAAAAATACCGACATAGGTTTCGACTTCGTGAATAGTTTTTTCAGCGCCACTGAGCGAGATCGTGGTATCCATAAAGTTGGCATAACCCACAAGAACGGCTGCCATGCCGACAAGGCTGTGTAAGACAGCAACCAGCTCTGGCATTTCCGTCATTTGTACACGGTTTGCCATTGCCAGACCGACAGTACCACCAATAAGCATAGCAGTAATAATCCACCAATAACTGGTAACAGCACCACTTAAGATAGTGGCAATAACCGCAATGGTCATTCCAGCCATACCAAAGAGATTTCCCCGACGGGCGGATTCTTGATTGCTCAGCCCACCGAGCGCCAGGATAAAGAGGATGGTTGCACCAATATAGCAAACTGTAACGATTCCCTGAGACACGATTTACTCCCCCTATTTTCTGAACATTTCTAACATGCGACGTGTGACACCAAAGCCACCGAAGATGTTAATGCTTGTTATTAATATTGCGATGATCGCCAGAAATGAGGCTAAACCACTCGGAGCTGAGACCTGTATTAATGCACCAATAATGATGATGCTACTAATGGCATTAGTCACACTCATCAACGGTGTATGTAATGATGGTGTAACGTTCCAGATCACCATATAACCGACAAAACAGGCCAGTACAAAGACGGTGAAATGTGACATAAAGGATTCTGGAGCGACAGATCCCATCCATAACATGGCAACTGCAGCGATACCAACAGGCATTAACTGTTTCCATAGCGGTTTAGCTTGTTCGGGTTCCTCCACGGTCGAAGCCACTGGTTCAGCTTTTTTAGCGGCGGGAGGCGCTGCTGAGAGTTTTGGAGGAGGAGGGGGCCAGGTGATCTCTCCTTTGTTGATGACAGTGGCCCCTCGAATGGCTTCATCTTCCATGTCCACCGTAATCTGACCGTCCTTCTCAGGGGTCATATCTGTCAAAAGGTGACGGATATTCGTGGCATAGAGCTGACTGGCCTGTGTTGGCAGGCGACTGGGCAAATCGGTATAGCCAATAATCTTAACACCATGTTTCTTCACGACTTTATCTTTGACGGTTAACTCACAGTTGCCACCTTGTTCTGCCGCCAGATCGACGATCACACTGCCTTCCTTCATGGACTTAACCATGTCGGTGGTGATCAGTTTGGGAGCCGGTTTACCCGGGATCAGAGCCGTGGTAATAATGATATCAACCTCTTCGGCCTGCTCAGCAAACAATGCCATTTCAGCCTCGATGAACTCTTTGCTCATGGTTTTGGCATAGCCCCCTTCACCCGAGGCATCTTCTTCAAAATCCAGTTCCAGGAACTCGGCATTCATACTTTCGATCTGATCTTTGACTTCAGGTCGAGTATCAAATGCGCGGACAATGGCGCCAAGCCCATTGGCTGTTCCGATCGCTGAGAGGCCAGCAACCCCGGCTCCAATGACCATGACTTTTGCTGGAGGTATCTTGCCAGCGGCTGTGATCTGGCCTGTAAAGAACCGCCCAAAATGTTCAGCCGCCTCAATAACAGCACGATAACCGGCGATATTTGCCATAGAGCTGAGTGCGTCCATTTTTTGTGCACGTGAAATACGCGGCACAGAATCCATGGCCAGGACCGTCACTTTCTTCTCTGCCAGCTGTTTCATTAGCTCCTCATTCTGCGCTGGCCAGATGAAACTGATCAGAGTAGCGCCTTCGTTGAATAGCTGAACTTCTTCAGATTCAGGTGCTCTGACCTTCAGTATAATGTCGGCTTTTTCATAGAGAGTTTCGGCATCTTTACGAATCGTAACGCCAGCATCTCTGTAGGCAGAATCAGTGAAACTTGCTTTATTTCCGGCGCCTGACTGGATTGAAACATGAAATCCAAGTTTCATGAGTTGCTCTGCAACATCTGGTGTTGTTGCAACACGATTTTCGCCCGGAAAAATTTCTTTGGGTATACCGATCTTCATTTGTGTTCCCCTGTGTATGGATGACTGGAACGGTTTATTTTTAATTATATATAAACTTCAGGTAATCAATTCCTGAGATTCAATTTGTATTACCTGTTTATTCTAACTATCAGAGAAGGGAAGTCCATGACTTTTTATCTTATAATGTCCTGTAAGGATCAGGATCTCACCATGGAAATTAATAATAATATAAACAGAACAACTCCGATCATGAGTGCTGCGTAAGTCGTCCAGTCTTTACTGCTTCCTTTAGGACTCTCTTTCCACATATGTTTTGCTCTCGGCCAGATAAACAAAATCATCATAATGACGAAACCAGCCTGTGCAATTTTAAACCAGTCAAATGATTCTGGCATAATTGAATCTCCCAATAAAAAACCCCGGATTCCCGGGGCTTTAGTTTTCTATATCAGCAGAACTTAGTCGTCTCCAAATATCCCAAGAATTTGCAGTAAACTGACGAAAATATTATATAAATTAAGATATAAACTAACAGTTGCACTGATATAGTTGGTTTCACCACCACGTACGATACGACTGGTGTCATACAGGATAAAACCAGACATAATCATGATGACTCCTGCACTAAGAGCGAGGCTCAACGCCGGGATATTCAAGAAAATATTAAGTAGCATAGCACCGAAAACAACCAGTAATCCTGTGATCAGGAAGCCACCCATAAAAGTAAAGTCTTTCTTTGTTGTCAGAACATAGCCAGACAAGGCAAGGAAGATCGCGCCTGTGCCACCCAGCGCCGTCATGACAATTTGAGCACCATTTGCTGTATGTAAATAGTATGAAAGAATTGGACCAAGGCTATAACCCAGCAGACCCGTTATCGCAAACACGACTGCAATACCAATAGCAGAATGAGCTGTTCTGGGAAGAACCAGCCAGATTAGACCCATAGCTACAAAGCTGGCACCGAGGCTGAGCCCTCTTGAAGGCATAACTTGCATTGAGATCCAGGCAGTAAAGGCACTGAATAATAATGTCAATGCCAGTAACATATAAGTGTTTTTCAACACCTTATTGGTTGCCAGTATTGATTCTGACGAACGAGTTACAACGGATTGTGGCGAATTCATCTTAAAAACATCTCCTTTATACTTTTATACGCTAAGTAACTACGACAAGTGATAATATACATGGTTCCTGATGAATTAGGTATATATGGATGAAAAAAATTAATTCAAGCACTTGAGCTTGAGAAACTATCAGGTATCATACCGGCTTCAAGAGGAGAGATGGCAGAGCGGTTGAATGCACTGGTCTTGAAAACCAGCAAGGGTTAATAGCCCTTCCAGGGTTCGAATCCCTGTCTCTCCGCCAAATGACAGGCCCCAATTGGGGCCTTTTTATTTTGCGAAGAGATAAAGATATGTTGATCACCTTTGGTCTGACAAAATTTTGTTGGGAACAATTGAACATGTCATAGCATGGTTCCAAAGGGCGTGGTACAGAAATGTGCGTAATTATCTCTATCTCTCAGTTATTTTCCTTCTTGAAAAAACCTCATATAAAACTGGTAGTACAAATAACGTTAACAGAGTGGATGAAACCAATCCCCCAATGACAACTGTTGCCAGAGGCTTCTGGACTTCTGATCCAACACCAGTCGCCAGTAACATTGGTACCAAACCCAGGGCTGCAATGGATGCCGTCATTAAAACTGGACGTAACCGGGAAAGTGCGCCTTCGAAAATAGCAGTTGATACATCTACACCACCTTCACGACGTTGATTAATAGCATTGACCATGACGACACCATTGAGTACTGCAACACCAAACAGAGCGATAAATCCAATTGAGCCGGGAACGGATAAGTATTGCCCGGAGATGGATAAAGCCGCAATACCACCAATCAATGCGAGAGGGACATTCAACATGATCAACAATGCTTGGCCTACAGAGTTAAAGGCAAAATACAGCAGCAAAAAGATCAAGCCGAGTGAAATTGGGACCACAATCATCAGGCGTTTTTGGGCACGTTCCTGGTTTTCGAATTGACCACCAAAAACCACCGTGTAGCCAGCTGGCATATCAATTTCATTTTGAATGCGATTACGAATTTCTGCGACCAGCCCCCCCATATCGCGACCGTCAACATTGCACTGGATTACAACACGGCGTTGAACATCATCACGGCGAATTTGTGGTGGTCCAGATTCTATTTTTACACTGGCGACTTCTCGTAATTTCACCCAGGCACCCTGAGGTGATTCAACCACCAGATCCCGAATTGCCTCAACACTATGTCGATAAGATTTGGCCAGGCGAACATAGATGTTATAGCGTTCATTGCCACGTATTACCTGTCCAGCTTCAACTCCACCAATGGCATCTGATACCAAGGACATAATCTGTCCTACCGGAATACCATATCGAGCCAGTGCTTCACGATCAGGTCGAATAACAAGTTGAGCTTCACCGGCAATTTGCTCCATTTCAACGCCTTGTGTTCCATCTACCTGACGGATCAAGGTTTCTATTTGTTTACCCGTTTTAGCCAGAGTTTCAAGATCGGGACCAAAAAGTTTTACCGCAAGTTGTGCCTTGACACCGGAAAGCAGCTCATCAACACGCGTCGCAATGGGCTGGGAAAAGGAGAATAACAAGCCTGGATAAACAGACATTTTCTCTTCCATCAGTTTTTGTAGTCCCTTGCGATCACTGGCGCTGATCCATTCAGAAACAGGTTTCAGTCCGATAAAGATCTCCACATTGGAAACAGGTTCTGGATCGCCTCCCACTTCTGAACGGCCTATCCTTGATGAGGCATACAATACTTCAGGGAAGGTTAACAGTTGTTGCTCCAGTTTCTCTGCAACCTTTAAAGACGTGTTCAAACTGGAAGAAGGTGCCAGTGTGACCCTCACATTAATTGTTCCTTCTTCTAATTCAGGAACAAATTCTGTACCCAGCGTTGTGGCCAGCCATAAGGATCCAATGAATAATGCTAAAGCTATTGTGACAACAATCCAGCGTAGTTTTATTGCTAACTTAAGTAATGGACGGTAGACAAAATCAAGTATTTTCATCACGGGACTCTCTCGATGTGTCACATGATCCCTAAACATCCAGCTTGCCAGAGCAGGGACGATCACCAATGCAACCAGAAGCGATGCGAGCATCGCCAGAACGATGGATATTGCCATCGGCTGAAATAACTTGCCCTCTACACCCTGCAGGGTGAATAAGGGTGAAAAGACGATGATGATTATCATCACTGCAAAGAAAACTGGTCGCCCAACTTCTTTAGCAGATTCTTGTATCAATAATCCTATACGTTTCTCTCCATCTCGAGTATGTTGCGTCAGCCGACTAAAAATATGTTCCATCATGACTACCGATCCATCGACCATCATGCCGATGGCGATAGCCAACCCGCCGAGTGACATCAGGTTGGCAGAAATGTCCCAGTAAACCATCATCATCAGGGCCAGGCCAATAGAAATTGGAACCGAGATCAGTACCAGAATCGTTGCTCTGAAATTAAGCAGGAAGAGCAGTAAAACTACGAGGATTAAGACAAAGGCTTCAAGCAAAGCCTTCGTGACGGTGGCAACGGCTTTCTCAACCAGTTCGGACTGATCGTAAAATGGTTCAATTGTTACCCCTTCCGGCAATGCGGTCTGTATTATTGGCAGGCGGTCTTTGATACCTTTTATGGTGGTATTGGTGTTTGAACCCATGCGTTTCAATACAATGCCAACCACTACTTCACCCAGTGACTCAGGTTTTCCCTGAGCATCTCGGCTAGTCATTGTCACTGCACCCTGTCGGATCTCTGCACCAAAATCGACCTGTGCAACATCAGCAACACTGACAACTTTGCCATCAATTGTTTTTAAGGGGATATTACGAATATCTCTCAATCCTTCTTCACCACTTCTGATCCAGCCAACACCGCGGATTACCAGTTGTTCATCATAGCGATCCAGATACCAGCCACCGGCATTTCGATTATTGTTTTCAATGGTTTCTACTATTTCACGACTGGTAAGGTCGTAAGCAAGCAGACGTTCTGGATTGATCTGTACCTGGTATTGGCGAACCTCACCACCAAAAGAGAGCACGTCGGTGACACCGTCGACAGGCATGATCAACAACTTCACCACCCAGTCGTTTAAGCTACGCAGTGCGATAGCATCATATTCCGATTTCTCAGAGCGAAGTATGTACTGGAATACCTGTCCCAGGCCTGAAGTATTAGGTCCAATTTCTGGTGTACCTACGCCATCAGGAATATCTTCACGAGCCGCTTGTAAACGTTCGAAAACCAGTTGTCGGGCAAAATAAATATCCGTACCTTCCTTAAACACGACTGTGATAACAGATAGACCCGTCTTGGAAATAGAGCGCACTTCTTCAACGTCAGGTAGTGCATACATAACAGCTTCGATAGGGAAGGTTATCAATTGTTCAACTTCTTCCGCTGCCAGACCACGTGCCTCAGTGTTGATTTGTACCTGAATATTAGTTACATCAGGAAAGGCATCCAGATTCAATTTCGGCAATATCATGTGGCCGCCCACCAGTGTTGCGATTAGAGCAAGAATGACCAACAGGCGGTTACGAATTCCCGCTTCGATGATTGTATTTAACATGACCAGTTCCTAATGGTTGTGAATAGAAAAGCCACTTTTGGCTAGCTCAGACTGGAGAGTGAATGCACCTTTGCTGACAATGGAGGTACCACTCTTAATCCCTTCAATGACAAGTGTGTCACCCATGTTCTCCACAATTTCTATCTCTTGTGGTTCAAACCACCCTGGAGCTGTTTCAACAAATAACATCCAGTCTCCATCAGGGCCTCGTAATACGGCCTCGGCGGGAACAGTCAGAGCTGTCCGTTTAGTCTTGCTGTCCAGACTAACAATACTGGTTTTTACAAATTGACCTGGATAGAGAGAGGCTCCCGAGTTTTTGACCTCAATACGTACTGGCAGGGTACGCGTTTTCTCATCCAGTATACGACCAATGTTGATCACCTCTCCCTGGAGAGAATCATTACCTATCTGAATAGTGGCAGGGGATCCTTTGTCAATCTCTGCAGCTTCTTCGGGTTTAATATTTGCCTCTACCCATAGATGATCCATATCACTGATTACAAACAATACATCTTCTGGTGTCACAATCTGACCTAGTACAAAATCATCTTGTATTATCATTCCGGCTTGTTCAGCACGTAACTCAAAGTGCTTTTGTACTGACTTACTACCGGACTCCAAAAGTTTTTTTACCTGTGACTGACTTTCACCATAAGCACGCAATTTAGCTTCTGCCTTTTGTTTGGAAATTTTCGCTTCTGTATAGCGCTTCCCTGAAACGGCATCTCTCCCAAGGGAACGAATACGATTCCAGGTGGCGGTTGCCGCAGCGAGTTCTCCTCTGGCCTCTGCTATGGCGGCAGCAAGATCTGCAGAACTTGCCGCCAGATCAGCTGTTGCTAATACATTAGCTGAAATATCTGTAGTAGAAATAGTATGCAAGAGTGCAAGCAAATCATTTTTCTCTACATAATCACCTAAACGAACGTAACGTGTTTCTACGCGTGTGGTGATTGTTGGTGATACCTTAATGGTTTTATATTGATTGAGTTTAACTTCACCCAGCGCATTAATTTTACTGTTAAGAGATTGTTTCTCTACCTGGATTGTCTTAATACCTGCTTTTTGAATTTGTTCATGGGTAAGTGCTACATGATTCCCTTCTTCATTATCGTCACTATGCCCATGTTCATCTTTATGGTCGGATTCTGTGTGTTCTGAATCTTCATGCTGCTCTCCAGCGTGATCATCTTTTTCGGCTAAAAGCAGAGGGGAAGAAAAGATTAAGAAACCTGCAAATAAATAACTGAGAGTTTTTTGTATTGTTTTAAATAAATTTTTCATTTTTCAAACCTTTTTGAAATGAGTGAGCCATCAAGCCATTTTTGAAACTGGTTACTAATTGCCAGCCAGTTAAACCATGACGTCCAGAGGTTTCCTTTTAATTCAACATTATTCATTTCAGCTTCACGGATCTGATTAAGCTGAAGTAAATAATCTGATGTACTTAGTTCACCTGCTTTCCACAAACGTAATAACAAACTACTTTGTTTTTGCAGACTACTCGTAGCAATGGTTTGCCATGACTGCCAGGCAGCATAATTAAGCTCATACGCAGTAGCTGCTGACTTTAAGCGCGTTCTGTATTGATGTTCTGTATTCTTAAAGCTGCTTCTTGACGCTCTGATATTGGCATCAGCCTCGTCAACTTCAGCTTGAAAATTATTGCGGATATTCAATGGAATAGATAAGGTCAGGCCGACAACCGTATCGGATTCTTCATCGCCAACGCGAAAACCGAATGTTGGATCAGCTTTCTTTTCGAGTGCTCGTAATTGCATCGTATTACTTGCAACAGTAATACGAGCAAGAGTGGATTTATAAGCGGGTAACTCGGTCAGTATTTTTCCATAATCAATTTTGTTCGATTCAAGCATCGGTAGCTCATCAGGTAATGCAGGCCAATTATTTTGCGAGCTTCCTGTGACTGTTACCAGATTTTGTCGGCTGATCGCCAGTTGTGTTACAGCCTGATCATGAATTAACTGAGCCTGGGATTGCGTCAGGCGTAACTGTTCCAGATCGAGCTTGCTAATATCGCCAGCCTGATAGAGCAGCTGTGCCTGCTCCAGTACTTGATTCATTAAAGTAAGGCGATTCTTATTAGCACTCAGGATTTCACGTTGAGCCTGATAGTTGGCCAATGATAGAAAAATATCTGCGATCAATTGCTGACGGATGGCTTCCTGATCATAGAGATTAAGTTGTTGATCGGCGTATGCAATAGCTTCCCGAGCGGCACGTTTGTCATACCAGTCGATTGTCTGACTAACACCCACTGTCACGGTATCGACTTTATTACCATTAAAGCCAATTCTTTCTGCATCCAGTTCTAATTCCGGATTATAGAGCGGGCGAGAGGCTGCTCTTGTTCTTGCCTCAGCGGCTTCCATTTCAGCCTTGCTGATTTTTAATTGAGGATGTTTGTTTTCAAGTTCGGTAATAAAAGCAGAAAGATTGTTTAAAGTTTCAAGATCCTCTATCGAAATAGAATCCTCAGCCGTAGCCGATGCTCCTGACAAGAATAATATCAGCGACATGATTAACATCACGCCTCGAAAATGACCTATATAGATCAGCCGTTGAAAAAAAGTTGTTGCTTGCATGTAACGCCACCTTAAATAAAAAGGTAATAATCTGTTCAATAATTAATGCATTACCAAAATAACGGTACACATTCGCTAATAACAAGCGATAAAATTATTGAAATTAAATGACTCCCTGATCAGGGAAATTCAGATGATAGTTTTAGGTGGCCTGAGTGGTGGCGTTTGCTGAGGTTGCAGAAGAAAAGGGTTAAGGGAAGAATAAAAAACTGGTTGTAGATCTAAGGGTAACAGCTGAAGAAAAGAGAATAAGCCGGAAGTATGGGCTGAACTATGAGAACAATGCCCGCCTAAATCTCCACAGGATTCATGATCAATTTTCATTGAGAAGCTGTTATCTTCAGAATCAGGCATTTGTCCCTGATGATCCGAAGGATGTTCTGGAATATAACTATCCAAGGCTATCGCACTGTGTGTGAAGAGCACAAAAAATAGCAAAAGACTGGAGGTTATCTGACGCATCACAGTAAATATAGACAATCTATAGTGTGAATTCAATGTTTATCTCTTCTCAAACCTTATCAATAACAAATTAACTCTGGGAAATCAGAACCAGATCCTGACGCCAGCGACAAAATATGTCTCTTCAGTCTCTCCACCCTGAGCGCGGGTAAAGTCAGCTGTACCACCAAACTCTTTTCTCCATTCGACACCGATGTAGGGTGCAAATTCTCTTACGAACTCGTGTCGTAATCGTAACCCGATTCTGAGATCAGAAAGGCCTGATCCCACACCTGTTTCCTGATCACTTTTACCATAGAGATTGATTTCGATCTCGGGAGTCAGAATCGTTTTTTGTGTTAATAAGAGTTCGTATTCTCCCTGAAGCCGTGCTGCGGTTCGTCCACTTTTCCCGATAAAAAAAGCAAGATCGGTTTCGAAGAAATAGGGAGCCAGACCTTTTATTCCAGCCACGAGCCATTCACGATCGATGGGTTCAAAATCTTTACGAAAACCTGCCTGGAGATCCCAGAATGGC
>Ga0256841_1002282_pt1 | contig 15444 bp, 12 predicted proteins | sample 356308metaG_FD_185971 | JGI IMG/M metagenome (GOLD analysis project Ga0256841, IMG submission 185971) | Hydrothermal vent microbial communities from Mid Atlantic Ridge, Atlantic Ocean - 356-308 | ecosystem: Environmental > Aquatic > Marine > Hydrothermal vents | place: Atlantic Ocean: Mid... | reverse complement strand
GAAGAACTTGTTCGGAACAAGTATCCGGAACTGAGGCATATTACCTTTTATACCTCCTTTGGGGAAGCTTTCGGGGGGCTCCGGCCCTCAGAAGCCGCCTTGATCGACTGGCACGATTATCAGGACGAATTGGAACTGCTTATTCCTGTAGAAAACGGTGAGAAAGTAAAGAAATACCGCCTGGCCATCCTGTTTTTTCAGCAACAGAAGGAAGAGACGGCAAAGAAGATTTTAGGATAGTTTTTTGGAGCCGGAGTGTGTTATATTCCGGCTTTTTTTGAGGCGTTTAATTTCATCTCTTAAGAGAGCCGCCCGTTCGAATTCCAGATTAGCTGCAGCAATTTGCATCTCTTTGGTCAAACGATCGATCAGCTCTTCCCTGCTGAGTGCATCTCCATAGACAATCTCCGGCTCGGCAATAGCGGGTACGGATTTGCGCACGTCGGCTACTGACGTGGCTTGTAAGATTTGTTCTGCGGTTTTAAAGATAGTCTGAGGCGTTATGCCATGCTCCCGGTTAAACTGAAGTTGCTTTTCCCTGCGACGTCCGGATTCTTCCATAGTTTTGCGCATGGAATCCGTAATGCGATCGGCATAAAAAATCACTTTACCACCCACATTCCGGGCGGCGCGTCCCGCGGTCTGCATCAACGATACATAGGAGCGTAAAAAACCTTCCTTATCGGCATCGAGAATAGCCACCAGAGAGACCTCGGGCAAGTCCAGTCCCTCGCGTAACAGATTGATGCCTACCAAAACATCAAATTCCGCCAGACGCAAATCACGAAGGATGCCTACCCTTTCCAGAGCATCAATTTCCGAGTGCAGGTAACGTACCCGGATACCTGCCGTTTGAAGATAATCGGTCAGGTCTTCGGCCATACGTTTGGTCAGGGTGGTGACCAGCGTACGTTCTTTTTTACCCGTCCGTTCTTTTATTTCATCGATCAGATCGTCGATTTGGGTGGCAACCGGTCGGATTTCAATTACAGGATCGATCAGACCCGTAGGACGAATGACCTGTTCGACGATGACTCCTTCACTTTTTCGCAGCTCATATTCAGCAGGGGTGGCCGAAACGAAGATGACCTGATTCAGATGCTCTTCAAATTCCGGGAACTTCAGCGGACGGTTATCCAAAGCACTGGGCAAACGAAAACCGTATTCCACCAGAGTCTTTTTTCTGGAATAGTCGCCGTTGTACATAGCCCGTATCTGGGGAATCGACTGATGGGATTCATCAATAAAGAGTAAAAAATCTTTGGGGAAGAAATCCATCAGCGTATAGGGCGGTTCTCCCGGCTTTCTTCCGGCCAGATAGCGTGAATAATTTTCTATACCGGAACAGTATCCGATCTCTTCCATCATTTCCAGATCAAAATTAGTGCGCATTTCCAGACGCTGAGCTTCCACTAACTTATTTTCCTGCCGCAATTCTTTCAGGCGGATTTCAAGATCACGACGAATCTGTTCCCGGGCAGAGCGCATCTTTTCTTCCGGAGTTACAAAATGCTTGGCCGGAAAAATAACCGCCTGAGATACTTTGTTCATAGTCTTGCCGGTCAAAGGATCGATGGTCTTGATCTTTTCCAGTTCATTACCGAAAAATTCCAGACGGAAAGCGAATTCTTCGTAAGCCGGGAAAATATCCAGGATATCACCGCGTAAGCGAAAGGTGCCCCTTTGGAAATCGAAGTCATTACGCGTATACTGAATTTCCACCAACTGCTTTAGCAAATGGTTGACATTAATAACCGTTTCGGCCTCGATCCGCACCATCATGCTTTTATAATCGGTCGGCGATCCGATACCGTAAATACAGGAAACACTGGCCACTACAATTACATCGCGCCGCGCCAGTAAGGAACTGGTAGCTTTAAGACGTAAACGGTCAATTTCATCATTAATGGAAGAATCTTTTTCGATATAGGTATCCGTAGTGGGCAGATAAGCCTCGGGCTGATAATAATCGTAGTAGCTGATAAAATATTCCACGGCATTTTCCGGGAAAAAGGCTTTAAATTCACTGTATAACTGAGCGGCCAGGGTTTTATTATGGGATATGATTAACGTGGGTTTATTGGCCCGGGCGATAACATTAGCCATGGTGTAGGTTTTACCGGAACCGGTCACACCCATCAGGGTCTGGAATTTTTGGCCCTGCCTGAGCCCTTGCACCAGCTCTTCGATGGCCTGCGGTTGGTCGCCCTGCGGCCGGTAAGTGGAAACGAGTTTAAATGTATTCATGGTTCCTAAGGGATTTGGTTCGTTTCATACTTGAACAAGAGCAAGATAAAAAATATTTCACTCGATTGAAAATGATATCGCTTAAAATAAAAAGGAGTGCATTCGATTTTTTGCAGCGGTCCGATTTTCACTCCTTTTCCCAAACAAATGAGGCTCTACTGGGGTTCTTATGAAGTCATATATTAAATAAAGACTGACAATATGATTTTACTGCTTAGTTCATTTTGCATTTAATAATAAAAGTATCCGAAGGATACGAATATGAGTAGCCACAGGCGGAGCCTGTGGTAAAGCGGTAAAAGCGAGCGTGACGCTGAAGGCGTCGAATTTGGAACACAGAGCATTCTAACCCCTATACATTGAAAGGCCTGGTTTATTTTACCCCTTCGCGGTAACCCTACTCGGTTACATCTTGCCCACAGGCTTTGAGCCTGCCCGGCGGCTGGCGGGTGTGTCTACTCATATTGCATCACTTCGTGATGATTTAAAGATAGGGTGTGAATTAAATCTGATTTTTTAGAAAAACGATTTAAGGATGGTATTTTTGCGGCGTTTAACCACAAAAAACCCGGTAGAGCCATAAATTATTTCATTTGGAAAATGAATTCTCAGGGCTTATTTTAGAATAAATTATATATAATGGAGGTTCTATTAAATGACGGTGAAATGGTTCCTATTCTTCATTCTTATTCTTTCGATGGTTCATTGCCGAAAAACGAAGCCCGCAACGGATTTAAAGACCGGGCAGAAAAAAACAGCAATCCAATCAGATATACGGATCGGCAGTAAAGTCATACATGATGAAATCCCCGGTTCGGCTTACCGGAAACGCGCCACCCGGTATTTTGTAATTCACGGTAGCGATACATCCGATTTCAGGCCCGTTTTTATGGAATCAGCGGACGGAGGCATGGTTAGCATCAACATGCGTTTCAAAAAGACGTTATCCTACAAAGAGCATATCGGACAATTAAAATTAATTCTGCCGTTTGCTTTTCGGGAGTATGCATCGGACTCGCTGAGAGATATCTATATAGGACGATTGATTAAAGCAGGTTCGCTGGCCTTGCAGGTAACCGATCAATTTGTCACCACCTTTGGAAAGTTGAAAGCAATCAGAATCGCAGATTATCCTAAGATTGAACAGGTCTTGCTTACCTCTGAATTAGCAAAGGATTTAAACCGCCTTCTTCGACCCTACGGCCTTTCGGTGGAGCACTTTGTTATTGAGAAAGCTTTTTTTGCAACAAAGAATCAATTTTTAAGCAATAATAAAATCATACCCGGCCATTCCGGCATACCGGATAAAATTTTAGATTGCCAGGTTGGGATGCACATAAGAAAGAGGGTGGACCGGCACAAGGAATGAGCTCATACACGTATCCAAACCGCTACCAAGCGGTAGAATAAATTAGTGCGATTTAATCAGATTAAAAAGGTATAGACTCTCCTTCCCCGTTAAACGCTTCCCGCAGCACGGCCTGCATCAACTGTTCGGCCTGCGCTTGGCGCGCTTTGACCTGCTCTTCCAGCGCGTCGATTTTGGCCATCAACCTATCCATCTTCTCTACAATAGCTTGTTACTCGGCAAGGGGAGGTATAGACAGAATTGCTTTTCTTGCATCTTCTGTCCTTAATCGTGGCATTCTCATACCAGATACAACTTTTTCAGTATATTCAATAAATCTTTTAGTTTTTAAAGATATCCTTAAATAGTAGGGATTTATTTCTGTCTTTATTGGCATTATCTCTGTTGTACAGACACCATCATCATCAGCGACCAAAACTTTGTCTAAATAAGGCCTTAACTTTCCATATAAGACGTAATCTTTTTTAAATATACTTTTTGTGCTTTTAGATTTTCTATCTACATACTTAAATCTTTTTAGTAATTTAGAAGTAATTTTTTCTATATCTTCTAATTCTAAAACCCAAGTATCGCTTTTAATTTGTTTAGGCTCTATCTTTTCTGCAATACCATAATTTGAAATATCCCCCAACCTGCACCACACCCACCATTTCGGCAGGTCAAAGGGTTTTCCTGCCTTGCCGGCAGGCAGGTCTTCATCGCTTATGGGCGGCAATTCTTTCATTCTCTTCGTGCCCTTTGTGCCCTTTGTGAGCTTTTCCTTCTCGGCTTTGATTTTTTCCAGTAAGGCTTTGGCGGAATTGTCGGGGTCGCTCTCACGAAGCTCACGAAGCTCGCGAAGGTTTTTTCCGCTTTCCTTTGCTAATTGAAGCATCCGCTGTTTGTGCCATGCGGCGGTGAGTTTGCCTTGCACCGCTTCCTGTAAAACGGCCTGGATGAGTTGTTTTAGGAGGGATCGTTGGTTTTCTAATTCAAGATTTATTTTCGAAACTTCTTTATCAGAAAGGTCTACTGTACTAATTACTTGTAATGGTTTCGTAAATATATCCGAACAGGTGGCGGTCTTCGGAACTGTTAAAATCAATGTTATTCAATTTGTTAATAACCTGCCGGATAACCGTTCAGTTTTTCATATAATTATTGGTGCCGGAAAAAATCTCGCGAATAATCAAAGCGCGTTTATTGCCGTCGCTCACGTCAAGGCTATTCAAAGTAGAGAACAAGGTATTGTCGATAAATTCCTGCAATTCGGTTCCGAACACAAGGAAACGAAGGCGGCAAAATCGATTTAAGAAACGATTCGTAGATAAGTCTAGGGTCCCAATCCGGCCGTGGGCTTTTCTTATTAGTTCCGTGAAAAGAAATTCCGCTCTGCGGGCTTTATGATGTCCCATAATCAAACCAAGAGCCCACCGGCAGGTATTTTCGAATCCCCTGCTCGATCCCAAAAGCTGAAATAGCGGCCGTTACCAACGACGACCGCTTTTATCGATTTGAGGATCAAACCTATGTTGAGCAAGGCCCGGGAGGTGATTTATCGCCGATCCGGGTAAGGCGGAGGCGGCGGAATTGTCTTTTCCTGAGTCTTTAATTCCTGCATAATCACTTCGATGGCTTTATTCAGTTGCTGATCGATTCCGGCGAATTCCTTGGCCGGATCGTTATCCACTACGATGTCCGGATCCACCCCATGTCCTTCAATGATCCACTTGGAACCGTCTTTGGCATAGATGGCAAATTCCGGTTTGTACAAATAACCGCCGTCCAACAAAGGCAGGGAATTACGAATCCCCACAACACCGCCCCAGGATCTTTTACCGATGAGTTTACCCAATTTGTCCATCTTAAAGCGGTAAGGGAAAATATCACCGTCCGAAGCGGAGTGTTCATCCATCAAGCAGACCTTGGGTCCCCACAGAACGGCATTAGGATCCGTATCCGGGGTGGTGTTACGGGCAATATCCATCATAACCACCTGGCGACGCAAGCGTTCGATCAGTAAAGGAGATACACTACCGCCGCCATTACCCCGTACATCAATGATCAAGGCCTTTTTCTTTAACTGGGGATAGTAGTATTTTGCGAATTCCACCAGCCCTTCCCGTCCCATATCCGGAACATGCACATAACCCACTTTACCGTGAGTGGCCTGGTTCACTTTCTCTATATTTCCCTCCACCCAATCATAATAATAGAGCTGCTGTTCACTGGCGATGGGAATGACCACGGATTGGTGGCTGCCAGTAATCTGCGGCCTGGAATTCAGGGTAAGAGTCACTTGCTTACCTACCGTGTTAACCAATGAAGCATAGATATTCTTCATTTGATTGGTAGGTTTGCCGTTCACAGCCAGAATAAAATCCCCTTCCTTAGCTTCAACGCCGATCGCGGTTAAGGGTGACTGTAAAGACTTATCCCAGTTTTGGCCGTGCAGGATTTTCTTGATTTGATAGAAACCGGATCGGGAATCACGCACCAGAACAGCACCCAACAAGCCGGTTTTAATACGTTTGGCTTTAGGATAATCACCACCGCCCACATACGTGTGGCCGGAATTAATCTCACCGATCATTTCACCGAGAATATAGGTCAAATCAGCCCGATGATTGACATAAGCTACCAGCGGTTCATATTTTTTACGAATGTTTAACCAGTCGATTCCATTCATATTCGGTGCATAAAAAAATTCCCGCATCTGACGCCAGCATTCTGTATAGATCTGCTGCCACTCGGCATGATGATCCAGGTGAACCTGCATATCCTTTAATTTCAACTTTGATTCGTCCTTAATCTTTATCTTTGCCTTGGGTAAATCAATAATGGCATAGGTCTTTTTCTGGGAAACCAGCATCTTTTTTTGATCGGCGGAGATTTCGTAACCGTCTATCTGCCCCAATTCGGTTTCTTTCCGCTCCTTCAGGTCATACATAAGCAACAAAGGTTTTTTATCCTTGCTGCCCTTGCGGTTATAGTAGAGACGATCCCCAACAGAAACCAGGTGGCTGTAACTGGAGGCCTCAATAGGCAGAGCAACGATGCGTTGTTCAAGACCCCGGGTATCTACCTTCACCACAGGAACCGGCTTTTCTTTTTTATCTTTCGTCTTTTTCTTTTCCGAAGTTTCTTTTTTCTTACCTGTTTCCACTTCATCACTTTTGGGTTCGAAGGGGGATTTAACATCTTTCGCCAAAGTTACCAGAAAGATACGGGCCATATCCTGAAAGGCATAGTCGTATTCTACCCAACTATAGATGGGATTAAAATCGCGGTTGGATACAAAGAATAGGTATTTCCCGTCGGAACTGAAAGCGGGGCTGCCCGAAGCGTACCAACCTTTGGTAACCTCGAAACTCTTGTCGGTATTTAACGAATAGAGATAGACTTTCTGCATCCCTTTTCTTTCCGGTCTGGCATAGGCGATCCATTTACTATCCGGTGACCAGCCATATTCCCGTATTTCCCAGGCCTCCGCTTTAGCCACATCCTTTATTTTTCTGGTGCGAATATCCACATAACGTAAACGCAATCTTTTATCCGACCAGAGTAGTTTTTTACTGTCCGGCGACCAGTAGATTTGGTATTTGTATGTATCTTCCCCGCCGGTGATGCGTATGGCCGGGCTGCTGCCGTCCTGTTTGATGATGTAAATTTCATCTTCACCGCTTCTATCGGAAATGTATGCGATCCACTTGCCGTCCGGAGACCATTTGGAATTGCGTTCATGAACTCCCGAAGTAGCCGTTACATTACGGGTCGGACCCTGTTTGGCCGGAACGGTAAATACATCCCCCCGGGCGCCGAACAAGGCCCGCTTTCCGTCCGGAGAAATTTCAAAATTGGTAATCTTTTTACTCACGTCAACGATTTCACTTCGTCCGCCGACCTGATCCTCATCGATATACACGGGAATCTTCCCGGTTTTTTCCGTCTTCAGATCAAAGCGGTAGATATAGCCGCCGTTTTCAAAAACAATGGCTTGTTTACCCAGGGAGGGAAACTTAATATCAAACTCGGTAAAATCGGTTAATTCCCTCGTCTGCTGCGTATTCAAATCGTAAACATACAAATTCATCCGTTTAAGCTGATCGCGATCCGATAGAAAATAGATTTTTTGGCCATGCCACATGGGAAAAACGTCCTGGGCCGGGTTGTTGGTAAGATTCTCGGTTTTTTTAGTGGCAAAATCATAAATCCAGATATCGTCCGCCATACCGCCACGGTACCTTTTCCAGGTGCGAAACTCACGGAAAATACGGTTATAGGCCAGCTTTTTATCGTCCGGCGCATAGGAACAGAAGCCGCCGCGCGGCAAGGGCAACTGCTGCGGCAGGTCTCCTTTTAAAGATACGGTGTACAATTGACCGATAAAGGAGTTCCATTCCTTCATCCGGGAACGAAAGATAATCTTGGAGCCGGTATGGGTCCAGCCCATAACAATATTATTAGGCCCCATTCGGTCTGATACATCATCGCGTCCGAGAGTGGCTGTATACGTCAAACGGGTGGGAATACCGCCCTTTGCAGGCATGGTATACACTTCGGTATTACCGTCGTATTGAGCGGTGAAGGCCAAAGTCTTGCCGTCCGGAGAAAAGCGGGCAAACAGTTCGAAGCCTTTGGAGTTCGTTAATTTACGGGCAATGCCTCCTGTGGAGGGTACGGTATAGAGATCACCGGCATAGGTGAAGACCAACTGATTTTCATAGATGGCCGGAAAGCGTAAAAGCCGCGCTTCCTTGCCCGCCATTAAAAACTGCGTACAAAAAAGTAAAATTATTGGAATAAAAAGAAACTTTTTCAAGAGCGCTCCTTTCCTCTTTGATGAGTTTGAATAAGGTTAAAAGGCATAGCCTAACTTACTCATTTTAATAATACGTATGCAAAACGAAAAATGTTTTACGGATGGAAATATATCGGATATTTTGGTACATTGCAGAAATCCGATAAAAAGAAAAGCCTCTCATGCGCTCTATAATCCACTTTTCCTTGATACTTACCGTCTTTCAGCTATCCGTAAACTTTTCTTTTGCCCAAGCGAAAAGAAATGATTTATCCCCATCGCTAAATTTTCTTACCTGTACCTATTTCAATTTGACGGATTCCGTCAATACCTATTCTACCGTTTATAATAATAAAGCTGCCTATGCAGCGGTGAAAACCGGCTTAACCTGGGGAACAGCCGGTTTCCTTTCAGGTTTGGCCCTCGCCTATATTTCGACCCATTCAAAAAAGAGCTGCGACTTAGGTTGTGCCATAACCTATGCCGTACTTCCCTCCTTTCTGGGATTTACCGGTTTTCTGGGCGGTACGACGATTGGTTATATTAAAAACTATACGTATCGGAATCAATCCAGAAAGGCTGCTTCTCTTAGACGTCCTTTAAAACAATTAGGATTTAACCTTAATTTTGCCTGGCCGCTTGGTAACAATTATGATCAGGAAGGGATAGTAACAGGTCTCTCTTTTCGAAACCTTTGCCGCAAAAGGTATATACCAAATAAAATAGCGCTGCTTTACGGCTATTCTCAAAAGACCTATTATTATACATATTCTCAGGATGAAGCTGTAAGCTATCGCGATATACAATCCAGGGAAACTTTATTGGGGGTTAGCCTGATTCATCAAAATTCCAGGCGGGTATTCAGTTTCCTGTATGGGATTGAAACCGGCCTTATCTTTTCAAAATCATCAAAAATTGGTTATAATCACGTGACACCTTATAAAAATCTGACTTGCCCTTATTTGGATGTGCTCGCCGGGCTGAATATTAATATTTTTAGTTTTTTAAGTATGGATTTAACTTACAGATTCGAACCTATTGGGAGCTATGACAAGCTCAAGCCCGACAGGAAATATTCCAGATTATCTACACGTAATATTTCAACTATTTTTTACTTTTATGTAAGATAACTAAACTTATATGAAATGAAGTTTTATTAAGATATTTCATAGTAACGGTTCCCAAACTTCTTTTTCGAATCCGATGGGTTGGGACGGCGATCCGCGCCCGCCATTCTGTAAACAAAACATCCTACGGACATCCGGGCAAAAATCAACATGGTTTCTTTCCCTATATTTTGTTAGATTTAATCATTGGAAATGATTATATCACGGGAAGGTTAAGGGCCATATATGACCCGGATTTAACTACACTCAACTATGGTTTTATCGCCTTTATTAACACAGGGAAAAATCTTGGATAAGTCGTTTAGCAGTATTCGGCCATGTTATCTGCCGAAATTATCTTTCTTCTGGAAGATCGCTCAGTGTGATTACCTGCTTTTTGCAGACCACCTGCAGTATGTCAAACGATCGGATATTAGCGTATCCCCTGCTTTAGCCGGAGATAATCATCGCCTGCATATCCCGGTTCGTCATAACGGCCAGCCGGTTCCCATCTGTCAAAAAGAGATTGACGGGCAAAGCCATTGGTCCCGTAAGCACTGGCAAACCATTCGCCACCTTTTTCATAACTATCCTTTTGCCGAATATTATTTTCCCGAAATGGGGAACTGGTACGGGACGCCCAATGTAAATCTGGCTGATTTTCTATATCTGGTTTTAACTGACCTGCTGCGTTTTTTAAACTTGCCCTTGATCCCGGTCCGGGTTTCCCGTTTAGACCAGCACTTCTCCGGGAATGAGGCTTTACTTATCTCTTTGGCCCGGCATTGGCACACGCAAACTTATATCGGCGAAATTAGAGACCCGTTAAATTTAAAAACCCTGCATCAGGCGGGACTAAAGACCGTCCCTTTCCATTCTTTACCCGATTCCAACTTGTTTAAATCTTATGGGTCCCTTTCCGTTCTTGAATTTTTATTTCAATTCGGGCCGGAAGCAGGTTATATTTTGCGCCAGTATTTAGCGAGACACAGAAAAAGCGGTCGGACCAATGTCAAGACTTCGTAAAAGTAAAGCCATCATTATAAAAACCATGCCCTGGCACGAATCCAGTAAGATCATTACCTTATACGCCAGGGAATGGGGTTTAGTCGATGTGATTGCCCGGGGGGTGATGCGCAGGAACAATCCTTTTGGGGGTAAACTGGAAATATTGAATCTGGCCGAAATCGTCATTTCCGATAAAAGCAGCCGTTCTCTGCAAATTTTAACGGATATTGCCCTGCTCAATTCTTTTATGAAGATGAGAGGGGAAATGGACCGCTTGCCCTATGCTCTGGCCATGTCCGAATTAATCGATCAGATATTCGAAGAACGGCAAGGTGACCCGACGTTTTTCGACTTCTGCGTTCAAATACTTTCTCAGATGGAGACTGCTTCAAATCCTGAACTTGTTTTCTGGTATTTTCTATTAAAACTGAGTTCCTATCTGGGGTTTAAACCCAATCTTGATCAATGTAAAAACTGTGGGAAGGAAAGCACTATTTCATCCGCCTATTTTTCTCCTGAAAACGGGGCGATTTTTTGCGAGGACTGCGCCTCCGGAGCCGGTATGACCATTCGATTAAGCAAAGAAGCGTTCAATTTTCTTCGGAATCTTCAAAATTTTCCACATCGTAAAATTAGCGAGATGAAAATTCCCCATAAATTGCAATTCGATTTTAACGCACTTTTATTAAACTACCTGAATTTGCATCTGGACCGTCATTTGCACATACGATCTTTGCAGTTATTAATGAACGAAACAGACCCTTGAATAAATTTATTAGAATTTTTACCCTCTCTGCCTTAAATTTAGGCGGCCCAATACAAAATCAAAAAAAGAATCGATCGGAATCCGGATTTTAGAAATAGTATAGCAAATTTCATCCCGATCCGGAATGAAACTATTAGTAAGGAGGTAGCTGGTGGCAGCGCAAAAGAATAATGTTATGGATAAACTGGTCTCACTCGCCAAACGACGGGGTTTTATCTTTCAGAGCAGCGAAATATACGGCGGTATCAACTCTTGTTATGACTATGGCCCGCTTGGAGTTGAGATGAAAAAAAATATTAAAGAACTATGGTGGAAAAGCATGGTCTATGAACGCGATGATATGGAAGGCATCGACGCCAGTATTCTTATGCACCCCAAGGTGTGGGAAGCTTCAGGACATGTGGAAGGGTTCACCGATCCCATGATCGATTGTAAGGTGTGTAAAACCCGTTTCCGGGCCGATCAAATCGATACCAGTAAACCCTGCCCGGTCTGCGGCAACAGGGATTCTTTCACGGAAGCACGCCAGTTTAATCTGATGTTTAAAACGTACATGGGACCGGTGGAAGATTCGGCCAATATCGTCTACTTGCGCCCGGAAACCGCCCAGGGTATTTATGTTAACTTTCATAATGTGCGGGAAGCGACCCGGCGTAAATTACCCTTTGGCATTGCCCAGATCGGTAAAGCCTTTCGTAATGAAATCACTCCCGGTAACTTTATCTTCCGCACCCGGGAGTTCGAACAGATGGAGATGCAATTCTTTGTGCGTCCCGATGAAGATGAGCAGTGGTTTGAATACTGGAAAAAGGAACGCATGGCCTGGTATTCCAGGCTCGGACTGAAGCAGGATAAACTACGTTTCCACGAACACGGCAAAGATGAACTGGCCCATTACGCCAAATCCGCCTATGATGTGGAATATGAGTTTCCTTTTGGCTGGAATGAGATCGAAGGTATCCATAACCGAACCGATTTTGATCTGGCCCGACATAAGGAATACTCCGGTAAAGACCTGCGCTATTTTGATGATCAAAGCAAAGAGCGCTTTCTGCCTTACATCATAGAGACCTCCGTAGGTTGCGACCGGACCTTACTTACCTGCTTGGTAGATGCTTACACCGAAGAAGAAGAGCGGGTTGTTTTAAAATTGGACCCTAAAGTTGCACCGATCAAAGCAGCTATTTTCCCCCTGGTCAAACGGGATGGCATGCCGGAAGTGGCCCGGAAGATTGTGAACGAACTACGCGGTGAATACCGTATTTTCTACGACGAAAGCGGGTCGATCGGTCGCCGTTATCGTCGCCAGGATGAAGCGGGAACCCCGTATTGCTTCACAGTGGACACGGAAACGCTGGAAAATCAAACCGTAACCGTTCGCGACCGGGATTCCATGGAACAGCAGCGTATTAAAATCGGTGAGATTAAAAGCTATTTGGCGGAAAGAATAAAATAATTTACCAACTATGGGGGGCAAATTTGTGAAAATGTATTTAAAAAAGGGCTCTACCGGGTTCTTTGTGAAGCCGTATATTAACGGAAGACGGATAAAAGGAATGAAACAATTTTTTATGGTTTCGTCCATCTTGTATTTAAAGACAATAGTATCCGAAGGATACGAATATGAGTAGCCACAGCACAGGCGCAGCCTGTGGTAAAGTGGAAAAAGAGAGCGCGACGCTGAAGGCGTCGAAGGTGGAACAAAGAGCCTTCTAACGAAATAGGAGACCTTATACATTGAAAATTTACCGCTTTGCGGTAACCCTATTCGGTTGCATCTTACCCCCAGGCTTCGCTCCTGCCCGAAGGCTGACGGGTGTGGCTACTCATATTATACCCCTTCGTGGTAATTCAAAATCTTTACTATTCTTAATGATGGTTAGTACGGATTACTCTGTTCTTCTCATGAATATTGGTAAAGTGTGTACTTCATCCAAGCTATTTTCTGCTTTTTGCCCAAAGATTTCCAGCTTAAAGATTATTTTACAAAACGCTTCTTGAAAACATAGGTAGAAGAAAAGTATACGGAGTGAAATTAGCTTAAAGAACTCAATGTAATGAGAAACTAAATTTATAAAATTACCCGTTTTTTTAGATCGTCCGGTAGTGGGCGATTTCTCTATTGGTTAACAGACTGTATCCGAGGTTTATTCAAATGTCCCTGACGGGACATGCTACTTTTTTGTCTAACTGTTCCCGGCGATGAATCGCCGGGCTAATAGCAAACATCCCTGCCGGGATTGTTTGTTAACCAATCGGTATTGTTTTTGGCTCTGTTGCTTTACGTGAAGAAGATTCCATCAGATAAAATACACTCTATGTTGAATCGTGCGGATTACTACGAGAGCGATGGTTAAAAGCCGTATTTGCTAAAGTGATATTTTGGAAATCACAAAAAACAAGCAACAAATAACAATGGCGCTAAAATTCAAAATTTAATAAGTCATCCAAAGGGTGAAGGGTTGTCTGATATTTGAGTTATTGTTTTTTGGGATTTATTTGAATTTTATTATTTGTACATTGGAATTTCAGGTTACATTTAAAGGTAGGTAAAAAAGTATTAAGTTCACGGTTAAAGATCCTGGGGCAACTTAAGGCTGTTATCTTTTGATTGTGTACTCCTTTTCCCGGAGGGAAAATCTGAGATTAACCCGCCAATTTATTGGCGGGAAATGATAAGAGCGTATTTTAGGTCGTCCCGTCAGGGACGAATGAAAAATTCAGGTAATTTAGCCGAATTTCTTCCGGGATTTTTTATTTTATCTATACTGGGGTTCTTGTGAAGTCATATATTAAATAAAGATTGACAATATGATTTTACTGCTTCGATCATTTTGCATCTAATAATAAAAGTATCGGCAGGAAATGGCCTCAAACGGTTTTAACTTTATTGAAAGATGGGAAGGAACAAACCCGAAAAATTATTTTCTCGGGCCTGTTTCTGCATTCGGATATCTAAAATGTGTAGGACAGACCGATGCCCACATTAAAAATAAAGCCCTTTTGAATGATAGTGTTACTTTGAGTCATACTAAAATTACCGGAACCGCTTAACTGCACCTGTTTGGTAAATGTAATGTCATTCAATACATACAAACCGCGTACAAAGATGCGAATATATTTAACCGGGCTGAAATTGATCCCTATTTCCGGAAAGAACTTAATAGCCGAAAGTGAGCCGTCCGTTGATCCTCCTTCCCCGCTGCCACCCCAACTATCCAACTTGGAAGTTATCGTAATAAAATTAACCGATCCGCCCATTGTCAGGGCAAACATACGCGTGTTTAAACCGATGATTCCCGGATAAATAAGTAAATAAGGATCGATGGAAAATCGCGATAAACCCGTATACACACTTCCACCGGCTGATTGGCCTTCTATACTAACGGTCACCTTGTTAGAAGACAGATCTTCTTCCGTATAGGCCAGATTCAGCCCCATTTTAATGTTCTTCGCATTTTTGAATCCCTGTACATAAAAAAAGTGAAGCTGAATTCCGGAGAAGGCTTGATTACGAATATCTTTATTTTTGTCCGGCAGAAGCTCATGGACATCGGCCCATTCATTGTAATATCTGTATTCCGTATTCATGGCGGTTCCGGAAGTAAATCCGCCGGCAACGCCTATTTCGACCCGATTATAGGCCTGGCCTGTAATGGTCTTTGAAAATACAAGAGCACTGCTGGCCACATCTATAAGTTTGATCGTAAACACAACCCGGTCATTTTTAAGATTCATATTCCCAAAAAAGAAACCTTGCACCCCGATCAGCTTTCCGGCCTTGACCATCTGGGCATTATCTACCATTCCGGTTAAGGAAAGGGATTGCTCTTTTAACAAAGCCTGTAAAGACGCTCTGTCGATTACCTTAAACTTACCGCTCTCAAGTAGCATATTTACAATCCGGTCCTGTACGCTAATCGTATCGATTTCCTGCGGTTTATTGGTCGTAATGGAATAAACAGCCACTTTTTTCACATCCGTATTCAACTGCCCGATCGCCTGCTGGAATTGATTTAATGCGTCCTGAATCATAGCGCTCGTATCTACGGCGTATAGGGGATGCAGAATGAAAGATAGAAACAATACCAAATACATTTTCTTAAACATGATCCTAAAAGCCTCCATTTAAAATGAATATCCGGCCTGCCAAAAGACGCAGCCATGC
>Ga0256841_1002281_pt1 | contig 15447 bp, 13 predicted proteins | sample 356308metaG_FD_185971 | JGI IMG/M metagenome (GOLD analysis project Ga0256841, IMG submission 185971) | Hydrothermal vent microbial communities from Mid Atlantic Ridge, Atlantic Ocean - 356-308 | ecosystem: Environmental > Aquatic > Marine > Hydrothermal vents | place: Atlantic Ocean: Mid... | reverse complement strand
CCGCGTCCTCCTCCCCCGCCCCGGTCTGCTCCACCACACGAGCCATCATGCGCTCGAAGAGCGACTGCGGCCCCAGACCGGCCAGGGTGGTGTAGGTGATGTACCAGTTTGCCGTCGGGCGGCCCATGTCGAGCGGCGCATTTTTTTCAAGGACGAGGTCGAACGGAACGGTGTGCGCATCCGCATAGCGGGCCTCGAGCCCCCGAAGGATGTACAGCGTCTCGCCGATGGGTTCGAGCTTATACCGAAGCAGGGTCGTCACGCTGTTTTCTTCGAGGAAACGGCGAACGGCCGGGCTGTCCTCGTGCACGAGCGCCGCGAGCGCCCGGAACCGGTCCTCGTGCGCCGACGCCGGGAGGGTAAGCCCGCGGCCCTTCAGGTTCGGATGGAGCCCTCGAATGACGTCGAGGTAATCGTCGTGCGCCTCGGTCAATTCGCGGAGGTTGATCAGATGCCACGGCCGCGCAAGTTCCGCCCCTCCGCGCGCATCGTCGGACCGGGCGAAGATCGCTTCGAGTTCGAAGATCGGCTTTTCGCCCTTATACACCTGAAACCGCTGCACGCCGTAGTCTTTGACCGCATCCATGCGGACGGCCTCGACGCCCGTGAAGGTCTGCGGCGCAATGGCGTACTCATTGACCCCGAAGGCCAGCAGCCCCTCCGCATCCACCCGCGAGAGCGCCTCCTTCACGCGGGGAAGCACCTCGGAGAGCGACGCCTGTGACTGCCCCCATGCCGGCGCAGCTCCCCCCAACATCACCACCAATCCCAGCACCATCGCGCGCGTCTTCATTTCGTCTTTATCCGAGGATGATCATCGTTCGCACGGAAGATAACCGATCCGGCTTTATGAGTCATCCCCGACCGGCAGTTTTCAGGCGACGAGGGTTCCCCCGCTAGCCTTTTTGGCCCGGGTACGGTCGGGGCCTTGCCCGCCAAGCCCGTTCGATGGACCGGCAATCCTCTGGATTGAGTTTCCGGTTTCGCAGCGAAAGATATACGGGCAGACCGTGAAAGAAGCAGAGGGAACATGCGCCGGAACGGGGCTTTCCGGCTCACGGGTCGAGTTCGGAGGCGATGGCGCGGCGGGCGGTCTCCCCTTCAGATAATCAGATCAAGCGGCAGGTCGGAGATATCGCGAAGTCTTTTCCCGTCAATCATGGTATGCAAAAGTTCCACGGCATCAACGAAATCCAACTCTTGGGCAGTCTCGGCCAGTTCCGGTAGCGCGAAGTGATAAACGCAATCGATGTGGCCCGTGCCGAGCGCAATGGAAGCAATCCTGTTCGGTGTCGGTTCACCCGTGATCACAACGACGTGGGGAAGCTTCCCTTTCCTGTTTTGCACCAAGTTCAATCCTTCGGAACGGGCATTTTGTGCACGATCACTTCGAAGCGTCCACTTGCACGAAATGCTGGCGTGCAGGATAAGCTTGTCGTTATTCGATCGCCTCAAACTCGAAAGGCGTGAGGTTTCGGAATCCACGATGTGAGCGGTTTTATTGATCTCACCGTCTTCCTCAGGTTCACGAGCAATAACCACGTCCGGTTTAATGATGTAATCCGAACCGAGCGCGGAGGCCAATTCCGGATTCTCACTCGCCAATTTATCAAGGGCTGCAAGATGTGCGTACTGGTCGAACCGTGCAATACCGAGACGACCCGCCGCAACCTTTCGTCCTATTTTCCAGGTCCCGGGGCGGAGATGTTCCAGTGCATTGAACGTCTCCCGAACATAGTTTTCGCATATTTCTTCGAACCTCGCACCCGACCGCTGACCGACGAGGCGTGATCCGCGGCTCCTCTCACCGATCCGGTCCAAAATGCCTCCGGCCAGCGCCAGACTTTGACGACTATGCTTGTCCGCATTCCCGGGAATTCCATTTTTATCCCGACGAAGCACGCTTTCCAACAAGGATTCGTGAAAAGATGCTCGAGCCTTTGTGATCAAGCCGGTCATCGCACTACGTGTCATTGGACTTGAGAAAACGTCGGAGCTTCTCGCGCACGGCTTTCGGATCCTTCAGCTCGCATTCCCACACGACCATCACCTTCCAACCCCGTTTTTCAAGAGCTTCTCGGTTTGCACGATCGCGGGCGATGTTGACGTCCAGTTTAGCATCCCAAAATTCCGTGCGTGTGCTCGGACGTTTTCCGCGAGGACAATCGTGACCGTGCCAAAAACAACCGTGGACGAAGATCACCTTCCGGTGTCGCGGGAGAACTATGTCCGGAGCGCCCGGCAGGTCGCGTCGGTGGAGACGGAATCGATAACCCATCCGATGCAGTATGCTCCGCACCAGCAATTCGGGTCGGGTGTTCTTATTCTTCACCCGGGACATCAGCCGGGAACGCTCCTTTTTCGACAGTCGATCGGGCATGAAGAGCTAGCCAAAGGCAGGTTCGGAAATATGCACTTGTTCCTTGCCGGCGCGCCGATCGTCTCTCGTCAACAAAGCGTAAACGGAGCCTGCCACGGCTTTTCCGAGCAGCGGCGGAACGGCATTCCCGATTTGACGGGCAATCTCGACTTTACTCCCCGTAAACACGAAATCGTCGGGGAATGACTGGAGGCGGGCGGCCTCGCGATGTGTGATGGGGCGGTGCCTTTCCGGATGAAGATAGCGGCCTTTTTCCGGCTTGTAAAACTCGGTGCGAATGGTTACCGAAGGGCGATCCCACCAGAGCCGACCGAACAAGTCGGTGCCCCCGGATTTCTTCCGAATCCAACACTTGGGCGTAATTTCCGGGGCGTTTCTCTGGAGGTCGAAGCGATTGCCGCCGGGTGGAACGGCCCGGTATCGCTTCTTACTCATTTCCGTCGGATTTCGTCCGAAGTGCAAATTGAGAGGTTCCGGTTCATCCCGGATCTCCGTACCGATCGGTTCCGGTAAGTCGGCGATGGCTTCACGGACGGTTCGCCAGGGTTTCGGATCGTCCTTGTACTCATAAAGAGAGAGCATTCCCCTCTTCAGGGCTTTCGGATTGAAGTGTGTTTTCTTAGGGGGAAAAGCTTCCGACGGCGTCCCACCGCGTACGCCGACGACGAAAGCGCGATACCGCTCTTGAGGCACGCCGTAGTCGGCGGCACAGAGGAGCGCGGACGCTATCCTAAACCCTAGGCGTTTGGCCTCTTGCTCGATCTCACGGAACTCGTCCGAACCCAAAAGCTGGCGAACGTTTTCCATCACGAACACTCGCGCACCGCTGGATTCGACGATTTGCATGAACGGGCGCCAGAGCTGTTTTCGAGGGTCGCTCTTCCTTTTTTTATTCAGCAAACTGAATCCCTGGCAAGGCGGACCGCCAACTACCACATCAGCCTCGGGAATTTGTGTCTCGGGATCTTCCAGAATGTCCACGATGTCGCCGTGCCTGCAGTGATCGCCGAAATTTGCATTATAGGTAGCGGCGGCATCTTCGTTGAAGTCATTGGCCCATACGGGGGAGAAAACTCTTTCACCCCCGACATTGCGGAATTCGGTGAACCCCAGCGTCAAGCCGCCCGCTCCGGCGAACAAGTCAATGAGACGAAATGGTCTTTGCATGATATACCGTAATGTCGGCGAACGTTATTTCAACGCCTCGACCCCGATCTCCGAAAAAAGGGTCGGTTCCGTAGGCCCGTCGAGGTGAATTCCGTATTTCCGCAAAACCCGCAACAAGGCGGCCGCCTCGTCTCGGCGGAGTTCGCGACGATTGTGAACGGCGCTCCGCATGGTGTTGGGGTTGAGCCCTGCCTCACAGAAGACGGCGTGCCACTTGATGACGCCCTTAAGCTCGATGACTCGGTCTATGGACAACATGGCGTGACGGATCGTTGTATGCGAAAGTTCAACATAATTGTTTGCAATGTCAACAATTATGTTGACAACGTATTGGAGATTGTTGATAGATCGTAACTACTTCTCAAACCTTCGACAAACACCGCTCATGTGATTCCAATGCAAGGAAACTCCCGGCTCACGGGTCGAGTTCGCGGGCGATGGCGCGGCGGGCGGTCTCCATGAGGGCCGGGATGTCCCGGCGGCGTTTGTTTTCGAGCGGAATCGGTTCACCCACGACGACGTGGATCACCCCCGGACGGGCCACGAGCCTCCGCTCGTCCAGCACGAGGTAGGCGTCGCGGATGATGACCGGCGCCATCGGCGCCCCTGCTTCGACGGCGAGCACGAACGCTCCTTTCCGGAACGGAGCCGGCCGGCCGCAAAAAGTGCGCTCCCCTTCGGGGAAGATGATGACCGAATTGCCTTTTCGGATGCGCTCGCCCGCCCTTTTGATGCTTTCGAGCGAGCGCCGGGGATCTCGACGATCCACGAAGACCGACGGCGAGTGTCTGAGCACCCACCCGAGGAAAGGCGTCTTCTCGAGTTCGGCCTTCGCCACGAATCCGAACGGATGCCGGAGCGCGGCGGCGAGCACCGGGATGTCGAGCGCGTTCTGGTGATTGGCGATGAAGACATAGGGCTGATCCGGATCGAGCGCCGCGCGTTCCTCCACCGCGAGGCGAACGCCGATGCCGAAAAGGATGGATCGCCCCCACCGGCCGGCCCACCATTGAAAGGCGCCGGGCTTCGAACGGATGAGGTTGCTCACCAGATACCCCACTGCGAAGAGGACCGTCATGAGCGAAGCCCACGACACGGCCCATACGGCAAAGAGACGCGTCTTCCACGTCTTCCGGAGTCCCTTACCGGAAGGGGCTTCCGGCTTCCTCGCTCCTCGCTTCATAAGCGCTGTTTCTCGAACGTACAACCGTCGATGGGGAAGAATGCGCGTCCCGATGCACCTGTTTATGCCTTGGAGACCGCTCTCGGGGCGCGTACCTTTTCCACGTCGTCCGTCCGAAGGTACTCCGCGAGATGCATGAATTTCTGCCGCCCCATACAAATATTTCTCGGATTCCTGTTCCTCGCGCTCTCGTGCGCAACCTCCGTCGCCACGGCTCAAAACCTCACGCCCGAGTTCAAGATCGGCTTTGCCGCGACCACACTCCGGGGGGAATCCGCAGCCGATTTCCGGACCCGCACCGGGTTTGCGGGAGGCGTCGGGTTCCGCTACAGGTTCCGCCACGGACTGAGCGTCATGCCCGAGTTTTTGTACGTGGTGAAAGGCACGCAGGCGGATTTCGTGCTCAGTGATCAGGGTCTGCTCCTGCCAATCCGTGAGGGCGGGGGCGAGGGCGTGCCCATCCGGGCGAACTTCGAGTTCACGTACGTCGAAATACCGGTGCTCGTCGTCTTTCGCCTGGAGACGAACGGCCGCGTGCATCCGAAAGTATTCGCCGGCCCGTCGCTCTCCTTTCTCCTCGACGCGAAGGTCCGTTTTCGAGCGTTTTCGGGGGGTCCCGAACAGGAAGAGAGCGATTCCACGGTGGAGGGCGTTGACTATGGGGCGGTGGTCGGTGGCGGGCTGGAGTTCGACGTAGGGGGACAGCGCCTGAGCTTCGGCGCGCGCGCCTCCTACGGCCTGGCCAACACCCGGAAACGCCGTTCCTCGCCGCTTCGCAACACGAGTTTCATTTTCTTCACCGGGGTTGTGTTCTAAGCCCCTCCCATGTGCGCCCGCTCAGCCGCGCGAAGCGTCTTGAGCAGCGCCGTCGCGTCCCGGAGTCCGGCGCGAGGGCGAGGCGTGGTGGTCACTTCGAGGCCGAGCGCCCCCTCGTACCCGTCGGCGCGCAGACACCGAAGCACTTCGCCCCAACCGACCTCTCCTTCGCCGAGCGCCGTCGGTCGCCAGGCCTCTCCTTCTCCCCTTCCGTCCAGGCACCGGACGAAAGTCAGACGCCCCTGAAGGGCTTCCATCCCCTCCGTCGCCGGTTCTCCCGCGCGGCGCGCGTCGGCGGGGCTCCATGCGGCCCCCACGGCGGGATGCGCGACGACCTCCAGCACGGAACCGAGCGCGCGCGCCGTCGGAAACGCGCCGTCCCATTCGTTGCACACCCCCACCACGACCCCTCGCCGCGCGGCGGCCTCGCCTGCACGCCGAAGCGCTGAGGCGACGGCCTCGACGGGCGCTCCCGGCCGAAACGCCGAAACGAGCACACACGGACAATCGATCCGGAGGCAGAAGGCGAGCGTCTCCTCGAACGACGCCAACTCATTCAACCACGCGATGCGGTCCGAGACGTCGCCTTCGAACATACCGGGCACGACGGCGGCCACCGGCATCTCATGCTCGGCCATGCGACGGCGAAGTTTGGCTTCATTGACGAACGGCACGCGGTCGCCTGCGCGTCCGAGCGTGCGAAGCACCAGCCCTTCGAGCCCCCACAGATGCGTGTAGTGAAGCGCTCGGTCAAGGTCGGGGGTCACGGTGTCGGTAAGCCAGACGGGAGACATGGGCACGACATGTTTGAAGGCTAACGCTCATTCGTTCGTCACACGTGGAACGTAGAGCGAATCTCCGATGAACAGGACAGGCGGTGCGGGAACCACGGTTTCCCGCAAGATCAGTCGGTGCGCCCGGTCAGCGAGGGCGAGGGCGGCCTGCTCGTCTCGGGCGCGCTCTTCGTCGAGGTCGGGAACAGGCGGGACGTCGTCGGGGCGGAGGTCGCGCAGCACCTTCATCCAGGGGGCCTCCGGCAGGAGGATCGGCTCCGGCACGGGAGCGAGGCTGTCCGGAGGCAGGACGGCGTGAAAACGCCACCCGTGCGGCTCGACCAGGGCGCGCAGGCCGGTCGTGTCCGCCGCATCGGGACCGACATAGATGACGGATCGGATGTTTTCCCGCACCCAGCCCGGCTCTTCGAGATAGGCGCGAAGCCCCGCCTGTCCGGTGCGTGCGCCGGACCAGACGGCGAAGAGAATCGTGCGGTCGGGGATGGTGAGGTAGTCGGCAAAAACGCTATACTGCCGCGCCAGTTCGAGGAGCGCCGCCGCGCCTGCACCGGGATGGGCGCGATCGATGACGCGCGCCCCGCCGAAGTCCCCGACGGCGTCGAGGTCGGCGCACACGATGACCAGTTCCGAGAGATGGGGAGGAACCTTTCCGGGCACGTACCCGAGGAGATTGATCCCCTGCAGTTCGGGGAGCGCCTCGACCTCCACGTCGAGTTCGATCGTGCGCGGCAGGCGTCGGACGCGGTTGCGCATCTCCGTCAGGATCCGCCGGGCCGCCGCCTCGTCGACGCCGAGCAGCCGCCCGAGGGCCTGCTCCGTCACCTGAAGCACCACAAGGCCCGTGACGGGCGCCGCCACCCGGCGCGGGGTAAGCGGCCCGACGGTGAGCACCGCCCGAGCGCCCTGCCTCCTCAGGCCCATGAGCGCCTCGGTCGTCGCCTCTCCGGCAGGCCAGAGCACGATGAGGTCGCTCAGACGCTGCGCGCTGTCCGGCCGGATGATCACCCGATCCCCCTCGAGGCGCCCGCCGTCCGTTCTGCCATCGGGCAGCGCATCGACGCCCGGGATAAAGAGCAGGGTGTCGAGCCGTCCGGACGCCGTCAGCCTGAAGGCTTTCGGAAAGTTGACGCGCGTGGGGTAGAGCGTGCGGAACTCGGAGCCCAGAGCCGGCTGAAGCCCGAACTCACGCATGCGCGCCGCCACGTACGCTGAAGCCAGCACGTACGCCCTCGTTCCCGTGGCGCGGCCTGCAACCGCATTGTTGTTAAAGAAGCTCAGATGCCGCCGCACTTCCAGCCCCGACCATACCGGGCGAAGCGGCGTCGAACGAACCGGCTCTTCGTCGACTGCGACGGTGACACATCCGTACGCAGAAAGAACCGCGACGAATGCTCCGAGCGCAAGCAAGAAACGCTGGGCCCGGCGCCCGGCGCAAGAAGCAGGGCAACGGGGAGGTTGCGGGGACGATTTGTCGGAAGGCATATCTCGAAAATAGCTTTTTCTCCGCAGACGTTCCCTATCGCGGCGGCATCAGAAACAAGGCATCCCTCTTTTTCCGTCTATAGTCATTCATTCTCCGCGTTTTTTCAGGGTTGCGCCGCGTGATGCGCTTGCGAAAGCCGTCGCATTTTTGTACGATCCGTGTCCACGGCGGCCCTGCCATGCATGAACGCTTTCCCACCCATGCGATGTTGGCAAGCATTTTAACCCGTACGATAGGCATCGGGCGGACGTACGCCCACCTTCGCTTCGTCAGTCTGGTCTGCTTTCTCACCGCGTTCGGCGTGTTGGCATACTCCTTTTCCGGGCCGGCGGAGGGTTACACGACGCCCCTCTCGCTCCTCTTTCTCTCGCTTTATCTCATGAGGAAAGGATGGCTTGCCCTCCGCTCGCATCACGCGGCGCGGCAACTCGGGATGGAGCGGCAGTTCCTCCGGTACGCGGAAGCTGCCCCGGACCTGCTCACGGCGCTTCTCCATCATGGGCGCATCCGCCAACGAAGCCTGCTCGCCTCCACGCTGGCCGCCCGTCTCACCCCGCCGACGCCCCCCCGGCAGACGCCCCCGCCCCTCTCGCCCCGGCAACGGTTGCTCCGACGCATGCCGCTGCCGCGTCCCGGCTTCGACGCGCTGCTCCTGTTCCTCAGCTTGCTCTTTTTCCTCGGGGGCGACCCTGCCGGTCCCTCCGGCAATGTCGCGGCGCTTGCGCTGCTCGTCGGCTTCACCGCTGTGATCACGCCGGCAGAGATGTACCGGCTCTGGCTCCTTCGCCGGCTGCGCCAAAACCTTCCCTCGCTCGCGGACGCCCTCAGCGCCTGGACCCGCAAGACCGCTTCGCGTCCCCTCGAACGCCCGAAACGCAAGCCGCGCTACCGACATATCCCCCTCTACCGGGCGCGCCCGCGACCCCGCCTGCTCGATCCCTCCCAACACCTGGCGGCATAAAAAAAGGGCAGCGTCGCAACCGACGCCGCCCTTTTCCGCCTTGAGCTCCGGGAAGCCTAATTATTCTCCAGTTCCTGGTGATACTTCTCCATCATCTCCGTCTTTGCGCCTACCTCTTGATTGAACTGCCGGAGTGCTTTCTCGATCATCCGGCGCTGTTCATCGAGAACGTTTTCGCGAATCGGACGATTGGCCCGATCTTCGAGCGGGTCCAGCACATGCGCCTGTAGCACGATCAGCAACTCTTTCTGCGTCGTGGAACGCTGCGTGCGACCGAAGATGTACCGAAGTCCGAAGAACCACCCCGGAAGATCCTTGAGGATCGGCACGCCCGACCTCGAGACCGACTCATCCGTAGAGTACAGGCCGCCGATGACGGTCTGTTCGCCGTCGAGAAGCAACACCTGCGTGTTTGCGGCATTCCGGTCGATGACCGGGCCGGCTGCCGAAGGCGTGCTGCCCGACTTCTCCACCTTCACGTTGAGGTGGATGAACTCGATCGTCGGAGCGCCGGCGGTATCGACCACGGCCTGCTCGATCAACGTCGGCGTCACGTCGACGATGATGCCGGTCGAGAAAAACTGCGTCACGGTATTGCCGGCAAAATCACGCACCTGGACCGGCACGTCGGTTCCGATCTGGATGCGTCCTTTCTCGCCGCTTTGCACGGTGACGTTCGGGCTGGCGATCGTTTCCCCGATGCCCTGCTGTTCCGCGAGCCGGAAAAACTGGTTCAGGTCCTTGAAATTGAGGCGTTCCGGGGCGATGACGACATCCTTGATGCCGCTGAAGAGCTCGTCTGTTTTCAGAAAGAAGTCCTTTTTCCCCTGTCCGTTCGTTCCTCCGGAGCTTCCACCCGACGAACCGGAGGATCCGCCCGATCCGCCGGATCCGCCCGCACCTCCCGTGGTATTGCCCAGGAAGACGCTCCAGTTGATGCCGATGTCCCTGGCGCGCGTGTGATCGAGTTCAAAGAGGATCGCATTAATCTGAATCTCTCGCGTCCCCAGCGTCGCCGGAAGCGATTCCCCCTGCACGGAGATCGAGGCTTCGGGGGATTCCCGCCCTGCCGCCTGATCGGCGTCGAGAATGACCGAGGGCGCCTCGGGCGCATTCTCCACGATGAAATACCGTTCCGTCTCCCGATACGTCAACCCGTTGTACTGAAGCACCAGCTCGAAGGCGTCGAAGAAGTGCACACCCGCGATCGAGATTCCGATCGGCTGGGTGCGGCTGTCCGGGTCGATGACCTGCTTGCCGGTGACGCGTTGAAAAATCGGGTTGAGGAAGTCGATGAATTTATCGAACGGCGTCGAGGGCAAGAAAGAGACGAGTTGATCCGGCGGAATATAGCTCCGGATCTGGCGCTCGGGCGGGCGGTCCTGTGCCTGTACCGGCGCAACCCACGTCAGAGCCGTCACCAGAGGCAACAGACCGAGCGTGATAAGGGCCGCATAGCGTTTCATGGCTTTCCGTTTCATATGCATTGCCTCCGCGTCACATCAGCGCGGGTGTGTTTAATGGTCCTGGAGGGGAGAGAGGTTGACGGGGCCGAGGGCCTGGCGGTAGCGTTCCCCGGTTTGCAGACTCATCTCGACCTCGTCGATGATGCCGCCTTTGTTCAGCCGGGCCACCACACGGTCCTCGGTGGGATCGACCGCGATAATCTGCCCGAGATAAACGCGGTCGCCCGCGTCTAACTGATAGTAGTCGCCTTTCCAGTGGAAAACGGCCTTCCCGCCCACGATCGAGACCAGGGTCGCTTCTTCGAGATCGACCAAGTTGTCCGTATTCGGCGGGATGCGCTCCATGATGATCGGGAAGAAGGGGTTCTTTGCCGGCTGCGCGTCCGGAAGCACCTCGGCCGGCACCGGTGGCAGGGCGCTCATGGGTTGCGCCTGAAGTTCACCGTTCTCGTAGAGACTCGTCACCATCGTTTCGGCGCTGAGGCCCTTGGCTCCGCCGAAGAAGGCATCCACTTTCATCGTGAAGGAGACCATCACCTGAAGGGCGTCTCGCTCGGTCTCACGATCTTTCGTCATGAGGTCGATGTGGTTCAGCCGAAGTTCACGCACCCGGTAGAAATTCCGGTTGTTCTCGAGTTGCCACACGACGCGGTACAGATCGTCGAAGTACCCGCGTCCCGAAACCTGATACGAATAGGTTCGGAAATCCGGGTTGCGTTTTTCCCCCTCGAACGTAATGTCGAAATTATTGAATCCTTCGCGGCTGAGGTGGTTGAGGTACGCCACCACTTCCTCGTCTTCGAGCTTCTTCGGGATCACCTTGTACCGGGCCCGCCAGCGACGCACGATCTGCTCGGCGCGTTCCTCTGTGGACGCCTCTTCGGCCAGAAGAGCAGCCACTTCGGCTTTCTTCAAGCGCGCCACCTTCTCGGCTTTGGCGAGACGGGCGATCTCTTCCGGCTGTTCAAAAAACGTCACGTATATCCCCGCTCCGGTGACGAGCAGCCAGCAGACGGCCAGCACGACGATGTTTTGAATGATGTTTGACATGGCGGCTTGAATCCTGGGGAAATTAAAGGGACGTGCTTGTTCGGGTGACGGGCGTCTCCGGAGTCTCCGATGGTTCGGTCTCCGATGGTTCGGTCTCCGGCGTTTGCGCCTCAGCCGTCGTTCGGGGGGCTTCCTCCGAGACCACCGCTCCGGAAACGGGCTCGAGGGTGTCTTCAACGCTGACGTGCTCCCGGAGATACCGGGCCGCTTCGGGCAATTCGCGCGTGATGGGGAAGATCATCCGGAACGAGAACACGGGCCACTCCCGGATCTCGGAGAAGGACAGGCTTCGGATCGAGGCGTCCAGCCGATCGGCGAGGCTCACGACGTAATCCCGGGAGGTAGCGTTGCCCTCCAGTTCGAGGTTCGGCCCTTCCATGCGCCAACTCTCGACCCAGATGCCTCCGGCAATGGCGGCCGTCTCGCGCGCGGTCTTTTCGAGCGCTCGGCTCCATTGATCGCTGCCGACGAGCAGCGAGTCGAGCACGTCGAGCGCGCGCACGTAGCCGGCCGTGGCGGCTTCCATGCTGTCGATGCGCGCCTGAAGCCTCTTGGCGTCCGCTTCCACCCCGGCCATATTCTGGAGATGCAGTCGCTGGCGCGCAAGCGTTTCGTGATGCCGGAGCGTGAAATACCGGTATACGAAGAAGAGCACGGTGCAGAACAGGATCACCAGAAGCGCCACGGAATGCCATGAGACCGGCATCGTGAACTGTCTGCGAAGCATCTTCTCCGGGATCAGGTTGACGTCGGGGAAGACGCTGTCATAAAGGTCGTCCTGGACCAGGCGGAGACCGGCGGCGACGGCCAGCACCTTGGTCCGTTCCAGGGAGGCTTCCTCCCCCTCCGAAAACGGCAGATACGTGCGGAGCGACTCGACGTATGCGTCCGGGAAGAACAGCGTAAAACTCTCGAGCAGCGTCTCCTCACGCTCCTCTCCCAGGAGATAAACCTGTTGCACCTCGCCCGTACCATATTCGTCCTGAAGCAACAGCACACGGCTGCAGATCGTCTCCGGCGCATCGTACGTCGTGATCGACCGGAGACTTTCGAAGTGCTGAAGCGTGTCCTCTTCGAGGAACATCACGAGGGTGTCTTCCACGCCCGCCCGAACCACCAGGGTCTTTCGAGGCTCCGGATCGAGCGGATCGAAGGCGACTTCGGCCCCCTCCTCCATCTCCGCATTCATCCGCAGGAGATTCGCAGCCCGGGCCAGACCGAGATACGCGGATATTTCGTTGTCCAGCAGGCGAATCTGCGGCATTCGGCTCTTCTTGGAACGCAGAACCTTGACCGTCTCGACCACCGGGTCGGCATCCTTCCCGATAATGGCGAGATACCGGGGAAGATCGCCTTCGCCCGGCGTCATGGGCAGAAATGCGACGCGCTCCGGGTCCACTTCCTCGCCCGTCTGTTCCGCAAGCCTTTCGACGAGCGTCCCTTTGTCGAGCGGTTTCGCGTTCCGTTTCGCTTTCGCTTCCTCCCGCTTTTTCCGCTTCTCCTTCTTCTTTTTGGACTCCCCGTCCTTCGCTTCCTCCTTCCTGAGGACCGGCGTGCGCACCTCCGTGGTCTTTACGTCTATGCTTCCGTTGCAGAAAGCGACCCGGGGGTCGGCGTAGCCGGCATCTTCACACTCTGCGATGATGTCTCGGAGTTCGAGCTCAAAGGTTTTGACTTCGAGCGCCCCCCCGGCGTCGCCCACTTCGCCGGACGCGGCCGGGTCGAGGCTGTCGAACTCGGACATCAGGAACAGATCCGCACCCGTATCGCCGGCGTCGCCAAACTGGATGGTGAAGTCGCCGCCGCTCTCATCGTTCTCCATGCCGGACGGCTCGCTCATGTCCGCCGCCATAGCCGGCATGGCGTTCCGATGCCGCCGGAACGTGCGAAGGATCACGGGCCCTTCCGGGCCGTCATGAAGCAGCACCGCGTCGATGGTGCGACCGGTGACCATGACCCCGAGAACGTATGGTTTGCTTCCGTACTTTTTCATAATGCGTTTTGATCTTGCGTCCGTGTCCAGGCCTTGCGTTCGGCTATCCCATGAGCTGCTTCATCCGACGCTTGTTGTTGGCATAGTTCATGGCGATCTCCGGCGTGATGCTTCCCTGACGCATGAGCCTGAAAAGATCCTGTTCCAGGGTAATCTGCCCCTGATTCCACCCTTCCCACATCATTTGATAGATCTCGTTGGTGTTCTCATTCTTGATGGCCGCCCGCGTCGAGGGCGTCATCCAGAGCACCTCTTTGGCCAGCACCCGCCCGCCGCCGACGCGGGGGCATAGTTTCTGGGAGATCACACAGCGCAGGACGTCGGCCAGCCGGTTACGTATGCGCGTCTGCTCCTCGGGCGGGTATTCCCCGATGATGCGGTCGATGCTTTCGACGGCGGAGGAGGTGTGGAGCGTGGAGAAAACTTTGTGCCCCGAATCCGTGATTTCGAGCGCGGAGGAGATCGTCTCGGGATCGCGCATCTCGCCGATGACCACGATGTCGGGGTCCTGGCGAAGCGCCTGCACGATGCCGTCCTTGAACGAGGGCACGTCGCTGCCGACCTCCCGATGGCGCACGATGCACATCTTGGAGACATGCATGAATTCGATGGGCTTTCCGATGATGACGATGTGCCCGGGAATGTCTTTGTTGTTGGCGTCGACGATGGCGTCGAGCGTGGTGCTTTTACCCGACCCGGTGACCCCGGTGACGAGTGTGAGCCCGTCCCGCACATGGCGAAACATGAGGCCGCGCTCGATGAGCGGGTGAAACGTGAGCGAGCGGAGCGGGCGCAGTTCTTCGCTGATGGCGCGCATGTTCAGCGCCAGGTGTTCCATATCGAAATAAATGGTGGCGCGAAAACGACGCGTCCGGCCTTCTCTGCCTTCGATGGAAAGCTGGAACGAGAAGTCGATGGCGCCCTCTTCGAAGAGGATAGTGCGCTGCCGGTCCGTGAGCACGCTGAGCAGCAGCACGTTCGTCTCATCGACGTGATAGCGTCCCATCGTCTCGTCGGGGCGCTTGTCTCCGTCGATGCGGAACCAGACGTAGCCGTTGCATGCCAGCCCTCCGGCGTCGATGTCGCTCGCGCCCGTCTCGAGCATGCGACGCACGAAATGTTCGACGTGCTGACGGAGCGTGGTGCGTTCCCTGTCCGGAAGCACCTTCACTTGCTCGGCGAGAAAGGAAATCCGCGCTTCCCCATAGAGTGAATACGGAATGGAATCGGCCACCGTGCGGCAAATGTCAGGCAGCGGAGCCGTCACGGGCGCCGTCATGCGCGCCGTCCCGTCTCGCTCCACGCCCCTTTGCCGGCGGTTCATCAACTCCTTGATCCGTGCATCCATGAAGGGGTCCTCGGGCTTTACTTCCTCTTCGAAAAAAAATCCGTTGCGGGGGGATCGCAGGTCTAATTTCTATTCACCGTATCGGCTACGGGTGGGGGCGCTTAAGCCGCGCTCCTCATAATTGCCGACCCCTAACCATCTTTCCCCACCGGCTCTTCTTCGAGGGTGATCGCGCTTGCTCAGCGACCCCGGAACGGCTTCGCCGCCACTGCCCGACCCTGTCTTCCATGAGCCTGCGACGAGCCCTCTGCGCCCGTCAAAAAAAGGGGAAGCCCGCGCGACGAGCTTCCCCTTCTCTCCGTACATCAACCTGACGTCTCAACCTTCAGAGGCCGTCACGCGCATCATTTCTTCAATCGACGTGACGCCCATCTTCACCAGTTCGCGGGCGGAATCCTGAAGCGTCAGCATGCCGTCCTCGATGGCTTGATCCCGCAACTGCTCCTCGTCGATCTTATCTCCGGCCTCGACGATCATATGCCGGATCTCGCGGGTGAAATAAAGGGTCTCGCAAATGGCCCGTCGCCCTTTATAGCCGCTTCCCTTGCAAACCGGACAGGTTGGGTCCCCTCCCGAGGCGTAAAAGACCGTTTGCTCGACTTCCCTGTCTTCAAAACCAAGCTGGCGCAACATCACCCGGTCCGGGTCTTCATCGACTCGTTTGCATTCCGGACACAGGTTCCGGATGAGCCGCTGGGCCACGACGAGGTTGATGGCGTAGGCGATCAGAAACGGCTCCACGCCCATCTTGTAGAGCCGGCTCACCGCGCTCGGGGCGTCGTTCGTGTGGAGCGTCGAGAAGGTGA
>Ga0256841_1002280_pt1 | contig 15451 bp, 15 predicted proteins | sample 356308metaG_FD_185971 | JGI IMG/M metagenome (GOLD analysis project Ga0256841, IMG submission 185971) | Hydrothermal vent microbial communities from Mid Atlantic Ridge, Atlantic Ocean - 356-308 | ecosystem: Environmental > Aquatic > Marine > Hydrothermal vents | place: Atlantic Ocean: Mid... | reverse complement strand
GATTGGTACCACAAGGGTGCGAAAATAATAAGGAAAGATATACTAAAAATCTTTTATGATAACTTGGATTTGACCCCTTCCGGGCTGTTCGTGATAAGGCTTAAAAACGAGCAATGTTACGTAGAAGTTGCGGATACTCCCTTCGTGGTTCAACAAACCAACATGGAATTTGCTTCTGGAGAAAATAGCAGGAATTTTCTTCTTACCCTGAAAAATACGGACGAAGTGGAAAGGCTTGACCCGTCCACTTTATGGATCGGTAAAAGGAATATTTTGTACTGTCTCATAAAAAACGGTAAATTCCCAGCCCGGTTTTCCCGGCCTGCCTATTACCAGCTTGCTAATTACATCGAAGAAGATGCGGAAAACGGAACCTTTTATCTAAAAGTAAACGGAGAAAAGTTTTACATAAAAACATCTCCCCCTAGAAATGTGCCGGAAGTAATCAGGTCGTGATTCACTTTTTCCCTTCGAGGGGAGCTTGTTGATATATTATTCTTCAATTTCTCAAGCAATACTCTTCCGCCCTGCGGGTCGTCAACCTGTATCGCGTCTGCGGCGTCATCGCCCGCCAGGATCTTTCTTGCATATGCGACCCGGGTGAACGATCGCGGATTTAGGATCAATTTAACAGGTGGGAGGAGCACAATGCAAAATCCGTGATTCCGGCCAGAGCAAAGCGTCGAGTCGGAATCTAGGATTTTCTATCTGGATGCCGGATCGAGCTTGCCCCTAATTAGATCAGGGAGGGGCGACACTAGGTGCAAGAGGCCATTTGCAAATTAACTAAGTAATTAGAGCATACATAACAAAGAGCTGTCTGATCAGTTGGTTAAATGGCTATCGCTCACGTATAGATCATGCAACTACAGTAATAATGGTTACTTGGCCTACGTTTTGCGTCGGTTAAAATGACGCGTTTTGAATTCTTCTCTTCCTGCTTTTTCAGTTGATTGATGGTTCCAAAAGTTCGGAATTATTTTTGAAAAACCAGACCGTAATGGTGTTCACCCGGCTCAAAGGATACCACGGGGGTAAAGCCTACCCTTTCACAAAGGAGCAAGGCATTTTCCCTTGTGAGGCGAACGTGATCAGGTGGACCCCAGCCATCCTTTCCTTTTTCCCAATCGATAACCACTAGGTAGCAGCCAGGTTTTAGTATTCTCCTGATTTCTCTCAAAGTTGTATCACCGTCAAGTTCATGGAGGAGGTCAGCACAAAATGCCAGATCAACGGTTTCATCCGCTATTGGAATGGAATCCTCTTCTGAGAGTACAATTTCCAAACTTGGCTTCGGAGGTGCCTTCTCCTTTAAAAGGGAAAGCAGTTTATCATTTATGTCCACAGCAATCACCGTACCCTCGCTACCAACTTGATCCAAAAGCGGTATGGCGAAATAACCCGTACCGGCACCGACATCTGCTACCACCTTACCGTCAAGAGGGAGAAGCGAAGCTACAAAGTCGATGATTTTATGCCTTGGCAGGATTTTTTCTCGTTCTTCTGAGTCCAAAAATTTTGCGTGCTTTTCGTCGAACTTATGTGTTAGAGTCATTTGAAACTCCCTCGCGCTATTTGAAAAGATTGGGTTTGAGATACAATAGTTAAATACCAAAAGAAAGGGAAGCCAAAATGTCTTAATAAAATTATGTCTTGATTATTGCTCAATATCAGATTAGGCGCAAGGTGTTATAAGTGTTGTTAATGGGTTATGGTTTAAAAATTGCTTTACAGGTATTTAAAATTCTGATAGCTAGGTGCAAAAATTTTGGAGCAAGGTGAAAATGGACAAGGAAACGTTAGAATACTTCCGGGCGTTGCTTGTAAAGAGAATGAATGAGCTGCTTGCTGAAGCTGAGAAGACTGTTACCGACATGACTGACAAGGTTGAAAATTTCCCCGACCCCGCAGATCGCGCAACTCTTGAGTCTGACAGGAATTTCATGCTACGGATAAGGGACAGGGAACGGAAATTGATCGGTAAAATCAAGGCGGCCTTGGAAAGAATAGATGATGGTTCTTTCGGTATTTGCGAAGAATGTGGAGAAGAGATTGGACTAGAAAGGTTGAAGGCAAGGCCGGTTACCACGCTTTGTATTGAATGCAAAAAGAAACAGGAAGCCGAGGAAAAAGCAAGGGGGCTCTAAACTAGGGGCTGTTTAGCTATGGTCCTTTAAGCTAGTTTTCCGGCATTTTATAACGTCAACAGCCCATATTTCATGCAAGTTTTGCTCATGGTCACGTATGATTAAAGCCCCGGCTTCATTCACTCCCACGAATTTGCCCACGATAGAAGTTTTTTCTGTTTGAACCTCTAGCTCTTCTCCTTTGTAGAGAGCCATCTGTAGCCACTCCTTCACTATTTGGGAAGAATCCCCTTCTAGAAGTTTTCGATGCATTTCGTCGAACTTTTCAACAAAAGAAACGAGAATCTCCTCGCGGGGCACCTCGATCCCCAAAGCGATTTTAAGGGAAGTAGCGGTGAGGCGTGTTTCTGTATCAAAGTCGGTCAAATCGTTATTGACGTTTATTCCAACTCCCACCAGAACTTTTACCGTTTCGTGACCCTTTGTAACTGCTTCAGTCAGTATACCAGCAACTTTTCTTTCACCTATGTAAACATCGTTTGGCCACTTAAGACCCGTAGATAAGGAGCAGCTAGAACATATAGCCTTTGCTACGGCCACTCCTGCGGCAAGTGTGATAAGCTGAATACTAACCGTTACGGGTACCCCAAGGATAAGTGTAAAGTAAAGCCCTTTACCTCTCGCCGAAATCCACTTGTTGCTCTTTCGCCCTCTTCCGGCCGTTTGTTCTTCGGCGATTATTAACGTGCCATGCCCTCCTTCCTCCTCCACGATGGTTTTTGCTATGTCATTTGTGGATGTCGTTTTATCAAGGAAAAGGATACGTTTCAGAATATCTGCGTGCTGTAGTTTTTTTAGTACAAAATCCGTATCTAGAGATAGATAAATGGGCATTTTAGATTCTACCAATCTTACGGTGAAATCCGGCACAAATAGGCTATCGCTGCTACTTTAAGTGTAATGGCAAGCCTGCCACGCACAGGGTTACTCGATCCACCGTTTTTGCGATCTGTTGATTCGCTAAACCTGAATATTCCCGAAATTTCCGTGACAAGGGCGTGTCTGGAACTATACCCATTCCAACTTCGTTTGAAACCACGATAACTGGACAGAGGGCTTTTTCTAGTGCCTTGCAAAGGTTATTTACCTGGATCTCAAATTCGTCTTGGTTTACCTCCCTTTTGAGTATCATATTGCTAATCCAGAGAGTAATACAATCAATTAGAATCACTGAATATTTATTGGAATTGTGTTCTACTGCGTTCGCTATTTCAAGTGGTTCTTCTATGGTACACCATCCTGGCCCTCTTTGTTTTTTGTGACGTTCGATTTTTTGCTTCATTTCTTCATCTAGGGCTCGTGCCGTTGCTATGAAAAGCCTTGGTGCAGGGTACGTTTCTGAGAGATTCTGGGCATACTGACTTTTTCCGCTTTTTGACCCTCCCAGTACAAGGGTTAACAGTTTGTGCTGTTTATTCTTGTCTCTAGTCAGATTCATTCTACAGCCTGTATCCTACTTATTATTTCTTATTATTTCGGATAACTTTTCACAGACGAGGGTTTCCACCAGGTGAGGGAGGGGTTCCCTGCTGGCTCCAACTACTATTACCTTTTCCTGGGTGAGGGGCAATAGAAGCTTCCATGCAGGGGATGCGGCGATGGCTTCCGCCATTTTTGAAGTAAGTTCGCCCAGCATGCTGTTTGCGAGTACTATGGCTATTGGGCCCGCTATGATATTAAGTCCTGGGACTGTTACCATAATTGCATTTTCACCTGTTGCTCCCTTGTTGGCTCCCGCTTTCATCATTTGTGCAGTGGCTATAGCGTTGGTGCCGAGAGCAATGATTTCAACGTTTTCTTCGTACACTTCCTTTATTTTTTTTATTATGACGCTCCCAATTCCTCCACCCTGTCCATCTATTACTCCGATCGTGATTTTCGGTTCCAAGACTTCCTCCGAATCATTGATTTTCTTGCTCGTGATAGTCTGCTATGAGTTTTACCAGAGCTTTCATCTCATTTTCAGACGGAAATTCCATAACGACTTTACCTTTTATTCCTCGCTTCTTTATTTTAATATCGGCCCGAAGTGCCCTTCTGACCACCTTCTCTTCCTCCCTAAACACCCGCATCGTAACTGCCTTTTTTCTGCCTGGTCGGGTCTTTGATTGTACGAGCTTTTCAAGGTCTCTTACAGATAGAGCATTTTCAATGGTTTTCATCGTAAACTCGAGGATCTCTTCTTCGTTTTTAAGCGCCAGCAAGGCTTTTGCGTGTCCAATGCTGATCCTGTCGTCTCTTAGGTGCTTGAGGACGTCCTCGGGGAGGGAGAGAAGGCGAAGTAAGTTTGTAATGGTTGACCTTTTTTTACCAACCTGGGATGCTATTTCTTGCTGGGTAAGTCCGAATTCTTCTACAAGAGTTTTGTATGCCCTTGCTTCCTCGATGCAGTTTAAGTCTCTTCTCTGAAGGTTTTCTATCAAGGCGATAAAGAGCTGTTCTTTTTCGTCAGCCTCCCGTGCTATTACCGGCACCTTTTTTAGGCCTGCTTTTTTTGCAGCACGCCATCTTCTTTCCCCGGCAAGTATCTGGTACCTTCCGTCCACGGGTCTCACAATAATCGGCTGAAGGACGCCTCTGTTTTGAATTGATTGTCGGAGGTCTTCCAGGTCGTTGTCATCTATGGCTTTTCTGGGTTGAAATGGGTTTGGATGAAGTAGGTCAATGTCGCAGTAGAATATCTGGCCTTGGTTAACATCCGGGAGATCCGTAGCATCGAGTAAAGCTCCTAGGCCTCTTCCAAGCGGGGTACTCTTCTTGGTGGTCATTATTTCTCCTCGCGAGCAATTAGTTCCTTGGCAAGTTTTAAGTAAGCGAGAGCCCCCGGACACTTTTGATCGTAAAGGAGAACTGGTTTTCCGTGACTTGGGCTTTCGCTAAGACGTACGTTTCTTGGGATTATTGTCCTAAAAACCTTCTTGGCGAAGTGTTTTTTTACGTCCTTTGCTACGCTGAAGGATAACTTGTTCCTGCGATCGAACATGGTAAGCAGTATCCCTTCTATAAGGAGCCCGGGATTAAATTTCGCCTTTATTATTCGGATGGTGTAGAGCAACTGGCTTAAACCTTCCAGCGCAAAGTACTCGCACTGTAGAGGAATAATAACGGTGTCTGCTGCAGTAAGGGCATTTATGGTTAGAATTCCAAGGGAAGGAGGGCAGTCAATGATGATGTAGTTGTAAGAATCACAGTCTCTTGTAAGAATTTTCCGAAGGACCGATTCCCTGGACTCAATCTTGAGCAATTCAACTTCTGCCGCCACAAGATCAGGAGTGCTGGGTACGAGGAATAGTCCGTGGGGGGGAGAGCTTATTGCAGAATCTTTAACAGATACCTTGCCCAGTAAGACGTCGTAAAAGGTTGGGATCTCATTTGATCCTCGAACCCCGTAACTGCTCGAGGTATTTGCCTGGGGGTCTGAGTCAATGAGAAGTACCTTTTTCCCTGATGCAGCAAGGGAAGCAGAAAGGTTTACTGCTGTGGTGGTTTTGCCCACTCCTCCCTTCTGATTTGCGATAGCGAGAACTTTTGGCATTGCTGTTTTTCGAAACCTCGCGATTTTATTATTGGGAAAAAATAGCACAGAAATAATCTTTTTTAAACGAAAATCGATTTCATATTTCATTGTTGCATGTAGCTTCAGATCGTTAGGGGGAGATCAGCTTGGATAGTTTGGTTTTGTCTGTCGGAATCTTTGAAAGTACAAAAGGATTGATGTATGTGCTTGAGCGATCAAGGGTTAAGAGGAAGCGATGAATGGGTTCCGTGAGTAAGATATGATGCTTACAGCCACGGTTGAATGCGTGGCAAATTGAATGTTCGGAACTTTCATAGGCGAAAAATTAAAAAAATGTTCCACGTGGAACGGTAAAAGAAGGATATCCTAAGGCAGCGAACTCGCAACCAAAACCAAGGCTAATGCTTGATAGTTCAGTAAAAAGTCATAAAAACCGGCCATTGCGATCCCGCACTTACTTCAAATACGATAACTTGCCATTGCTCCTACAATTCGCAGGAAATGGGTGCGGGATCGCAATAACAAAACAAGCCACTTTTAGCGAGACCCTGAGGATTAAGACACGCAAAAGTGTTATATTTTCATCGGGAAGTATCCTAACTAAGAGGCATTTTACGTAATTTCAGGGTTGACTTAAGCATACTCCACAATTTATCTTCTCACGCGGATATCCTGTAAAAAGGTTTCTCAAGATAAGAACTTTTGCACCGGGGGCATCGACCTGGCGGAGTATAACGAGTTCTATCTCTGAAGCTATAACCACAGCTAAGGCATTGAAATGATTTTACAACCAGCTTTCTTCCCGTTCTCGCCACGCTTTTTTCCACATGTTCCAGGTGCCTGTACACTTCTTTTTCCCTTATTCCCAAAGCTCGCGAGAGGTCTCTTGCCGTCATCTCTTTCTCGCTCAAAAGCTCTATAATTCGCTGGCGATAGGTTTGCACTTTTTCTCCCTTTGCTCGCTGAACCCGTTTGAAACAACGGGCAGCCTCGTTGTCGAAAGTGGTAAAACCAAAGAGGCTTCATTGAAGCTTTCTACAGTAAATGTTTAAGAAAAACAAGTTCTTATTGGTACAATACACAAACCGCCTTGATCAACCGGCAACAAATGTTAGGATTAGAACAATTATCTATTTGTTATAATACAAGTTACGGGGTAAGATCGACAATGAAAACCGATGCTGAAGCGTAGTCTCAATGCGCTGGCAAGAAATTTGAGTTATTCAGGAGGACCGATGTGAAACAAAGACCAACTGACCACGAGCAGTGGCGAGGACTCTACGAGGCCATGGCAAAGATCAGGGACCTTGCCCCCTGGGATTGGATGAGTGAACATGACATTTTTGGTGTCCAGAACCCGGAGACAAAAGAGCTTGGTTTTGTAAGTATAATGGGGGCTCTTGGTGAACACTTTGCGATTTCCGTTTACCTTGGATCACACGGATTATACGGGTTTCTTTCGCTTTTTGACATTCCTCCCGGGGAGCCTGAATTATTTTCAGAGTACTTGCTCGAGATTCCCCAGCTTCAGGCATCCTTCGAAGACCATGCCATGTTAACACCCCAGGATCTAGATATCGTCAAGAATCTCGGCCTTAGTTACAGTGGCAAGAAGGCCTGGCCCCTATTTAGGAGTTTCAAACCCGGTCTTTTTCCCTGGTACCTTGAGCCTGCGGAGATCCGGTTTCTACAGTATGCCTTGGAGCAAACCCTTGATGTGGCACCGAGGTTTAAGGAAGATCCATGGGTTATAGAGCCTGGTGATGAGTTGCTAATGGTTCGCGTTGCTTCCAAGAAAGGAAACAGCCTTGTTTGGGAAGACCGGGCAATGCAGATTGACCCTCCTGACCCTGACCCCATTGATATTTTACTGAACGCTAACGCAATAAGATCGGTTCAAAGGCTGCCACAAGGAGAGCAGGAATTCGAAATTGATGTTTTCATGTATCCAATACCTGTTCAGGAAAAAAAAGGAGAAAGACCGTTTTATCCCTATGCGCTTATGATTGTAGATGGAGAAACAGGCCACGTGGTGAGCGTGGAGCTTCTCAGTCCGAAAACTTCCCTTGTAGCCATGTGGGCGGAAGTACCCAACAGAGTTCTTGAAAACCTTGAGAAATTGAAAACGCTCCCCAAGCGAATTCTCGTTAGTTCTGATCTTCTCTACGAACTTCTCATCCCGGTTTCTGAAGAGCTCGGGTTTATTCTTGAGGCCTGGGAAGAATTGCCTAACCTGGAAGATGCAAAATATGGTTTACTGGAATTCCTGCGTTACCGAAACAGTTAATACATCAAGAATTTGTCGTGCATCTACGAGACGATTTCCACGAGTTCGATCTCAAAAATAAGGTCCCGTCCAGCAAGGGGATGATTCCCATCGAGGGTAACCTTGGTCTCTGTTATGTCTCTCACGGTGACAAGTGCCACTGATCCATCCTGGGCTTTGAATTCCAAAAGTTTACCCAGTTGAAGGTCGAGGTGCTCGGGCATATGGCTTCTGTCAATATCGACAATCAAGTTCCTGTCGTATTTTCCGTATGCTTCCTCTGGGGGTACCTTTACGGTTTTTCTTTCCCCGACGCTCATGCCAACGATTGCGTTTTCAAACCCGGGTATCACCTTTTCATCTCCAAGGGTTAGTTCGAAGGGTTCATCTCCCATGGTTCCGTCAAAAACTGTTCCATCCGTAAAGGTTCCTCGATAGTGCACGCGCACCGTGTCACCAACTTTTGCCTGTGTCATAATATACTCCTCGAAATCTAGTATTGCTGTTACATTTTCTTTCTTTTCATTATCGAGACCAAGAGCCACAACCCGATAACCCCGGCAACGACGAAGCCCGCCAGTCCAATTATCGGAATTTCATGCCATTTTGGTGGAATATCCGAAAGGGTTATCAAGGATGACCCTATGATAAGTGATGCAAGAACGATGGCAAAGGCGATCCTGTTACTTACCCTGTCCATAGTAAAAAGGAGGGAATCGAGACCCCTGTGTTCGAATTCTATCTTGATCCTTCCCTCCCTTGTTTGCTTAAGAATTTCTCGAAATTCCCCGGGGATATCCTTTATGAGACCCACAAGCTCGCTTCCTGAATCGAATATATCTTCGGTTATTCTCCTTGGACTCAAATGGCCTAGTTGTACTTTGCGGATAAAAGGCCTAGCGTGTTCAACCAGGTTGAAGTCGGGATAAAGCATACGTCCAAGGGTTTCCGAAGTACTCAAGGCTTTCATCATGAGAAATAAGTCAGGTTTCAAGAAAATTTGGTGCCGGGATGAGATTTCCAGAACCTGTTGTAACAACTTTGCTGTCTTTATTTCCTTGAGAGGTAGGTAAAGGTATTGATCGATCAGCTCTGCAATGTCTCTTTCCAGGGCAGTTCTATTTGGTTCCCTCTTGTAATTGGTAAGTTTCAATAGGGCATCCACTGCCTTTTTCGTGTCTTCTCTCACCACGTAGATGACTACATCGACGAAATCGTCCCGCTCCTGCCTGGTAATCCTGCCCACCATTCCGAAATCCAGGTAGCAAATAACATTCTCCGGCAAAATGAAAACGTTTCCTGGATGCGGGTCGGCATGGAAAAAACCGTGTACAAATATTTGCTTCATTACGGAGTTTACACCCCTAGTCGCGATAATCTCCAAATCGTAACCTTTTGCCTTCAACAAATCCACTTCCGATGCCTTGATTCCGTCGATATACTCCATGGTAATAATTCGTTCGGTGGTTAATTCCCTGTATACACGGGGAACGTAAACCGTGTCGTCATCCAGGAAGTGTCTCGCAAATCGCTCTATGTGAGCTGCTTCGATAGTGTAATCAAGTTCCTTCGCTATGGTCTTGGCAAATTCCTCCACGACCTTGGTAGGGCGATAAGGCTCTATTTCTTCCAGGTGTTTTTCCATAAGTGAGGCAATGTGAAGCATTATTTCAAGGTCAACTTCGACCGTTTTTTGGATATTCGGCCTCTGAACCTTAACGACAACTTCTTCGGAATCGCGCAACCTTGCTCTGTGCACCTGGCCTATGGAGGCGGCAGCCAGGGGAGCTTGCTCAAAATGCTGGAAAATCTCTTCGGGCCATTTACCAATTTCTGCTTTTATGATTTGCCTTACTTCATCGTAACTGAAGGGTGATACTTGGTCCTGGAGTTTAGAGAGTTCTCGGATATACTCAACTGGAATCAAGTCCGGGCGGGTTGATAAAATCTGGCCAAACTTAACAAATGTTGGCCCCAGCTCTTCCAGGGCCATTCTGACTCTCTCCGCTCTTCCAAGCTTTTCTATGTTTTCTCGGCTTTTTTTGGAAATTAGCTGGAGCCCGATTTGAAGATATTGTTCGATCTTTAGAGTGTCAATTAGATCGCCAAAACCGTATTTGAAAAGTATAACCAGAATCTGGCGATAGCGCTTTATGTGACGATAAGTCTTGCCTAGGACACCAATTTTCTTAAAGCCGAGCATCTACTTAGCAGACTCCCCTTTCTTTAACTCGTTTACCTTCTTTTCAAGCGCTTCGAGGTCCTCCCTCGTGGCTATGTTCATTTTTTTGAGCGATTCCCTGACAATTTTCTCAATCTGTTTCTCCAGATCCTTCCGCGCTTTTTCTGATTTCTTAATCAATTCTTCAACAAGTTCGCGTCCTTCCTTTTCCGAAAGTTTACCTTTTTCTATCAACTCCTTGGATAGCTCAACCACCTTCTCTTTCGTCATAAAGGCCAATCCAACGCCGGTTAATATGGTTTTCTTGATGAGATCAATCATTGCTATCCCCTCCTTACTTGTTTTAGTGTAGTGAGTACTTCTTCGAATATAAATTAAGCATTAAAGGGGAACAATCAACATTCCAGTAGCTTTTTGGCCTTGTCCACAACCTTGCGGACATCTCCCATACATCATCGTCCCCTAGGATTTTTCTCGGTGCATTGACAGTTTCCGGCCTTCTTTTCAGCCATTATTCTTTCAAGTATTTTGGATTTTCCATTGTTGGCAAGCAAATCGCTAGTGATGTCTCCCTGCGTGTAATTGAAGCAGTAACATATTATTTGATCGTTATTATCTTTTTTCATCGGAGGTAACCTTTCACTGAGGGATAACAGTCATCAAAGAGGAACTTCTAAAACTGGGGTGCAGCATTGCATCTATTCTTCATCAGGCTAGAAACTAAGACTGTTTGCCGTCATTTTATAGTTGCCATGTAATATAAGCGTTCTTGAATAACCTGGTCAAGGAAAAAACCAAGGGCGACCACCACAAAAATAGTAGCAAAAAAGATCGGAAAGCTATTAGAATGGTATGAGGTACAATAAGTGACGGACATTTTTTGAATCGATAGGGGTAAACAAAGGCGTTAATAGAAGCAGGAGTAATTTCAATGGCCGATGAGGTTTTGAATCTCAAAGACGAGGTAAAAAAGGAGCAAAGGAAATACCTGAGGGCAGAAACTTCGTTGATTGCAAAGTATAGCCCTATTTCTCAGGAAGAGTTCAAGCGAAAGAAAAATCTTTATGCCGCATCCAGGGCGTCATCCTACGTAGAAAGCTCTTTGTACGAAGGGACCCTGGATCACTGCACGAAGACAGTTTTAGAAGCGATTGTACGACTGGAACAGAAAATAGATCGGTTAAGCAGTCTTCTTATCAGTGGTGAATTTCACAAGTATAAACACACGGGTGAAGTTGTGAACATAAGCGGTGGGGGGCTTGGACTTATAAGCCCCGTTAACCTGAGAAAAGGAACGTACCTCGATATGTGTATATTTTTCCCACCTGCATTCAATAACCCCTTTTTCGTGCTTGGAGAGGTAAGGAAAAGGAAAGCACTGATTGAAAAAAATAGTAAGAATAATGCGCGGTATCAACTAGGAATAAAGTTTGTTGCAATTGATGAAAAAGACAGGGAAGCAATAATAAGGTACATTTTCAGGACCGAAAGGCAGAAACTAAGGGAAGCCCGGTTGGAAAACGAACAGTAAACGTGGTACGCAAATTGCTCGTGCTCAATACATAATATTACACTTGCTTTTGAGGTCACATAGGATCGCACACCTGCAAAGGCAAGAACAAACAGGAGCATGAGCAATGAAGATTGACAAAACTCTACTTCCAAGCCTGAACAACCCTGAGAAGAAAAGCGTAAACAACAGGGAAAAACTTTCCGGCACATCCTTTGAGAGTATCCTTAAAAAGGCAAAAAATTCCTACCGAGAAGGAAAAAGTGTTTCCGCGGCCTCTGAACTCGGAAATATCAATCCTGCCTCTGTTGTAGTTCCTGTTCAGGTTAAAGATGGTATTTTTCAGGCGGTAACTATGGCCGAAGATACACTTGCAAGCCTGGATAGTTTAGGTAAGCTTTTGTCGCAACCCAAGGTTTCAAAAGACAGTCTCAAGAACGTGGTAGGCGATATGAGTGCAAAGGCTAGGAAGCTAGAAGAGGTTTCTTCTTTGATACCCGAGTCTTCCTCATTAAAAACACTGCTTGAGCAAATTTATACCATGGCTGCAAAAGAGGCGGCTAAGTTTGAAAGAGGTGATTACACCGGTTAAGGGTAGACTCTCGCTCTCGGGACCTTCCTTATCCGGTTAGTTAGCGAAATAGCCCAGATCCAGGATTAAAATGGGAAGTTGTTTTCCACTTGGAAAGGGAAGGAATCCTGCTTTGCTTTTCTATGGACAGTGTGAATTCATGCTTATTTTCAAGGTCTTAGCTGCATTTTCGTTTCAATCCCGACGAATCTGGAACGGTAATTGCTTCATCCTTTGACCAGGGACCTTTGAAAACAAAAATCAAGCTTGAAGCGATGTCAAGATATGGAAAAAGAAAAAACGCAAGAAAGAAAAATTTTGTCGCTCTGGAGCGGCAAAAAAGGATCAAGAGAAAAAGAGGAAGATACTGTAGAGGATTTAACTGAAAAAGAATTTCAGAAAAAACTTGCAAGGCTGAGGGAAAAGTACGGAAGTCTCCTTTCTGAGAACACAGCTCTTCGGGAGAAAATAGAGGAACTCGAAGGTCTTATCGGTAGCCTGTTGAGATCCCTGATTGTGCTGGCAGCACAAGACGATCACATAGAAATCAGGTCAAAGCTGCTGGAACTTCAAGAATCGATGCGTCAGGGAGTAAATGTATCAGAAATGAAGAGAATTGGAAGCGAGCTGAGAGATCTAATCCTGCGACTAGAACCCAAGGTTGTACAAGATGGAGCATCGGGTTCTGATGTTGAATATGCTTACGTCAAAAAACTTCTTTCAAAAATAGAACAGTCGTTCCAGAACATTCTTCTCCTCCTTTCAAGGGATATTTCCATACTTGTGAAAGCTTCCGATGAAAAGCTCGCAGAAAAGTCTCAAAAGTTTGTCAGATATCTGGAAAGCCAGTTTTCAGCCGAGGCCGTCGAGAAAATCACCTATCAGTTCAATATCCTATATGAAGAATACCGCCAGGTAGTAAGAGAAGAAAGAGAGAAGCTAGAGGATCTGCTCAAGACAATAATGACCAACCTGATAGAAACGCAGGAAGAATTCTTGAGAAGCATATCAGAAAACCACGAGTGGTTGGAACGCACTAGTAAAGATCACAACGATAGCATGGAGAACCAGACCAAACAGATGGAGGACATCTGTACTCGTGCTGCTCATATCGGCGAACTCAAAGAAAATCTTCTTGGCCGAATCAATGAAATAAAAAGATTGATCCAGATCAAAAGAGACATGGATCAGAAACAGCTTGATAATTACATCAAGGAAGAACTGAAACTTAGGAGGCAGTTGAGGGAAGCGAAGCAACAGAAAAAAAGTTACTTCGAAGAACTGATTGCAGTGCGAGAAAAAGCACTGGAAGATCCTCTTACCGGTGTCTATAACCGGGAAGCGTACAGGATACGTATCCAGGAAATACTGAATTCAGACAAGACGTTTGTCTTGATGATACTTGATATCGATGATTTTAAGGACATCAATGATAAGTGGGGACACAAAATAGGTGACGATGTACTCCAGAGAACCATGTACTATGTAAAAAAGAAAATCCGAGCCACGGATATGTTGGCTCGTTACGGAGGAGACGAATTTGTAATAATACTTGAAAATGCAAACCTTGACGAGGGCATAAAGAAGGCCCGGGAAATACTTAAAAGTCTATCCCGAGTTGAATTTCACCTGACAAAAGATTCCAAGCATATTTTGAAGGTTGGGATGAGCATTGGAGTTGCGGAAAGGCGCGAAAATGACACCGCTGAAACACTATTTGAAAGGGCTGACCGGGCAATGTATGTTGCAAAGATGAATGGTAAAAACCAGTACTCTTCCGAAAGGGACCTTTAAAATGTATCGGTGGGAAGTGTCGAACCCGGGGAAGAAAAGCGATTTTGTAAGAGAGCTAATGTCGAAACACGTCTCCCTAAAGCGTACCCATGTGCATCACTTCCCTTCTGCCGCCACGGCACCTAGTTTCAATGAAATCCTAAGGAAGACTTTTTCTCCTGAACCTGCGGCAAAGATTGAAAAAACCACTGGCTGGCGCATTAAGGATTACCTGAAACATCCGGTGTATGTAAGTGGAAATAGATCTAGGAGAAGTTTGCAAGAAACAGTTGTTAACGCAGATCGAAAGCATGGCTTACCGGGACGGGAAAATTTGAAATCCTCCTTGCATTCCCATTCTCAAAGAGTGGAAGTGGAATCGAGCTGCCCTGTTAATGGAAATGACTTATCGCTGTCTCGTTTACGAAAAGCCAAGAACTTGGTCCCCCTACATACGAGAAATGAAATTTACGAGATAATTGATAGAGCGGCTCGCAAGTATAATGTGCCCGTTAATATAATTCGGGGAATAATCGAGGCCGAGTCAGGCTTTAATGAAAAGGCGGTATCCAAGGCAGGAGCCATGGGTCTCATGCAACTGATGCCTGGCACCGCAAAGGAACTCGGTGTTAGTGACCCGTTTGACGTTGCCCAGAACATAGACGGAGGCGTCAAGTATTTTAAAAAGATGCTTAACCTCTTCAAGGGGAATCTTGTTCACGCTCTTGCCGCCTATAATGCAGGCCCCGGTGCTGTAATGAAACACAGCGGCGTCCCTCCTTACAAGGAAACTCAAAAATATGTTAGACGTGTCCTCAGGTTTTCCGGTATTGCATAACGAAAAGAGATTGCATGACCAAATTAACCTAGAGGTTAATCTTTATATAAGACTTCTTTCGTAACTCCCTCAACCATTCCAGGTATCTCTTGTTGACTTCCCTTTGATACAAAAGACGCCTGATGTAATTTTGTGCATCTTTAAAACTTTTAGCACCGCCTTTCTGGATGTCTTCGACTTTGAAGATATAAATACCGTCCTCGGTTTTCACAGGCTCGCTTATTCCACCAGGAGAAAGAGTGGATATGTACTTCGCGAGGTGGGGGTCAAGATCACCGGGGCTTAAATATCCTATGTCTCCGCCTTCTTTTGCTCCCGGTCCCTGGGAATATTTTCTGGCTAGAGCGGCAAAAGATGCCCCTGAGTTAAGCTGATCTTTGAGCTTATTCGCAAGTCCAAGAACTTCTTCCTTCTCTTTATCTGTCGGATTGACTGGATAAGGAAGATACAAAACCCTTAAGTGCCACTTTTCCTTCGGCGAAAATTTTTCCTTGTGTTCCTCGTAAAACTTTTTGACCTCCTCATCTGTTATTACTATCTTAGACTTTACTGCCCGGTTTATAAGGCGTGCTCGCTGGATATTTTCTTTTATTTCATCCCTGAGGTTATCCATGGTTTTGCCTTCACTTTTAAGGCCTTCCATCAAC
>Ga0256841_1002279_pt1 | contig 15452 bp, 11 predicted proteins | sample 356308metaG_FD_185971 | JGI IMG/M metagenome (GOLD analysis project Ga0256841, IMG submission 185971) | Hydrothermal vent microbial communities from Mid Atlantic Ridge, Atlantic Ocean - 356-308 | ecosystem: Environmental > Aquatic > Marine > Hydrothermal vents | place: Atlantic Ocean: Mid... | reverse complement strand
CCTTGCAAACATTGATGGCGGAGAAGTTATGCCTTCAAAAATAAGAGAGTATGGAAGAGCTAACCTGTCGTTTATTGACAACTCCGATGAGCTGCTGAAAGGTATGACCCACGGATGTCAGGTGTGGATGTCGCACGGAGATACAATATTAAATATTCCTGACAATTATAAAATTATTACAAGCACTGCCGATGTTAAGGTTGGCGGTTTCAGAATAGAAGGTGAGGAGACGTACGGAATCCAGTTCCACCCCGAAGTTTACCACACAACAGAGGGGATGACATTGCTGAAAAACTTTGTTGTTAATATTTGCGGATGCACACAGTCCTGGACTCCCGAATCGTTTATTGACACAACAATTTCATCATTAAAAAAGAAACTTGGAAACGACAAAGTAGTTCTCGGACTTTCGGGAGGTGTAGATTCGTCGGTTACTGCTGTCTTACTCCATAAAGCCATCGGGAAAAACCTCACCTGCATTTTTGTTGATAACGGACTTTTGAGAAAAAATGAATTTGAGTCAGTTCTTGATTCATATAAACATATGGGACTCAATGTTATCGGCGTTGATTCAAAAAAGCGGTTTTATAAGGCTTTAAAAGGAATTACCGACCCCGAACTCAAACGAAAAGCAATAGGAAACACTTTCATTGAAGTATTTGATGATGAGGCACATAAGATACAAAATGTTAAATGGCTTGCCCAGGGAACCATTTATCCCGATGTCATTGAATCTAAATCGGTTAAAGGTCCGTCGGCAACAATAAAATCGCACCATAATGTCGGTGGGCTCCCTGAGTTTATGAAACTAAAAATAGTCGAACCTCTGAATACTTTGTTTAAAGATGAAGTGCGCAAAATAGGCAGAGCTTTGAAAATGGATGACAGTTTATTGGGGCGGCACCCCTTCCCGGGTCCCGGGCTCGGCATCAGGATACTTAGCGATGTTACGGAAGATAAAGTTAAAGTACTTCAGGAAGCCGATTACATCTTCATTGAAGGATTAAAAAATCACGGACTTTATGACAAGGTTTGGCAGGCCGGCGCAATACTGCTTCCCGTTCAGTCGGTAGGTGTTATGGGTGATGAGCGGACTTACGAAAATGCAATTGTTCTGCGTGCCGTCGGCTCAACCGACGGAATGACAGCCGACTGGTCGCATCTTCCCTACGACTTTCTGGCAAAAATTTCAAATGAAATAATAAACAAGGTCAAAGGTGTTAACAGGGTTGTTTACGATATCAGCTCAAAACCCCCTGCCACAATTGAATGGGAATAATTACGTTATAATCAAGTTAAATTTACTGTTAAAATGCTAAAAAGGGAGATTTCATACACGCTGATACTGATTGTTATGTTACTGGCTGCAAAACCGGCTATATCTCAGGATGTTCAGATCAAAAAATCGGAAATAATTGAAAATATTGACGGAAAGGACTACTATTTGCATTTTGTAAAACAAGGACAAACATTATACAATATTGCAAAAACCTATAATATTACCGTAAACGATATTTTCAAAAAAAATCCGGCAGCCGAGTCGGGTATTAAAGCCGGAATGGTTCTAAAAATCCCGGTTGCCAAATCCAATAAACAGGTCGTTGTTAACCGTAGTAATAACAGTAACAATGACTTCTACTATCACATTGTAAAACCCAAAGAGACTCTTTACGGACTCTCGAAAAGCTACAACGTAACTATTGAAGACATTAAAAAAGAGAACCCGGGACTCGGAGAAGTGCTGAAAGAAGGGATAGTTTTGAAAATACCCAAACAGACAACAAATACGGAAACCGTTTCCGGTTCAGCAAAAACACACACTGTAATTGCCGGAGAGACACTTTACGGGATTGCAAAAGAGTATAATGTAACGATAGGAGCACTGAAAAATGCAAATCCCGGATTGACAGACAAACTGAACATAGGGCAAACACTGAAAATACCGGAGCAGGAAACCGAAATTGCCGAACAAAAGGAAATCCGGAAAGAAAAGAAACCCGAATTTTTAACACATACGGTTGTGTCGCACGAAACATTGTATCAAATAGCAATAAATTATGCCGTTAGCATTGATACACTTTTCAAGTATAATCCGGGACTAACCGAGTATATCTTCACAGGACAAAAAATAAAAATTCCGGTAGATCATTCCGCAAAAAACTACATAACACACACTGCACGAAAGAATAACAAATTAAAGAAAATTGCAAAAAAATACAACATAAGCTACACTAATATCCAGCATTTAAACCCGGGCATTTCAAATAAGATAAAAAAAGGTCAGGTCGTTAAAATTCCGGTAACGAGGAAGAAAACCGAGGAGCCTGAACCTCAGGAAGAAGCTAGACCGGAGGTAGTATTAAGTCCCTGTGCAAAAATTGCGGAGAACCGTGAAAAAGTCTATAATGTGGCTCTTATGCTTCCCCTTTTCCTTGAGGAGATTGACAGTATAATTCCCGGAGAACCCATTCATCAGGACTTTAAACCGTTCAAATTTATAGAGTTCTACGAAGGTTTTATGATGGCTGTTGACTCTATGCAGAAAGCAGGAATGAAGGTTAATATATTCACCTATGATGTTGATAACACTCCCGAGAAGATTGACAGAATACTTCAGACCTCCGAACTCAGCAGTATGGATGTCATTATCGGCCCGTTCTACGGGAAGAGTTTCCGCAAAGTAGCCGCATTTGCAAAGACTTACGGAATAAAAATCGTAAATCCGCTATCTCCCCGCGAAGAAATAATCATAAACAATCCTTTTGTTTTTAAGATAAAACCCACTCTTGCCAGTCAGAGCGACCTGCTCGTATCTTATATTGAAAAAGTCTATCCGAAAAGTAACGTACTGATTGTCAGGCATAACAAATACAAATTTCAGACATTTGTCTCATACGTCCGTAACACATTAAATCTGAACAGACAGATGAATGTGATGATAAAAAATGATGATATCGAAAACAAACTGGAAAGTATCGAGGCAAATAATAAACTTTATACCGAGAATACTCTTCTTGACAGGGAGCAGCTAAAAAGAACACCCGGAGAAAGTACATCTTTCAGCAATATGGTCAAAGAGGTAATATACTCTGAAGACAGCCTTTCAGGTGTAAAACTTAATCTCTCTCTCGTCAGGAATAATGTAGTCATCATATTAAGCGAAGACAAATCGTTTTCACAGGAACTGCTCTCGCGAATGAATAAGCTGTCTTCCGATTATGATATCAATGTTATCGGATTACCCGAATGGAGTAAATTCGAGGATCTTGAAACGGAGCCGCTACTCAATTTACACCTTCGGATATTTAGCGAAAGGTATATTGATTATGATGACCAAAACACCTTGAATTGGATTAAAGATTACAGAGAAAAATTCAAAACCGAACCTTCGGTAAAAAAATATGCCTTCGACGGTTTCGATATCGGATGGTACTTTCTGAACGCACTTTACAATTACGGAAGAGAGTTTGATCAATGCTTTGACGCGATGGACATTTCTTTGATGCACACAAAATTCAAATTTGAACATACTCCCGGAAACGGTTACGAAAACACCTATTGGAACATCTGTAAGTTTGAAGATTACGGCATTGTAAAGATTATTTTTGAAAATACGGAACCCGAATAATAGCGGGAAGGGAATTGGAAAATTATGGTTTTAAGCAATTACAATATCACAATAAGAACTACTTTCCCCTCCCCTGTATCACAATTAATACGGTATAAATCATAATTTTCAAATCCATTGCAAGAGACATGTTTTCGATATAGAGTATATCATATTTTAGTCTTTCAATCATTTCATCAACATCGGAGGCATATCCATACTTCACCTGACCCCAGGAGGTTATTCCCGGCTTTACTTTGTGCAATAGCCTGTAATGTGGGGCACGTTTCATTATCTGATCAATAAAATACTGTCTTTCGGGTCTGGGGCCTACAAGAGACATATCCCCTATCAATACCGAAAAAAATTGTGGTGTTTCATCAAGTCTCACTTTCCTCATGAATCTGCCGAATGGTGTTATCCTGCTATCATTATCAGATGACAGTTGAGGCCCGTTTTGTTCGGCATCGGCATACATTGACCGGAACTTATACATATTGAAAGGTTTACCGTGCAGCCCCACACGCTGCTGTTTATAAATTATCGGCCCTTTTGATGACATTTTAACACCTATTGCAACAAAAATATAAACCGGAATTAAAATTATCATTGCAATAAGGGAAACGAGAATATCCATTATGCGTTTCAGCGACATTTGCCAGGCAGGCATTAAGTCGGGTGAGATTTGTATTAACGGAGCATGCCAGATACCTTCCGTTTTTACGGTTCCCATCAGAATATCTTCAAGGCTGGGAATCAGCTTGATCACCACATTGGTATCTTCAATCTGTGTAATAATTTTACCGATTTTTTCTTTCTCCGACCTCTCTATTGCTATGATCACCTCCTCTATCTTCCTTTCATTGATGATATCCCTGAGTTTGTCATAATAACCGAGATGTGGTAAATAATCGGAAAGCAAATATTTGTCATATTCTTTGACATTCACAAAGCCTACAAACTTATTTCCGGAGGAGACCTCCTCATTTTCAATATCCTGATAAATCCTGACGGCATTTTCGTTACTTCCCACAATTACCGTATTAAAACCGATTATTCTTTTATGTATCCGGTGAATTGTATGTGAAGTAATTGATAATCTGAAAGAATATGTAAAAAAGAAATGCAAGGTAAAGAGTATCAAAAATGACTGATAATAAGATTTGTAAGTTAATATAACATCATCAAGAATCAATGCGAAAAAGATAAAAATAACACCGATAAAAGTCACCGATAACGTTTGTCCAAGCTCCTTTAATCTTGATTTCCTGTAAACCTTTCTGTATGTGCCCATTATGGTATAGAAAGTCAGCCAAAAGAAAGGTATTACGGTCATTCCGTAATACAATTTCTTATCCGTAAATATTTCGTGTAATGTTATATCAGGTGTAACGGCATATTTTCTGTAGATAAAAAACAGCGACCAGGCTATAGCAGCAGACAGAAGGTCGGCAATAACATATTTTGCAACTTGTAAACTTCTGTTCATTAATCAAGATTTTTATAAAGTAATTTAAAATTATCGAATTTCACCACAGGTGCTGCAACACCGTCAAGTTTATCGGCTCTGACAAAAACATTATAATAAGCAGCATCATAATACCTGTTTGTTAAAGGGGTGAAATTGATATATATTTTTTTCCATATCTCTCCCGACGGATTTACTATCACCATAGGATATTGAATAAGTTCCCCGCTTGAGTGCTGAACAAACATACCAATGCTCAGGTGAGTGTTGGTATTGTAATCCATCTCAAGAAAAACAGGAATATTGCCGGCAGGCAGTTCAAAACCTATGGACTGCCCCTCGTTTGTAACGCATTCCAGAATTCTCTTTTCATCATCAAGATACCCGACGCCTGTGATATGCCCGTACAACGGACTTGTCGGATTGTTAGTCAAAAGTTGAATCGAGGTATCACTGTTAGAGGTAGGCTCCAGCGAAACATATCCGTCTTCAAAATCCTCAATCCAGGCAAAAACCGTATTGTCGTAGTAATAAACATCCGGGTTAACGGTTATGACCGAGTCAATAATAAAGTTAAATTCAACATCTTTATAGGGTACAAGATACGGATACATACCACGTGTTCCCGATATTCCATTGAACATAACACCTGGAGCCAGCATCAGTTGATGTTTCCCACTTTCCAAAACAGGAATAACAGCCGGCAACTCATAACAACCGAGAGACTTACCGTCAACAAAAACCCAAACATCGGTAATATTCTGAGTTAAAAAACCTTCTTCAAGCAACGGATTGGCAACCAGGTTAAAAGAATCAACCTTAACATAGGCAGGTATTTCCTGCTCACCTTTAAATTTCCGGCACGAAGAAATCATCCATAGTGTGATGAATATGGCAGCACCTGAAAACAAAAACTTTAAATATCTCATTCCAATTATAAAATAGTCTTTAATAACGCTTACCTTTCCTATATATTTCAATTACAGATTATCAATATTAAATTTCATTTTCTCAATAATTTTATTTGCCACGTCAAGTGCCGCATATCCGTCATCTATTGACACAACCGGATTACCGTTATTAATTATAGCTTCAGCAAAACTTTCCAGTTCGGTTTGTATTGCGTTGATCGGGGTTACTTCCGGTTTTTCAAAGAATATCTGTTTTGCTCCTTTACCGTTTGCAGGTTCAATGATCATTGCCAGAGGGTCGGCCTTTTCGGGATCGTCAATATCAATCATTCTCAATATCTCAGTTTTTTTATCAAGGAAATCAACAGATATATAAGCATCTTTCTGGAAGAACCTGGTCTTGCGCATATTTTTCATCGAAATGCGGCTTGCTGTCAGGTTTGCAACACACCCGTTATCAAACTCGAGCCTTGCATTTGCAATATCCGGAGTATCACTCACAACAGGTACGCCACTGGCACTGATTTTTTTAACATTGGAATGAACAATGCTCAGGACAATATCAATATCGTGGATCATAAGATCAAGAACGACAGGGACATCCGTTCCCCGAGGATTGAACAAGGCCAGTCTGTGAGTCTCTATAAAAAGCGGTTGTTTGAGAAAGGGTCTGGCAGCTATAAAAGCCGGATTGAATCTTTCGACATGTCCCACCTGAACCTTCACATCAGCTTCCATAGCAAGGTCAATAAGACGCCTTGCCTCATCGGGAGTGGCAACCACAGGTTTTTCAATAAAGACATGTTTTGAACTCTTCAAAGCCTGAACAGCGCAGTCAAAATGTGATATGGTTGGCGTTACAATATCCACAACATCAGAAAGATCAATAACCTCCTGAATATCGGCCAGCCGGCGAATACCATACTCTTTTTCAACGACGGCAGATATTTCCTCGTCGGGATCGTAAAAGCCCGTAAGCTGATAAGCATCCGAATCATTAATGCACTTTATATGAATTTTGCCAAGATGACCGGCACCCAAAACTCCGATTTTTAACATAAGAGAATATTTTTTGCAAATGTAATTTTTTTTGGCAAATTTATGCTCCGATTTGTTATTTTCGCAACATTTTAAAGGCAGTTTTAAACCGGAGAAAGTTAATAATAAATGATTGACACATACAGGACGAAAGGATTGCGCAAGAAACTTGTAGAAACCATACGAGGAAAAGGCATTAAAGATGAGGCCGTACTCAATGCTATTCTTACGGTTCCGCGACATCTGTTCATGGATTCCTCCTTTCTGGAATTCGCCTACGAGGACAAGCCTTTCCCCATCGGCTCGGGGCAAACAATATCTCAACCATATACTGTTGCCTTTCAAACAGAACTGCTCAAAGTAAAAAAAGGAGATAAAATACTGGAAGTGGGGACAGGCTCAGGTTATCAGGCAAGTATTCTGATTGAAATGGGTGCCAAGGTTTATACGATAGAAAGACAAAGGAAACTCTATTTAAAAACCAAAGAGCTATTACAAAAACTAAATTATAACCCGAAAAAGTTCGCTTTTGGTGACGGATATAAAGGACTTCCTGCCTATGCCCCGTTCGACAAAGTGATTGTTACGGCAGGAGCTCCGTTTGTCCCGCAACCGCTTCTCGAACAGCTAAAACCGGGGGGAATCCTTGTGATACCGGTGGGAGAAGATGTCCAGAATATGAAGAGAATTATCAAAATGAACGATACAAAATTCATTGAAGAAGACCACGGACTTTTCAGATTTGTACCTTTGTTAAATAATAAAGCCGAAGATTGATCGTTTTTGAAAAATTATATTATTTTTGCACGATTATTAAATACAGAAATTATTAATTACAAACAAAAACAGAAAATGAAAAAATTAAGTTATTTATTAGGATTGATTTTGATTTCAGGGATGATATTCTCATCTTGCAGCAAAGATGATGACGAACCGTTACCTCCAAGCATCCAGTTTAAAGGCGGAACAGGGTACACTTCAACAGATGTTACCATCAATGAAAACAACACAATAAAAGTTGGGATCATTGGCCTGGCAAACACTACATCGGGTAAAAATCTTGAACGTTTTACACTTATTTTGACAACAAATAATACACCCCAGACCCTTGTTGACTCTTCGATCAACATTGCAACATTCGATGCTGATTACGTTATTACATTCCCCAATGAGGGAGAATATCGCGTAGCAGCAAAAATTTATGATAAAGACGGTCAGACCGCTGAAGCAGCATTTAATGTTACCGTAAATCCTGTTGCCGGTATCATTGATTATACAGATAAAATTTTAGGCTCATACAATAGTAATACCGGTAGCTCATTTGCTTCGGCCGACGGAACGGTTTATACTATGGCTGATGCTAAGGCAAATTCCGAAAAAATTGACTGGTTGTATTTTTATGGTGCTACCAATCATGCAACCATTGCCGCTCCGGATGATGATGCAGCTGCAACCGTATTTACAGGAGACGACGGTTTAGATACCTGGGCAACAAGGAATAACACAAGATTTGCACACTCTCTTCTTAATGCAAGCCAATTTGACGAGATAACAACTAAAAGTCAGCTTATAACTGCCGCACAGGGAGCTAACCCGACCGAGTCAAAATTGAACGGATTAAATGTTGGCGATGTTCTTGCATTCCTTACTGCCGGTGGTGATTACGGACTTATCAGAGTTGACGATATTGTTGAAGGTGCCGACGGAACGATTAACATCTCCGTTAAGATTCCCGAATAAAAAGTCTGAAAAATATATTATTTAAAGAGATGCAGCATTGCATCTCTTTTTTTTTTGAACAATTTTTTAAATACTTCGTATATCTCAGAAATAAATTTAAGTTAAATTAAACTAATAACTATGAAAAAACTGAACTACCTCCTTGCTATACTGACTTTAGCGGGATTAATCCTTTATTCCTGTAGCAAAGATGAAGAACCTCAACCACCTTCTTTTAGTTTTAAAACAGGTGTAAATACCGAGACAGGTATGAATTATGTTGCAGGAGATACAAGTCTTCCGACAAACAGCCTTTTTATGGTCGGATTTAATGCAAGTTCAAATTCAGGAAAAGATTTTAAAAATTTCAAAGCAATGCGCAAGTTCGAAGGAGGCCAAGAGAATATTGTAATTGATTCCGTAATCACTGGGACATCTTTTAATGCAAACATTACTTTCCAGGCTAACAATCAGGCCGGTATGGAAGACTGGCGATTTGAAATATCCGACAACAATGGGAATTTAAAACAATTGACTTTCACACTTACAACATTTGAAGTAACATCAGGATATGCATATTTCACCAATATTACTCTTGGTTCTTATGATTCCCTTGCTCCCGGCGGTTTTATTTCGTCCGCAAACGGAAACACATTCGGCTTTGCAACTGCAACAGACAGTGCATCCGTTATTGACTGGGTATATATTGATGCCGGAAACTATAAACATTCCATTCTCGCTCCGGATGACAATATAGTTTTAGATTATTATCCGGGCGTAGCAGACTGGGTTGTCCGTAATGCGACAAAATTCTCAAGTCCGGGATTATCATCAGCCCAGTTTGATGCTATTGACAGCGGAACACAACTTGTAGTTTATGCACAGGGTTCCAACCTTAGCAGACTCAGCGAAACGGAAATGGGCTCATTTAGTGCCGGTGATGTATTTGCCTTCGTAACGGATGTTGCAAACGGATCCAGAAGCGGGCTTATAAAAGTAACGGATGTTAATAAAAATTATACCAATCCCGGGTTGAGTACAATTACAATCGAAATAAAAGTTCAGGAATAAAAATTCCTTTTATAATACTTTAAAGGGAGCACCAATAGGTGCTCCCTTTTGATTTTTTGATATTGAGCTAAATGCAGATGCTTGCTCATTGTCATTTTCAAACTTTGTCGAGCGCCTGCTTCAAATCGTCAATTATATCATCAACATCTTCAATACCAACCGAAAGCCTGACAAGGCCGTCCGTTATGTTTGCTTCAAGTTTCTTCTCCTTTGAAATTTTAGAATGGGTCATTGATGCGGGATGTTGTATCAAAGTTTCAATACCGCCGAGAGAAACCGCAAGCAAAGCCATCTGAACGTTATCCATAACCGTTTTACCCGCTTTAAGTCCGCCTTTAATTTCAAAACTGATCATTGAACCGGGACCACTCATCTGTTTTTTAGCAAGTTCATACTGCGGATGCGATTTAAGTCCCGGATATTTCACCCATTCCACTTTCGGATGCTCCTCAAGAAAAGTTGCAATTTTCATAGCATTTTCCTGAGCCCTGTCAATTCTTATTCCGAGCGTCTTCAAACCTCTTCTCGTCAGAAATGCCTGATGCGGATCCATATTGCATCCGGTATTGACCATTACGCCTCTAAGCATTTTATAGTGCTCTTCCGTTTTGGTTACAACCATACCTGCAACGATATCGGCATGGCCGTTAATGAACTTCGTCATTGAATGCAGGACAATATCGGCACCCAGATCAAGTGGTTTTTGAAGATAGGGACTACAAAAGGTATTATCCACACAGACAGGGATGCCTTTTTCGTGAGCAATTTTACTGATAGCTTCAATGTCTGAAATACCGATTGTAGGATTAGCCGGAGTTTCCAGGTAGATAAGTTTTGTATTCGGCCTAATGGCATTTATCACATTATCAATGTTTGTTGCATCAACAAAAGAGGATTCAACTTTGAACTTCGGGTACAGAGTCTCCAGAATCACCCGCGAAGGCCCGTAAACCGCATTATGGCTAACGATATGCTCCCCGGCTCCGAGGAAACCGAGATAAACCGTATTTACTGCGGACATCCCCGAAGAGGTGGCAATACCGCCAAATCCGTTCTCCAGTTCCGCAACTGTCTTTTCAAGATCTCCAATTGTCGGGTTGCCAAGCCTTGTGTAAATGTATCCGTCGTCTTCGCCCGAAAAGCATCTTGCACCGTGGTCGGCATCCTTAAATGAGAATGTTGATGTTTGGTAAATGGGAGTTACTGCACTTCCCAGATTATCATGGAATCCTCCTCCATGAACCAACTTTGAATTAAACCCTGATTTTTCCTTTTTCATTTTATATTTATGTTAAGTTTTTTTAATCAAAGTACAAAAATATGCAGATAATTTAAATATAAACATATAATGGCGTCTAAATTAGAAATAAATTATAAACAATTGCTTCCGGAGTGATATTTTTTGTAAAAAATAACGTTTTCAAAACAAAAAAACAGTTAATCCTCTCTTATATTTTTATACAAGTAAAATAATTGAATTTTCCAAGCTTTTTTTAACAACAATTTGTTAATAAAATCATTGATTTTTAGGACTTTTCATATCAATTAATTCAAAAAATTTAAGTATTTTTGTACGTGAATTTTATTAAAAACATAACAGACTGATTTTATGACTGCTGAAGAAAAAAATTCGATTAACGCTAAGAATTATAGTGCAAATAACATTCAGGTACTCGAAGGGCTGGAAGCTGTTCGGAAAAGACCTGCTATGTACATTGGAGATGTTAGTTCCAGAGGACTGCATCATTTGGCTTATGAGGTTGTTGACAACTCTATTGACGAAGCTCTTGCCGGCTATTGCGACACCATCGAGGTAATTATACATAAAGATAACTCTATAACGGTAACAGATAACGGAAGAGGAATTCCTACCGGAATCCACGAAAAGGAAAACAGATCTGCTCTTGAAGTTGTTATGACTGTGTTGCATGCCGGCGGTAAATTTGACAAAGGCTCTTATAAAGTATCGGGAGGACTCCACGGCGTTGGGGTTTCCTGCGTTAACGCTCTGTCAACTAAGCTTGTTGCAACTGTGTACAGGGAAGGTAAAATATTCAGACAAGAGTATCAAAAAGGAAAACCGTTATATGATGTTAAGGTTATAGGAGAATCCGCAAAAACCGGGACAGAGGTCACATTTATTCCCGATGACACGATCTTTACGGTTTCTACTTATGATTATGATATCCTGTCATCCAGACTTCGCGAACTTGCTTTCCTTAACAAAGGCATAAAACTTAAGATTACGGATGAGAGATTCACGGATGAAAACGGTGAATTCAAAAGCGACACATTCTATTCCGAAGAAGGGCTGAAAGATTTCATAAAATACCTTGATGAAACCCGTGAAAGCCTTATGAGTGAGATCATTAGTATGGAAGGTGAGAAAAACAACATCCCTGTTGAAATAGCGATGCAGTACAATACCTCATTTTCCGAAAACCTCCACTCTTACGTAAATAACATTAATACTCACGAAGGAGGTACGCACCTGTCCGGATTCAGAAGAGGGCTCACCAGAACCCTGAAATCGTATGCCGAGAAATCGGGTATGCTTGCAAAACTAAAATTCGACATCAGCGGTGACGACTTCCGCGAAGGACTTACCGCCATCATCTCCGTTAAAGTTGCGGAACCTCAATTTGAGGGACAGACAAAAACAAAACTCGGCAACTCCGAAGTTATGGGAGCTGTGGATCAGATGGTCAGCGAACATCTCTCAAACTTTCTTGAAGAGCATCCTAAAGAGGCAAAAACCATTGTCAACAAGGTGATTCTTGCAGCCACGGCACGTCACGCCGCCCGAAAAGCGCGCGAGCTGGTACAACGTAAGAATGTCCTCACGGGCACCGGACTCCCGGGTAAACTGGCAGACTGTTCGGAAAAAGATCCCGCACTGTGCGAAATATACCTTGTCGAGGGTGATTCGGCCGGTGGGACAGCTAAACAGGGACGCGACAGAAAGTTTCAGGCTATTCTCCCACTGCGAGGTAAAATTCTTAATGTTGAAAAGGCAATGCAACATAAGATATTTGAAAACGAGGAGATAAGAAATATGTTTACAGCTATGGGGATTTCCATCGGTACGGAGGAAGACAGTAAAGCTCTTAATCTTGAAAAATTAAGATATTACAAAATCATTATTATGACTGATGCCGACGTTGACGGAAGCCACATCACAACACTTCTGCTCACCTTCTTCTTCAGATATATGAAAGAGTTGATTGAAAACGGACATGTCTATATTGCCACACCTCCTCTTTATCTCATCAAAAAGGGTAACAAGCAGGAGTATTGCTGGAGCGAGGAAGACAGGGAAAGAGTCGTGAGAGAATTTTCCAATAACGGCTCGGATAAAGGTATTCACATCCAACGGTATAAAGGTCTCGGCGAAATGAATGCCGAACAATTGTGGAGTACAACTATGAATCCCGAAACAAGGATACTCCGCCAGGCAACAATTGAAAACGGAACGGAAGCCGACAGGGTTTTCTCAATGCTGATGGGAGATGAAGTACCGCCACGAAGGGAATTTATTGAACAAAATGCCAAATATGCAAATATTGATGCTTAGTACCTGCTAAGTATCGGTTTGAAATTTTGCATTTTAATTACCGGCAGTCATCATAATCAAAAGCACATTAAAATATTATGTGTTTTTCGGAAAAATCCTATTTTACAATAAACTTCCTTAGAGGCAGATTCTTCTATGATTAGCTTTATTTTTGCAAAATTTTCCATTCGAGCCAAATCGGTACCGGTATATTTAATCTTTAAACGGGCTATTTAACAAACCTTCCCGTTTTTATGAATTTACCGTTCCGTATTACAACAATGTACATACCTTTTGCATAGCTTGTTATATCTATTGTACCGGAATAACCTTGCGGGTCAACTCTGATTTTTCTTGTTTCAAGTGTTGTTCCCTGCATATTATGAACGCTCAGTTCATAATCGCCAGTTTTACCCTTTATCCTTACGTTTAAAATGCCTCTTGCTTTATCAGGTACTGTTTTTAACTCACTGATAATACTTGCGGGTTTTGACGATGTGTTTATGGACTCACGTCTGACGCAACGGCATGCAAACAATAAGTATTTTTCATAACCAGTCTGTGAGCACTGACCAAAATATTGATTCCATGCATATTCCTCATCTATACTACTACTACTCCATAATTCACAATATTCTGGTGAGATTCCTATTGAGCCGACATTTTCACACATTACCCATAACTCCCATGCTGATGGAAGATACCAATCGTCATATCCGTATGCTGTTAGCGTATCACATACTTTAGCTGCATAAGGATTACCATTATTATCACCCAAGAGACTAACGATTTCAGAAGTATTTATGGCACCGTTGCTGTGATATGTGTTTAAATAAGTTCCGTATCCTCCCCACTCTATCTCATTAACATTATTCTCAGGATAAACATAAAGGATGGTATCCTCTCCGAACATAATGGAGGGTATAGGATTTTGTGAATAGCTAAAATTTATTGATATTACAATTTGTAATAACACAATAGTAAATCGAAATAGTTTTTTTGTTTTCATTATAATAATTATTTTTATTATTTATAAATTCTTGTTTCAAATTCCGTCCCGTATGTAACCTCGAAACCATTATCAAGTGTTATTCCGTCGGTTGCCCATACGGAATGACGACCGTTGTCGTTTATTACCGCAGAATAGTTATTAACGAGTCTCACTTTATATTTCGACCATAACATTGTAATTGTAAAGTTAAAATTGTGCAATAGTTTTATTAAATATTGAAAAATCTTACTCACAAAGATAGAAAAACCACATACAAAAGTCAAATATTTCTTCATAATTCCCGTGGTTCGGTTTGCCTTCGATAATCGTCACGCTGTCCGTACACGAGCCGGTCGGTCTTGTATATTTGCTTGATTCAAGGGTGAGAACGCTATTAAAACAATAAACTTAACAACCTTTAACACCACAATTCGTAAATCTTTCGAAGAAATAGAGTAATTTTGCGTCTTTTTGCAAACAATAATATGTACAATAATATCATAGTCATTATGAAGTCAAAACTTTTCAGAATCATTGCTATTCCCGTTTTAATTATCTCCATTACACTGATAGTCTTTGCATCAAGGAGAGGGGACCAGGAAAACTCCAACGATATGCGAAGAATGCTTTTGGTCAAAGTTATAACTTTTGCTATAAAAACCGGACATTATGATCCGGGAAAAATAGATGACGGGTTTTCCAAAAAAGTTTTCAAACTCTACATTGACAGAATAGACTTTAGCAAGCGCTTCCTGTTACAGGAGGACATTGACAAGCTTTCGGAATACAAAACAAAACTTGACGATGCAATGCTTGACGACAACTTTGATTTTCTCGATTTATCAATTGAAATCCTGAACAAAAGGACAGAGGAAGCGAAAGAATATTATAAGGAAGTACTTGATAAGCCTTTTGATTTTACAATTAATGAAAAAATTGAGGTTGATCCGGAAAAAAGGGAATTTGCTTCTTCAAAAAAAGAGTTGAAAGAGATATGGAGGAAGTCATTGAAATATGAAGCAATGACGAGAATAAAAGATATGCTGGAAGATCAGGAAAAGGCTGCTGAAAAGAGTGATACGGTAACTATAAAG
>Ga0256841_1002278_pt1 | contig 15452 bp, 13 predicted proteins | sample 356308metaG_FD_185971 | JGI IMG/M metagenome (GOLD analysis project Ga0256841, IMG submission 185971) | Hydrothermal vent microbial communities from Mid Atlantic Ridge, Atlantic Ocean - 356-308 | ecosystem: Environmental > Aquatic > Marine > Hydrothermal vents | place: Atlantic Ocean: Mid... | reverse complement strand
GCCAGGCTGGCCTGGTACCGGCTGAGCAGACGCACCAGAGCCAGAGCCAGCTTGGTGTTCTGCAAGTGCCCTATGTAGCGGAGCAACCGCGCGTAAACCCTCGTGACCCGAGCGCCCAGGCGCGGCTGGATGCGTGCCGCAGCAAAAGCCGCGCCCGCCACCCCAGCAGCGTGGACCGGACCTGGCAGATTCAAGAAGGCGGCGAGCCCGGCAGGCATAGGGAACATTAAGATGAGCGGCTTGAAAAGCGCCCAAATGCCTTCGAAGCCGCCGGCGTCTGCGGAGGAGAGTAGGTTGCCGGACAACACCTGTGAAAACGTGTAGGCCGTAAACCAACCGAACAAAAAGCCCAACCCGCCGGAGAGCAGTATTCCCAGAATCGGGCTGCGCCGGGTTTGCATGGCGAAATACACCACCCACGCAAACAGCGACAACCCTCCCCACAACGGGTATCCCGCCGCGTGCGCCGCCGCGAGGAACAGCGGTAGCCCGGTAAAGGCCGCGAACGTGTACGTGGAAACCGCTCGGTCCAGCGAGCGCCAGCTCGCTGGCGCCGGGCTGGATTCGATAACCCAAAAACGCGCTACGCCAGGCCGGAACTCCGCGGCCCCGAAAATCAGGGTGAATGCCGAAGCCCACAAGAAAAGGGGCGTGCAGTACCGTCTGGCTGCGTCGGGGCCCATCATCTCCACGAGGTTTCGGGAGTAGTCGTTAAAAAACCACACGAAAGCAGCTACTTGACCCAGCGTTACAATCGCTAGCGCAAAAACGACGAACCCCGCCCACGGCTGGCTTACGAACAGCGCTTGAACGGACATCAGGCGCCAGTAGGCATTGGCTTTCGCCCATTGGATAAACTCACGCAATGAAGCTATCCTCCAAAAGAACCACGGGAAGGTGGTGACACTACGTCGATTCAGCCTTCCGCACTTCCTTGCTACCAATTAACGATGGTCGCGAAGTTTGCGCCGCTACCCAACATCATCACATCACGAGCAACCACCCATGCCGCCAGATACCAGGCAACAAGGAAGGAGCCTGCGAGGATGCGGGCTAAATACCAACCCGCAAGCGACGTGGAGATGCCAAGGGTGACCCCCAGCCGTGAGACCCCCTGATTACCGCCCGTCGGCGCGGCTAAGGCAACGCCCGCAGGCAGGGTAACGAAACCCGTTGCGGCCAGAAGCGCCTTCAGGTTCTCTATAAAGAACCGGACCACTTTGAATGCTCCTTTCTTTCCCTTCCCGTGGTTCAATAATAGTTTGCCCCCCTTACTTTTTGTCAATATCCTGGTAAATATTATTGCACTTGGTACATATTAGATATTGCAACACGTTGTCCCATTGCCTCCGCCTTGACGGTGTTGCAGCGTAAGCGATAGAGCTGCTGGCTGTATCCAAAAGGAGCAGCGTCAGCGGCCTGGAGCCGCCTCTTCCAGTTTACGCAAATCCAGCAGGAAGTTGCCGTCGGTGGGCAGCATGATCGTCTTGATGTTGGGCGAAAGCTTTTCGGCCACGGTCAGCTGAATGACCTGGGGATAGCGCTTGAGGGCGTCGCCCCGCAGCTCGAGCGCCTTGGCCTCGCCCTCGGCCTTGAGGATGGCCGCATCGCGTTCGGCCTGGGCTTCGATGACCCGCCGCTGGGCGGCGATCTCGGCCTGGCGGCGGCGGTTTTCCTCGATCTGCACCTGCTGCTCCGCGGTTTGCTTCTCTTCGATCACCCGCGCCACCGTATCGGGAATGCGGATCTCGCGCAGCAGAACCGACTCGAGGACGATGTGCTTCTGTTCCAGTGCTTCGCGCAGGGCGGTGGTCACCGAACGCTCCAGGTCGCCGCGGCGGGTGCTGATCAGCTCCGCGGCGTTGAAGAGGCCGACGGCATCGCGCACCTTGCTGCGGATCTGGGGCACGACCATCGTCTCGCGGTAGGCCGGGCCCACCTCCTTGTGCAAAAGCGGCGCCTTCGCCTTCTCGATGCGGTACTGCACGGTCACGTCTACCCCTATGTCCAACCCCTCCTTGCTGCGGGCCTGGATGGGGCCGAAGCCGACCCGGCGGGCGTTGGACTTCGAAAGGGTGACCTCCTGCAAACGCGCGTCGTAGAGCACGACCTCCTGCACCAGGGGCAGAACGAAATGCAGGCCCTCGTCCAGCGCATCGGGCTGCACCCCCGAGAAGACGTTGAAGACCACACCCACGTGCCCCGCGGGCACCACCACGAAGCTGCGCGACACCACGCCGAGCAGTACGCCGGTCAGGATCAGAGCGGTTCCCAGACCCCGACGCCCGGGCTGGGCCAGCAAGCCGATACCGATCACCACGGCCACGAGCGCCACGATCAACAGCAGTCCCATAGGACCACTCTACTTCACGCGCGCGGTTGACATACCTATGCCAAACGCCGTTTAATTTGTCTTACAGCTTTATCATCATGCTCGGAGGTGAAGACTGAACAAGTTGAACCAAAACCCTACCTAAAGCGCAAGCGCGTAAAGGAAAGAGGTGAATCGATGAGGTTGAAACCATTTATTGGCGCATTGTTGCTCGTGGCGCTGTCCGCCTGCGGTGTCTTCCAGACACCGACCACCACGATCAGCGGCTACGTGGTGGACATGAAGGCCGGCGAGCCCGTGGCCGGGGTAAAGGTAACGGTTGCGCCGACCGGCGAGACCGCCACGACGAACGAAAAGGGATACTACTCGGTCGAAACCAAGTGGGGACGGTACACCCTCACGTTCAGCAAAGCCGGTTACGCGACGTCGCGGGTGACGGGTCTGCTGACCCTCGAAGAGAAAACGCTGTACAGCACCATCCTTCGTCCGGCCTTCGACCCCGCGGCCACCGTCGAGCCCCCGGCAGTGAACCTGGACATCCCCGACTGGTACGAACCCGGTCAGGAGATCACGGTCACCGTGAGCGGCCAGGTTGCGGACCCCGAAACCAACGGTTTCCAGTTCCTGGACGTGGGCCTGGGCCAGCCGGGAGGCAGCTCGGGTTACCTGAACGGCTACGTGCGGCACGAGCGCTTCTTCGACTTCGACGGCAGCAGCAAGGAGGTTGCCTTTGACACCTCCGGCTACAGCGAATTCGTGACCGTGCACGCCGTCGCCTACGATGCCAACGGCAACCGCACCGAGGCCATCGGCTACGTCTACCGCAGCCCCGACGCCGAGGCTCCCGCTCCGGCAGCCCCCTCCGGCTTGAAGGCCCAGGCGGTCACCTTCGGTGACGTCGCGGTCTTCGGCACCCTCGGCGTGCCCGGCCTGACCGGCGACGCCGTGATCGCCGCTATGAAGTCGGGCGACCTCGGCGCACTCGGGGCGCTGGGGCAGAAGGTGCACACCGCCGCGGGACGACAAGGCGGGATCGCACCCCAGGACAGCAGCCTCGACAAGGCCATCACCTGGGTGGACCTCAGCTGGAGCTACGACCCAGAGGCTGCCGTTCCCGAAGCCTTTGAAATCTTCCGCAAGAACGGCGACGGCGACTTTTACCGGATCGGGCGCATCGCCGCCGGCGACGCTCAGGACGTCGACGCGAACGGCAACCCCATCCCCGGTTCGTACAGCTTCCGCGACGCCACCCCCGGCACCCTGCCCGGCGTGCTGCTCACCTACCAGGTGAAGGCCGTGAACGGCGATCACCGCGCGGCTTCCAACGAGTACAGCGTCACCCCGCTGCCGGCGTTCCAGGTGGAAGCTGTGGCGCCGGGCGACAACGTGACCGACGTGGACCTGCAGCCGGGTTACGTCATCTCGGTGCAGAACTCCTCGACGGTCAACTTCTTGATGGCCATCGTGCTCGACCGCGTTCAGGTGGACGGCTTCAACATCGAGTACATGTCGCCCCTCTTCGTGGTTCCCGGCGCCGACGGTGAGTTCCACCCCTTCAACGGATTTGCGGGCATTCCGCACGGCGTGATCGAGACGGAAAACGGCTACGGGTTGACCGGCGCTTCGCTGCAACCCTTCCACACCTACGACTGGCAGCCGTTCGCTGTCACCGCCCACCTCAACGACGACGGCGAAATGGACGCGGTCTCGATCGGGTCCGACTTCTTCGGGCTCTGGGGCCCCTTCGGCGTCGAGGACGGCCCCGTCAACACCTTCGTCACCGGCGCGGGTGCGGCCACCGACGCAGCCTCGGAGGGGAGGTAGACCATGAAGAAGCTCATCTATCTTGCGGGCCTGCTCCTGCTGCTCGCAGCCTGCAGCACCGGCGCCGTCCCTCCGGGCAACCGCGCACCCGCCGGCGGCGACCATGCGCCAACCGTGAACCTGGACAAGCGGTACGTGCTGGGGCAGGTGATCGTCGGTTACCGTGACGCCGCCGACCTCAACACGATCCTCCGCGCCCTCGGTGGAAGCCTGATCGACGACTGGGCCCCGATCAAGGCGGCGCTGGTCGCGCTTCCGAAAGGTCTGCCCGTAGAGAAAGCGCTCGGCCTTCTGGAGCACCGTGGCGACGTGCGCTACGCCGTTCCCAACCGCCTGATCCAGAAACCCGAGCCGGTAAGCACGGTCGCCACCACCGGCATCGGCATCGCTGCGCTGGACGTTCCGGACGTTTCCGATCCCGACTTCGGCCGGCAGTGGATGCACCGGCAGATGAACACGCAGGCCGCCTGGGCCGAAGGCATTACCGGTGCCGGCGTGCGGATCGGGATCCACGACGACTTCATCGACCACACCCACCCCGACCTGGATGCCAACGTCGCCTACCCGGGCTTCTACGGCACCACGCAGGAACTGATCTGCCCCGACACCCCCCACAACGGGGTGGGTACCCACGGCTCGAGCGTCGCGGGGACCGCCGCCGCCGTGGCCAACGACATCGGCGGCCGCGGCATCGCTTACGGCGCCAGCATCGTGCCCATCGCCATCGACCACCCCACCGAGGGCTACCTCACCCTGGCCGGCATCGTCTACGGCGGCCTCTTCGCCGCCTACGGGCCCGACTTCTTCGGCATCACGGTGCCCGCCGGTTGCGGCGGTTACACTCCGCCCACAGGCCGTCCCTACGTGGACGTTGTCAACATGTCCTGGGGCGGCGGGGCTTACGACCAGGTGATCAAGGACGTGATGGACATCATGCTCGAGTCCGGCATCGTTCTGGTCACGTCGGCGGGCAACACCCCCACCACCGGATTCGCGGAACCCGCCTGGCACCCCGGCCTGATCACCGTGGCCGCCACCAAGCCCGATCCCGGCGGTGACGACCCCAGGGACGGCATGCGCACCGACTTCTCGAACCGCGGAGTCCACCTCGACGTGGCCGCGCCCGGCCAGAACATCTGGGTGCCCACAACCCGCGGCTGCATCCTCAACGACCCCACGGGCGCGAGCTGCACGGGCGACGAGAACGACTACACCTACATCGCCGGCACCTCGTTCTCCAGCCCGGCCACGGCCGGCGCCGTCGCCCTCATCCTGGAGGCCGCGGGCGGCCCCGGCAGCCTCGACGCGCGCCAGGTGCGCACCATCCTGACCCAGACCGCCTGGGACGCCAACGCCGACACCCTGCCGGGCTTTGACGAGGACCTGGGCTGGGGCATCGTCGACGCCGGTACGGCCGTGGCCAAAAGCTTGGCCATCGCCGCCGGCGACGAGGCCGCGCCGGAGGCGGGCGCGAACCTCTACGTTCAGGTCACGGACGCGAACACCGGCACGCCGCTGCCGATGACCAGCGTCACCCTGGTTCCCGTGGACGCCGGCGGTGCGCCCTTACCCAACCGCCCCACCCTGCCTACGCAGACCACCGGAACCGGTCTGTTTGGCGACGGCTGGGCCCACTTCAACCAGATCGACCCGGGCCGATACCGCGTCATGGTGGGCGGTCCGCACAAGAAAAGCGGTGTCGCTCCGGGAACCGCCGAAGGCTACGTGGACGTGGCGAGCGGCGATCAGGCGATCGGGTTCCAGCTGGACGTGGTGCTGCCCAGCGATCCGTACGAGCCCAACGACGGAACCGCCAACGCAACCCCGGTTGTGGCCGGCACGACCTACAAGGGAATCCTGCAGGCCGACTCCGGAAGCGACGTGGACGTCTACGCTCTGTCCGTCACGAACGGCCAGACCTATGTTCTCAACACGGAAACGCTGAGCGGCAACGCCGACCTGTTCCTTACGCTGCTCGACAGCGACGGGACGACGATCATCGATCAGAACGACACCAATCAAAGCTTCTCCGCCGACGCCTGGCTCAGCTACACCGCCGACGCCGACAAGACGGTTTACATCGTCGTGGAGGATAAGAAAGGCGGCTCGAGCCCCTTCAACGCTTACGCCCTCGACATCGCCAGCCCGCCCGTTCCCGAAGCCGAACCCAACGGAACGGCCAGCGTGAGCGGAACGACCATTGGCAGCGTCGACCTCACGAACGCCCAGACCGCAGCGGTGGGATCGGCCGTGAACGCCGCGATCGACCCGCTCGGCGACGACGACGTCTTCGCGCTCACCTTGACCGCGGGCAGCACGCTGGTCGTCGACGCCGAGACCGCGAACAGCGGTGAGCCCGACACCATGATCGCCGTCTACGACGGCGGCGGTACCCAGCTCGCCTACAACGACGACTTCACCGGCCGCGAGTCGCGCCTCGAGTTCACCCCGACGACCGACGGCACCTACTACGTGCTGGTCACCTCCTGGGACGGCGACGGCGCCGACGGCACCATCGGCAGCTACATCCTGAGCCTGACCCTGCTCGACACCCCCTGAGCGAGCAGCAACAGAGCGCGACCGGGCGGACCCTCCGCCCGGTCGCCTTTTCATACGGTTATTACACCGCGGGCTATACTTGGAAAAGATGTCCGAGCGTCTCGGCCCCTACACAACCCTGGAACAGGAGCGCCACGAGGACTTTCTCACGATCTGGGGAGCGGAAGACCCCGCAGGAGGGAAAGGCCGGCTCTACTGGTTCGACGTCAAGGGGCCCGAAGCGCGTGCCGCCTTTTTCCGCTTCCGTAAGGCGCTAAAGGCCCTGGCGACGCTCGGCGTGCTCCCGGAAGATCTGGAAATCAGCGCCAAACCCGGCCAGTACTACGTCTTCTGGCCCGCATGCGACGCACCCTCAGCGCTCCCCGCCAAGGGACGCAAGGTCGTGCGCGAGGTGGGCAGGATCCTGGAATCTCTGCGACCGCTAGGCTATGCGCTGCCCGACCTGGACCTGAGGCTCTCCGAGGAGGGCGTGCACGTCGCCGCACTGGACCCGCTTGGCGAGCACGACGAGCTCGAGGTCGAGCGCCTGGGCGGACGCTTCCTCAAGGCCGTGCCGTCGACCAAGCCGCGCAGGCGCGCGGCCCGCTCCGCCTGGCTGCCCGGCCTCCTCATGGCCGCCCTGGGCCTGTGGCTGTTCGCGGCCGGCAGCGCCCGCTACCTTAACCCTCCGGAATTCACCGTTCCGGACCTGCGCGGTACCGATCCCAGGGCTGCGCTGGAGCAGGTGATGGGGATGGGGTTGAAGGTTGTCTTCACCCTGGCCAGCGAACCCGAACGCCCTCGGGACCTCGTCCTCGAGCAGAACCCTCCCCCCGGCACCCGGGTCAAACCGGGCCGCACCCTGGAACTGGTCATCAACCGCCCCAAGGACGGGAGCGTTCCTCCGCTCGCAGGACTTCCGCTCGACGAAGCCCAGAGGGAGCTGCAGGACGCGGGCTACCTGCCCGGCCCGCCGGCGGCAGGATTCAGTGAGGAGCCCGAGGGCACCGTGCTCGCCAGCGCCCCACCCGCCGAAGCACCGCTGCCCCAGGGCGCCTCGGTGCGGCTGCTCACCTCCGACGGACCCGCGCCCAAGAAAACCGTTTTGCCCGACCTGTACGGGCTGACCCTGGAGGAAGCCGAATACCTGATCTCGGTCGCCGAGCTCCGTCTGGGCGAGGTGCGAACCTTGCCCTCGCCGCAAACCGAGGGGACGGTGCTGGCGCAGTCGCCACCGGCGGGCGTGAGCCTCGACACCGGCAGCCCCGTCGTGCTCACCGTGGCCGGGCGCGCTGAAGCGCTCCTGCCCGAGCGAGGCTTCATGCCGCCTCCGGTAGGAGAAGAAGAACCTGGAACCGTTGCCCCCGCTGCCGGGTCCCCTTTACCCCCCCCTTCCGAGCTGGCGCCGGGCGAACGGGTCGTGCCCATCCGTGTGCCCCTTCCGGCCAGCGGGTCTCAGCAACCCGTCCACGTGCGCCTGGTCGTCCGCGACGAGGAAGGGGAGCGCACGCCCATCGACACCTTCGCCCAGGGAGGGGCGACACTCAAAGGGAGCGTCCAGGTCAAGGGCGACGCCCGCTTTGAGCTCTACCTCGACGACTTCCTCTACCAGGAGTGGACGAGCCGGGCCCCTGGCCGCTAGAACGTAAGCACCGCCGCGCCCCGCGCCAGGCGAGCGTAGAGGCTGGGATGGCCCCGGTGTTCATCCAATACGGTTACACCGGATCTGCGTGCGGCTTTGAGGGTGCCGAAGGCGCGGGCGCAGTAGCTGCAAACCCCCGCGTGGGGCTTGAGGTCGCCCCAAAGTCTGTGGTACTTGTGCTCCGGATCCTCGAGCTGCTCGATCCAGCGGGTGTCGGCGCCGTCGAAGAGCAGTTCGACGCGTGCACCGGCCTGCAAGGCCTCGGCGGCCGTTTCCAGAGCGTTGGCCAGACGACCGAGGTCGCCATGGGTTTCGGTACCTGCGAGCACCACCGCACAGAGTTCCATGACCCGGTTCTACGCCCTTGCCCACTCCCGTAGGGTAGGCTGGCCTACACTGGGGGCATGGCGAACGAACGCGGGGTCATCGACCGTCTGCACCACACGGACGCCTGGCGCCTCTTCCGGATCCTGGCCGAGTTCGTGGACGGCTTCGAGTTGCTTTCGGAGGTCGAAGCGCCGCTGGTTTCGGTCTTCGGGTCGGCGCGGTTCGGACCCGACCACCCCGCCTACGCGCTGGGCGAGGAGCTGGGGCGCAAGCTGGCGCAGGCGGGCTTCGGCGTGGTGACCGGCGGCGGGCCGGGAATCATGGAAGCGGTCAACAAGGGAGCCTACGAGGCCGGCGGGGTCTCCGTCGGCCTCAACATTGAGCTGCCGCACGAACAGCGCCCCAACCGCTACCAGACCCACAGCCTGCAGTTCCGCTACTTCTTCGTCCGCAAGGTCATGTTCGTGCGCTACGCGGTCGGTTTCGTGGTGCTTCCGGGCGGGTTCGGCACCCTCGACGAGCTCACCGAAGTGCTGGTCCTGCTGCAGACGGGCAAGGTGCACCCCTTCCCCCTCTTCGCCATGGACCGCAGCTACTGGAACGGCCTCGCGTCCTGGATCCGCGGCACCCTGGCCGGGCACGACGCCATAGGGCCCCGGGATCCGTATCTGCTGCGGCTGGCCGACCGCCCCGAAGAAGCGATCGAGGTCTTCCAGCAGGAGCTCGCGGCGCGTGGCGGTGCTTGAAGAAGGCTTCTGGCGCCGCGGCCTTTTCGTCGCCGGGGTGGACGAGGCCGGACGCGGCGCGCTGGCCGGACCGGTCGTGGCGGCTGCCGTCGTGCTGCGCCCCGGGCGGCACCCCTACCGCGACTCCAAGACGTTGAGTCCGCGGCAGCGCGAGCGGCTGCTCGACCATCTCCTGGACCGCGCCCTGGCCTGGGGCGTGGGCGCCTGCAGCGCGGCCGAGGTGGACCGGCTGGGGGTACTCGTCGCCACCCACCGCGCCGCCCTGAAAGCGCTGGCGCGGCTGCGCGTCGCGCCCCAGGCGCTCGTCACCGACTACCTTTTCCTGGAAACCGAGCTGCCGCTGCTCGCCCCACCCCGCGCCGAGACCCAGAGCCCCAGCGTGGCGGCCGCCTCGATCCTGGCCAAGGTGGTGCGCGACCGGATCATGGTCGGGCTGCACCACCGTTTTCCAGACTACGGCTTCGACCGTCACAAAGGCTACGGCACCGCTGAGCACCTGGAGCGCCTCGCCCGCATGGGCCCCTGCCCCGAGCACCGGCGCCGCTTCGCGCCCGTGGCCCGGATGCGCCTGCTGGACGAGGCTTAAGGGCGTCTTAATCTTTCGTGCGCGGACTTTCATGCAGCAACGGTAGACTCTTCTTGGGAGGTGCCATGAAGAAGTTTGCCGTTTTGTTGGGGCTCACCGCCCTTCTCTCGGCCTGTACGATCACGCTCCGGCCGGGGGACGTGCAGGTCGGGGTCTCGGTCGAGTTCGACCTGAGCGACGTGATCGCCCGCTTCGAGCCCGACCGCGGCCGCGGGGCCACCTACTACGTGGGTGAGGAGGTGCGGTTCGTGGTCAGCCTGCGCCGGCCGGGATATGTGAGCCTGGTGGCCATCGATCCCGACGGCCGCACCTACGAGTTCGAGCACGGCGTCTACCTGCCCGCGGGCACCCACGAGCTGCCCCTGCCGGGCATGCGCCACCGCTACGTGATCGAGCCGCCTACCGGGAAGCAGCGGGTGCGGGTCATCTACACCGACACCCGCCCGGGAAGCGTCTACTTCCGCGGCGTGTACAGCACCGACGGCTTCAACGACCGACTGAGGCTTTACTTCCGCCAGAGCTACGCCCAGGTGCGGGACCTGAAGGAAACGTACTTCTACATTGCATACTAATTCTTTGCGCCCCCAACGGCGTCGCCCTTGCGTCGAAACCGCGCTCGAACGTATAATCAGGCCGTAACAACGCGGTACCTAAAAGGAGGTCAAGGAATGAAGCGTCGTGATTTTATGAAAAAGGCAGCGGCCGGCGTTGCCGCGAGCACCGTCTTCGGTCCGGTCTTCGCCCAGACCAAGAAGAAGATCCGCTGGCGCATGGCCACGAGCTGGCCCAAGGCGCTGGACACCATCTACGGCGGCGCGCAGACGATCGCCGACCGCGTGCGCGCGATGACCAACGGGGACTTCGACATCCGCGTTTACGCGGGTGGTGAGATCGTGCACGGCCTCAAGGTCGTGGACGCGGTGCAGCAGGGTACGGTGCAGGCGGGCCACACCGCGGCCTACTACTACATCGGCAAGCACCCCGCCTTCGCCTTCGCCACGGCCGTTCCCTTCGGCCTCAACTTCCGCCAGCAGAACGCCTGGCTCTACGACGGCAACGGCAACAAGCTGCTCAACGAGCTCTTCGCCGACTTCAACATGATTGGCTTCCCCGCCGGCAACACCGGCGTGCAGATGGGCGGCTGGTTCCGCAAGGAGATCAACAGCGTCGCCGACCTCAAAGGCCTCAAGATGCGCATCCCCGGGCTGGGCGGCAAGGTGATGGCGCGCCTGGGCGTGACCGTGCAGGTGCTCGCAGGCGGTGAGATCTACCCGGCGCTCGAGCGCGGCGCCATCGACGCCACCGAATGGGTCGGCCCCTACGACGACGAAAAGCAGGGCTTCTACAAGGTCGCCAAATACTACTACTACCCCGGCTGGTGGGAGCCGGGCCCCACGCTGCACACCTTCGTCAACCTCAAGGAGTGGGAAAAGCTCCCCAAGGACTTCCAGCAGATCTACATGACCGCGGCGGCCGAGGCCAACCAGAAGATGATGGTGGACTACGACTTCAAGAACCCGCCCGCCTTCAAGCGTCTGCTGGCCAAGGGCGTGAAGCTGCGCCGCTTCTCGAACGCCATCCTGGACGCCGCGCAGAAGGAGTCGCTGGCGCTCTTCGACGAGCTCGCGGCCGGCGACGCGCTTTACAAGAAGATCTACGCCGATTGGAAGCCGTTCCGCGACGACATCTACCGCTGGTTCGGCACCGCAGAAGCCGCCTACGTGCAGTACGTGGGTTCGCGCTCCTGACCCCTGCCGCCGAACTCGACGTTCGAACGAAAGCCCCCGGCCACGGGCCGGGGGCTTTCGTTCGAGCGTCAAGGCCTCAGTAACCCGAAGAGGTCAGGGTGAGCAGCCAGGTGGCGATGTGCGGGAAGACGATCATGAGTGTCAGCCCGATCAGCTGGATGACGATGAACGGAACCGCGCCGCGGTAGATGTGCATCGTTGTGACCTCGGGCGGCGAAACGCCGCGCAGGTAGAAGAGCGAGAATCCGAACGGCGGGGTCAGGAAGGAGGTTTGCAGGTTCATCCCGATCATGATCCCGAACCAGACGAGCGCCAGGCGCGCGGGCTCGACTGCCTCGGGAAAGAGCGGCGCGAGCAGCGTGGCCGCAGGTCCGGCCACGAGCGGGATGATGATGAAGGCAATCTCGAAGAAGTCGATGAAGAAGCCGAGGATGAAGATGATCAGGTTGACCGTGATCAGAAAACCCACCTCGGCGCCGGGCAGGTTGAGCAGCAGGTCCTCAACCCAGATATCGCCGTAGAGGCCGCGGAAGACCAGCGAGAATGCGGTGGAGCCCACCAGGATCAGCATCACCATGCTCGTGAGCTTGGCGGTGGCGTCCATGGTGTCCACCAAGGCCTTGACGCTGAAGTTGCGGTAGACCATGGAAAGCAGGATCGCTCCCAGCGCTCCAAACGCGCCCGCCTCGGTGGGGGTGGCGATGCCCGCGAAGATGCTGCCCAAGACCAGCAGGATCAGCACCAGGGGCGGCATCATCACCAGCATGACCTCCTTGAAGAGGCGCCACCCGCGCAGGTCGCGCTCCTCGAGGGGCAACGCGGGCGCGGCCTTCGGCCTGAAGACCGCCACGACCACCACGTAGAGAACGTACATCGCCGAGAGACTGAGCCCCGGAATGAGCGATCCCACGAAGAGGTCCCCCACCGAAACCTGCAGCTGGTCGGCGAGTACGATCAGCACGATGGACGGAGGGATCACCTGACCCAGGGTGCCCGATGCGGCAATCACGCCGGTGGCCAGCTCCTTGGAGTAGCCGTAGCGCAGCATCACCGGCAGGCTGATCAACCCCATGGCCACCACCGTGGCCCCCACCACCCCGGTCGCGGCGGCGAGCAAAGTCCCCACGACCACGACCGAGATCGCCAGGCCTCCGCGCAGCGGGCCGAAGAGGATACCCATGGTGCGGAGCAGGTTCTCGGCCAACCCCGAACGCTCGAGCATCGTGCCCATGAAGATGAAAAAGGGTACGGCCAGGAGGGTGTAGTTCTCGTAGATCGCGAAGATGCGCTCGGGCAGCGCCGACATCAGGTTGAAGCTCATGATGTCCTGGGAAACGCCGATCAGCATGAAGACCAGCGCTGTGCCCGCCAGCGAAAACGCCACGGGGAAACCGGTGAAGATGAAGACGAAGGCCGCGGCGAACATCAGGGGGCCGAGCAGATCGGGGTTCATAGCGACGGCTCCTCTTCTTCATCCACGGCGACGGCGACCTGGTGACCGGTGAGCAGGGCGATGCGTTTGATCAGCTCGCTGATCCCCTGAAGGAACAGCAACGCGAAGGCAACGATCAGCGCCGCCTTGATGGGGTAGCGCGGCAGCCCTCCGGGGTCGGGCGACATCTCGTGGATCTTCCAGGAATCGGCGACGATCGGCCAGGCGGTCCAGAGCACCACGGCGGTAAAGGGAAGCAGAAAGAGGAGCGTGCCGAAGACGTCGACCCAGGCCTTGCCGCGTTCGGAAAGACGCGAATAGATGATGTCCACGCGCACGTGCGCGTTGTGCTTGAGGGTGTAGGCTGCACCCCACAGGAAGACGAGCGCGAACATGTACCACTGCAGCTCGATGTAGGTGTTGGAGCTCAGGTCCACGCCGATGGTCTGGGAAAGCTTGCGTGTGACCGCGTTGTACACGCCGAGCAGCACCATGAACAGCGTCAGCCAGGAAACGAGCCGGCCCACGGCCTCGTTGAGGACGTCGATAAGGCGGGAAAAGCTTAATAGGAACTCCAAGGGGGCCTCCTTCCTCGCCAGCCCCCTAATGCTACCCGGGCTGTGCATGGATATTCAACCTATCGAACGCCCCGCACCTGCCGCACCAGCACGGTGCCCAGCACGAACCCCCCGGCAGCCAGCAGAAACAGCACCGTGTACCCCAACCCGGGCTGCGAACGGTTCAGCAGGTCCACCATCCCCCCCAGCGTTCCGGCCAGGATCTGCGGGAGGACGATCGAGGTCTGCCAAATGCCCATGTCGGTGGCGTGGGCCTCGGGCGCGCGGAGCACGTCGGTGGCCAGAGCCCAGTCCACGGCGGTGTAGGCTCCGTACCCCAGACCGAAGACCAGGGCGACCAGGAGGAGCACGTCGTAACGGGGCAGCAGGAGCAGGGGCAGGATCACGAAGGCCATCACCCCGCCGGAAACGTAGATGGGCCGTTTCCGCCCCACCCGGTCCGACCAGCGCCCCGCGGGCACCGAGCTGAGCGCCGCCCCGGCGGAGATGACCAGGCCCAAAAGCGCCACCGCCTGGAAGGCCTCGCGGGCCACGCTCCGCCCCCAGAGCGTGAAGACCCGGACCACGTCGGCCAGGTAGTACTGCAGGTAGGTCTGCACCACGTACTGCCCGAACATGACCAAAAAGCGCGTGCCCCAGACCCAGCGGAAGTCGGGGTTGCGCCACGGCTTCAGCATGCTCTCCACGAACCCCTCGCGCCGCCCCGGGACGCCCTTCACCTCACGGATGAAGGCCAGCGTCCAGGTGGCGGCCAGCAGGTTGAGCCCAGCGGTGATCCAGAACAGGACGGGCAGGCGGGCGACCGAAAACCCCACCACCCCGGCAACGATCTGCGCCGAAACCTGCAGCGCCCCCATCCAGCCCGAGGCGGTGCCCCGGTGCTCACGAGGCACCAAGTCCGGAATCAGCGCCGAATAGGGGCCGGTGGCCAGGTCGTCGGCGAGCTGCAAAACGATGTAGGCGGCAAAGAGGCTCCAGTAGCCGGGGGCGTAGGCCATCCAGACGAGCCCCGCGGCGGTAAGCAAAGCCCCCGCGCCCAGGTAGGGCATGCGGCGGCCCCAGCGCGAGGGGAAGCGGTCCGAGAGGAAGCCGAAGACCGGCGGCCCCACGAAGGCCATGACCGCGCCCACGGCAAACAGCCAGCCCAGCCGCGTGGCCTTCTCGGCCGGATCCACCAGCTCGGCTACCCGCGCCGGCAGCAGCACGAGCAGCACCAGGAACCACTTGAAGCTGGTGGCGAACCAGTAGGCCGAAAGGCTCAGGTACCAGGGGGTCGTATGCGGCCGCATTGGACCCAGTATAGCGGCCGCTGCAGCGCGCTAGAGGTGGGCCGCCTCGGGGACGACGAGGAGCGGCAGGTCGGCCTTGTACAGCAGACCGACCACGCTCCGGCCCAGGCGGGTCCAGTGGCTGCTCTTGGCCTTGGAGCCGAGCGCGAGCAGATCGAGTCCGTGTTCATGGGAGAGGTCGAGCAGCCCCTCGATCTCCTCGCCGCGGGCGACCACGAGCGGACCGTCGTACCCCAGCGCCTCGCGCAGAGCCGCCTCGGCGCGGCGGTCCAGGTCGGCGGCCTCGAGCGCTTCGGGCGGCAGGTACTGGGGGATGCAGCAGCTCTGGGGTGCGACGCTCACCAGATGAAAGGCGACGAGCTCCGCCCCCGCCGCCTGCGCCAGGCTGCGGGCGACCTGGAGGGCCGCCA
>Ga0256841_1002277_pt1 | contig 15456 bp, 15 predicted proteins | sample 356308metaG_FD_185971 | JGI IMG/M metagenome (GOLD analysis project Ga0256841, IMG submission 185971) | Hydrothermal vent microbial communities from Mid Atlantic Ridge, Atlantic Ocean - 356-308 | ecosystem: Environmental > Aquatic > Marine > Hydrothermal vents | place: Atlantic Ocean: Mid... | reverse complement strand
GCAGGGGATGTCCACACGCACCGTTGCCGCAGAGCGGTTCCCGCGGTCGTCGGAAATCTCATAGACGAGTTGCGTCCGACCCTGGAAACCGGTGGGGGCCTTATAGGCGATCCGGCGGCGGGACTGGAGCCAGGCTCGCCCCACGGACGGTTGGGACACGATCCGCAGGCGCACAAGACCTTCGGCGGTATCGTTCCCCAGCACATCGATCACCGCTCGGGTGCCCGCCGGCACCACCGCTTCGTCCGGGCGCGCCGCGAGTGCATTCCCGCCCGGCTTGGGCGCGGGGCCGCCCGCGCCGCCATTTCCCGGGGCCTCGCCATCCCCGGAGGAGGCGTCAGCCCCGAGGTTGCCGGGCCGCCCACCTTCGGGCATGCCCACGTACACACTCACCACCGCCCTGGATGTGTTACCCGAGCGGTCGCGGACTTCGTAGACGAAACGGTCCTCGCCGACACGCCCGCGCGCAGCACGGTACTCGAACATCGGCCACTTTTTGAACCGCTTGATTTTCACGCGCCCCAGTGACGGCCCCTGCACGAGCTGCATTTCCACGCGGCGCGACGGGAGGATGTCGTTGCCCAGGGCGTGGATCCGTACCCCCTTGCCAGGTTGAACCGTGACCACGTCCGGAACCGCCTCGAGTGCACGCGAGGCACCCGAACGGATGAAGATCGTCACTTCCGCGGTGTCGCTGCGCCCAGAAGGGGCATGTTCCACACGGTAGACCAGGCGGTCCTCGCCGCTGGCACCGGCCCCGGCTCGATAGACGAGCTGGTTCCAGCGCCCGACCTTCACCACCCCGTTGTCCGGGGCTCTCACGATGGTGACCCGCAGATCCCGTGAGGCCCGCGTGGGGAGCCAGTCGTTGCGCAGCACGAAGATCTGGACCTTTCCACCCGAGTTCACAGCCGCATAATCCGAGACGGCCTCCATCGTCTTCACCGCCGCCGCCACGTCGTGTCCCGGCGCAACCGCCAGGCTCAACGCCGAGAAGAGTCCGGCTCGACCCCAGCGCAGAAACGACTTTGAAGTGTTCATGACTATCGCCCTCCAGATCTGGAAACCAACCGTGGAGGCCGATAAAGAACAACGGATCAGGGCGCATTCCGGCGCCACTTCTGACGTGCGCAGTGGCGTCCGGCTGGAAGGACTGGAGTCCTGGCAGCCCCGCTGTCGTGAGGTCCGAAGACCCGTTAGACCGGTGGCTTTGCGCCCCCATCCTTTCGGATGAGGTTGCCTTTATCAGCACTCACTTCGCTGACAGCGCCCCGACGTCCCGGGGCGCGAGCGGAAAGGGCGCTTCCCTCCCGCCCGGTGTGTGAGGTTCAGTATAGGGATCTGTGTGTTACGTCACAGGACGCCCGGGACTAGGTACGTGAAAACACCGACAAAAGTACCGCGCGCGTACTTTCGCCCGATGGTCGGAGGGCACCCCACGGGCGCACAAAGACGTTGGCAACAGAGAAGAAACACGAAGACGTCGGGCAACCGCGAAAAACCCCTGCCGTGGAGCAGGGGCTTTCGGATCCGGAATGGCTGGGGGACCAGGATTCGAACCTGGGTTGACGGAGTCAGAGTCCGTAGTCTTGCCGCTAGACGATCCCCCAGTAGGGAATCAGCGCTTGGAATACTGTTCCCGCTTGCGCGCCTTGCGCAGGCCGACCTTCTTGCGTTCCACCTCACGGGCATCCCGCGTCAGGAAGCCGCCCTTGCGCAGGGCCGGCCGTAGGGTTTCGTCATATTGTAGCAGTGCGCGCGCCAAGCCGTGACGGATCGCACCCGCCTGGCCGCTGGCTCCGCCGCCGCGTACCCAGACGGTCACGTCGAAGCGCCCCGCCATCTCCGTGGCCTCCAGGGGTTGGGAGATGATCATGCGCGAGGTCTCCCGCCCGAAATACTGCTCGAGTGGCCGACCATTGACCTGGAACCGGCCGCTGCCGGGGGCCAGATAGACCCGCGCGGTAGAACTCTTGCGCCGGCCTGTCCCGTAATACGTCGTTGCTGCCATAGCCTCGGCCCTGCCTCGTTCAGATGTCCAGCGGTTGCGGCTGTTGCGCGGCGTGGCGGTGCTCAGGGCCCGCGTAGACCTTGAGCTTCCGGTACATCGCCCGACCCAGCGGATTGCGCGGCAACATGCCGCGCACGGCACGCTCGATGACCCGCTCCGGAGCCTTCTGCAGGAGCTTTTCCAGGGAGATCTCCTTCAGATTGCCCACGTAGCCGGTATGCCGATAGTACCGCTTGTCGCTGAGCTTGTTCCCGGTCACCCGGACCTTTTCCGCGTTGATCACGACGATATAGTCGCCGGTATCGACGTGCGGCGTGTATTCCGGCTTGTGCTTGCCCTTGAGCCGGCGCGCGATCTCCGAGGCCAGTCGCCCCAGGGTCTTTCCGCTGGCGTCCACCACGTACCAGTCGCGCCGGACCGTTTCGGGCTTCGCGTTGAAAGTCTTCATCAGTGGTGCTCCGAGTCTGACCCGAGACGGGCCGTCGGCACGGCCCCGTTCGAGAAGGCGCGGAATACTACCCCAAGCAAGCGGCCCTGACAAGCACGCGCGGCGCCGGCAGGAAGGGCTCCAGGGGATCCCACCGCGTTGGCCGCCCAGCGCCCTTTCACGACCCCAGGAACAGCCGGTAGACGGGGTTGTCCGTCTCTTCCCAGTGCGGATACCCGATCGCCTGCAACGCCCGTCGGAACCGGCCCAGATCCCGATCCGGCACCTGGATTCCGGCAAGCACCCGCCCGTAGGCGGCACCATGGTTCCGATAATGGAACAGGGAGATGTTCCAGTCCTCCCCCAAGGCGCTCAGGAACTCGAGCAACGCGCCGGGACGCTCGGGGAATTCGAACCGGTAGAGCCGCTCGTCGACCACGCCCCGGGCCCGTCCCCCCACCATGTGCCGGACGTGCAGCTTGGCCATCTCGTTGTCGGTCATGTCCAGCACCGAATAGCCCTTCTCCTGCAACATGCGCAGTACGCGTTCGCGTTCCTCGTCGCCGTGACTGAGCTGAATGCCCACGAAGATGTGTGCTTGATCGGCTTCGGCGTAACGGTAGTTGAACTCCGTGATGCCGCGCTTGCCGAGTGCCCGACAGAAGCGGCGGAAACTGCCGGGACGTTCGGGGATGGTGACGGCATAGAGCGCCTCGGCGCGTTCGCCCAGTTCCGCCCGCTCGGCCACGTGGCGCAGGCGGTCGAAATTGATGTTGGCGCCGCTGGCGATGGCCAGCAGCGTGGCCCGCTCCACGCCCGTGGACTGCACATAGCGCTTGAGACCCGCCACGGCCAGCGCCCCGGCCGGTTCGAACAGTGTTCGCGTGTCATCGAACATGTCTTTGATGGCCGCGCAGATCTCGTCGGTATCCACGAGAATCACCCGGTCCACCGTTTGACGGGCGATCCGGTACGGCTCGCGCCCCACCTGGCGCACGGCCACGCCGTCGGCGAAGATACCGACGGTCTCCAGCGTGACCCGCCGCTTGTGCTCGAGCGCACGATACAACGACGGGGCATCGTCCGGCTCCACACCGATGATCTTCACCTCCGGGCGCAGTTCCTTGTACCAAGCCGCGATCCCGGCGATCAGCCCACCGCCGCCCACCGGCACGAAGACCGCCTCCACCGGGTCCGGGTGCTGGCGCGTGAGCTCCATGGCGATGGTGCCCTGTCCGGCGATCACGTCCGGGTCGTCGTACGGATGGATGAAACTCAGCCCCTCGGTCTCGGCCAGCTCCCTGGCATGGGCATGGGCCTCGTCATAGGTGTCGCCGAATAAAACCGGCCGAGCGCCGAGCAATGCGGTCACCGCCCGCACCTTGATCGAGGGGGTGGTCTGCGGCATGACGATGACCGCCCGCACGCCGAGCCGCCGGGCGGCCAACGCCACGCCCTGGGCGTGGTTGCCCGCCGAGGCCGCCACCACACCCAAGGCGCGCGCGGCCTCCGGCAGGCGATAGATCTTGTTGTACGCCCCACGCAGCTTGAAGGAGAAGACCGGTTGCAGGTCTTCGCGTTTGAGCAGGACGCGGTTGCGCAGCCGCCGCGAAAGGGCGGGCGCGGGCTCCAGGGGCGTCTCCCGCGCCACGTCGTAGACGCGCGCGTTGAGGATGCGTTCCAGATAGCGATGCGGCACGAGGCGCCGGGTGGCCGCTCAGGCGGCCAGGGGATCGCCCGGCGCGACTGGGCTATAGTGCATCGGGACCCGACTCCCCCGTTCGGATTCGCACCACCTGTTCCACGGGCAACACGAAGATCTTCCCGTCGCCGATCTTGCCGGTGCTGGCGGCATTGGTGATGGCCTCGATCACGCGCTCGGCCATCTCCTCCGCCACGGCCACCTCGAGCTTCACCTTGGGCAGGAAATCGACCACGTACTCGGCTCCCCGGTAGAGCTCGGTGTGTCCCTTCTGCCGACCGAAGCCCTTGACCTCGGTGACCGTCATGCCGCGAACGCCGATCTCCGAGAGGGCTTCGCGCACGTCGTCGAGCTTGAACGGTTTGATGATGGCGACGATCATCCTCATGAGCGTGGTCTCCCGTCTCTGGTGTTGTGGATTACCGGGCGTCTGCCGCGCGCCACGCACGGCGGCCCGCCGCCCGTGATGAAAAATCCCCCTGGCGGGGGGTATTATGCCCGATCCGATCCGGCCCGTCGCACCCGGCATGCGGCGGCCCGATCCCGATTTGTCATGCCATCACGCGAAGGGAGCGGACCATGAGTGCGGACGACAAGAAGCGGCGCGCGGCCGAGGCGGCCCTGGACTACATCGAGGTGGGAGACATCGTCGGGGTGGGCACCGGCTCCACCGCCAACCACTTCATCGACGGGCTGGCCCGGATCAAACACAAGATCGACGGCACGGTGGCCAGCTCCGAAGCCAGCGCCGAGCGCCTGCGGGCCCACGGCATCCCGGTGCTGGACCTCAACGAGGTCGGTGATCTGCGCATCTATGTGGACGGCGCCGACGAGGCTACCCGTCACCTGCACCTCATCAAGGGTGGAGGCGGGGCGCTCACGCGCGAAAAGATCGTCGCCGGCGCCAGTGAGACCTTCGTCTGCATTGCGGACGACTCCAAGCTGGTGGACGTGCTGGGGGCCTTCCCGCTGCCCATCGAAGTGATCCCCATGGCCCGCAGTTTCGTGGCCCGCCAGCTGGTCAAGCACAACGGCGTGCCGGAATTGCGCGAGGGATTCCTCACCGACAACGGCAATGAAATCTTGGACGTGCGCGGCCTCGACATCCTCGACCCTCCCGCACTGGAAAACGAACTCAACAACATCCCGGGCATCGTCACCGTGGGCATCTTCGCCCTGCGCCCCGCCGACGTGCTGTTGCTGGGAACGGACTCCGGCATCGACAAAATCGAGCCCTGACCCCTTGACACGGCCGGCTCCGACCTCAATATTAGCAATGTCTGATGCTTGGCCTTTCAGGAGACAGAGCCGATGCCGACCTACGATTATTACTGCGCCAGCAACGGCCGCACCGTCGAAGTGATCCACCGCATGGCCGAGACCATCCACACCTGGGGTGAGTTGTGCGAACGCGCCGGCCTCGAGCCGGGAGACACCCCGGCGGATGCCCCCGTCGAGCGCGTGATCACGGGCGCGGCAGGCATCGTCGGCGGCGTCTATGCCGGCGATCCTCCGCCGTCGACCGGTGGCTGCGGCGGCGGCACGTGCGGCTGCGGCGGTTGAGACGGCGCCACACCGCCCGGAGGGGAAGGGCCGGCCAAGAGCCGGCCTTTCGTTTTTCAGGCGGTGGCCTCCAGCCGTTCGAGAAAGCGCGCCAGCCAGCGCGGATGGGCCGGCCAGGCGGGCGCCGAGACGAGGTTTCCGTCCACGTGGGCCTCGTCCATGGCCACTTCCACGTATCTTCCTCCGGCCCGTTCCACGTCAGGCCCCACCGCCGGATAACAGGAGCAGCTCCGGCCCTCCAGCACCCCCGCGGCGACCAGCACGAGTGCCCCGTGGCAGATCGCGGCGATGGGCTTGTCCGCCGAGTGAAAGTGGCGCACGATCTCGAGCACTCGTGGATCGAGTCGGATGTATTCCGGCGCGCGGCCTCCGGGGATGACCAATGCGTCATAGGCGGCCTCGTCCACGGCGTCGAAGTCGGCATTCAGCGTGAAGTTGTGACCGCGCTTCTCGCTATAGGTCTGATCCCCCTCGAAGTCATGCACCGCCGTGCGCACCTGTTCCCCGGCCTTCTTGTTGGGACAGACCGCCTCCACCGTGTGGCCCACCATCTGCAGGGCCTGGAACGGCACCATCACTTCGTAGTCTTCGACGTAATCGCCCACCAGCATCAGGATTCGCTTGGCCATGTTCACCTCCTCATCGTTCGGTCTGCAGGTTGGTGTCGCCCGCCCCCGGCACGGGCCGTTTGCGCCCCTCGCCGTCCACCGCCACGTAGACCAGCCGTGCCTCGCATACGCGTACCACCTGGGGCGCGGCGGGGTTGCGTTCGGCGTCCACGGTCACGTCCACGGTGATGGAAGTGGTACCCACCTTCACGACCTCCGCGTACAGGCTGAGCAGGTCGCCCACGTAGACCGGCCGGCGAAACACGAGCGACTCCACCGCCACGGTCACCACCCGCCCCCGCGCGCGGCGCACGGCGGGAATGCTGCCGGCGATGTCCACCTGGCTCATGATCCAGCCGCCGAAGATGTCTCCCCCGGCGTTGGTGTGGGCCGGTGTGGCCGGCACCCGGAGGACGGGCAGCTGCGCTCGCGCCTGGGCGCTCATGTGCGTCGGCGCGCGTACATGGCCTCGATCTCCGCCCGGTGATGCGCAAGGATCTGAGGCCGCCGTAACTTGAGTGTGGGGGTCAACAGCCCCGACTCCACGGTCCAGGGTTCCAGCAACGCCCGCACCGCGCGCACCTGCGCGTGCGCGGGGAAGGTCTCCAGCCGCAGGGTGATCCGGGCCAGCAGTGCGCGTTCGGCCAGGCGGTCGGCGAGGCTCTCGGGCCGGTCCGGGTCCAGTCCCAGTTCCCGTGCGAGTGCGCGCCACGCGCCGGCTTCCAACACCACCAGCGCGCCCAGGAAGGGCCGCCCCTCGCCCACCACCATCACTTGCTCGAAGAGTGGATCGGCCTGGATCGCGAGCTCCATGTCCGCCGGGGGGACCTTCTCTCCATTGCCCAGCACGATGATGTCCTTGATCCTGCCGGTGATAAACAGACGCCCGGCCTCGTCGATCCGCGCCTGGTCACCGGTGCGCAGCCATCGGTCGGCCGTGAACGCGGCGGCAGTGGCCTGGTCGTTTTGCCAGTAGCCCAGCATCACGTTGGGGCCGAGCACCTGCAGCTCGTCGTCCTCGCCGACGCGCACCGCCACCCCGGGGATCGCCCGGCCGATGCTCTCCGGGACGTTGTCGTCGGGCCGGTTGACCGAGACCACCGGACTCGCCTCGGTCATACCATAGCCCTGGTACAGCGGCACACCCATGGCCAGGAAGAAACGTCCAACCTCCAGCGGCATGGGCGCGCCGCCACAGATGGCATAACGCAGTCGCCCCCCGAACACCGCCCTCACCCGACGCGCCACCAGACGGTCCAGCACGGGCCAGGCGAGCTGTCCCGGGGTCCAAGGCCCCCGCCCCTGCATCCACTCGTGACGCGCCCAGCCCACCCGTTGCGCCCAGCGCAGCAGGCGCCGACGCAGCGGCGCGGCCTGGGCCACCTGGCTCAGGACACGCGCGTGGATTCGCTCATAGATCCGCGGCACGGAGATCAGCACCGAGGGCCGCTGCGTGCGCAGATCCTCGGCGAGCTGCAGGACCGAGCGCGCGAAGACCACGCACGCCCCGATGGCCATGGGCAGGTAATAACCCGCCGTGCGCTCCAGCATGTGCGACAGGGGCAGGAAGGAAAGGAACCGCTCCGCGCCCCGGAGCAGGGTGGCGCACTGGGCCGAGGCCCAGGCATTGCTCAGGATGTTGTGGTGTGTGAGCATCACCCCCTTGGGCCGTCCGGTGGTCCCCGAGGTATAGACGATGGTGGCGAGCTGCGAAGGCCGGACCTCGCGCCACACGGGCTCCGCCTCGATCCCGAACAGCCAGTCGTGCAAGGAAGCCAGGCGCGGATCCTGGGGCTCATCCTCGGACTCGATGCGGCCCACGCTGACGATCCGGCGCACGCCGGAGAGCTCATCGGCGTGGTCCTGGAGCTCGCGCCACTGATTGCGCCCGTCCACGAACAGGACCCGCATCTGCGTCTGGGCCGCGATGTAGGCGACGTTGCGGGGGCGGTCGTTGGTGTAGAGCGGCACCACGACCATCCCCAAGCCCAGGGCCGCCTGGTCCGCCACCACCCATTCACGGCTGTTGCGCAGCATGATCCCGACGCAATCGCCGGGTTTCACCCCCTCACGCAGCAGGGCCGCCTGCCATCGGCCCACCTCCGTGGCCATCTGGGCCCATGTGGCATCGGTCCAACACTGGCCGGCGGGGTCGTACTGACGGTAGGCCACCTGCCCGGGCGAGCGGCGCACGCGCTCCCGGAACAAGCCGTGCAAGGTCCGGCAAACCTGCGGCCGGATCCAGTCCTCGGGCGTGCTCACCCGCCCTCCGCCCACCTGCCGCACCAGTGGGCCCTGCACGATGCGGGGTCGGAAGGCAGTCCACACGCCGCCCCGCCGCTCGCAACCTCCATCGCCGAACGCGGCTCCACCCGCCGAGGGCGGCTAAACCATTTGGGATAACGACGCCGGCCCTTGAAACGTTCCATACTGGTGAGAGGTTGCGGCCATGAAGAACCATTTTCCTTCGGACCCGGTCCAATCCAGGATAGGTTCGAAGTCGACCGGCTTGGCGCGCCGCCGGATTGGCTTGCGCGCTCCAGCGGCACGTACCGTTCAGTGTATCAAATGTCCCGTGGAACGACCCCCTCCATGAACCTCGCGGCACCCAAGGCCAAACCCCTGGAAAACGTCCCGGAAACGGCGCAAGTCTGTGCCCACGTTCCCCGCTATCACGGGCCGGCGCATCGCAAGGTCCTGGCGCGGATCCGCGAGCTGCTCAAAGCCCGGGACGCGGTGCTGGTCGCCCACTACTACGTGGACCGGGAGCTGCAAAGGGTGGCGGAGGAAACGGGCGGGAAGGTGGCCGACTCCCTGGAAATGGCCCGGTTCGGCTACGAGCACCCGGCCTCCACCATCGTGGTGGCCGGCGTGCGCTTCATGGGCGAGACGGCCAAGATCCTGAGCCCGGAGAAGCGGGTGCTGATGCCGACGCTGGAGGCCGAGTGCTCCCTCGACCTGAGCTGCCCGCCAGAGGAATTCGCCACCTTCTGTGACCAGCATCCCGACCGGACCGTCGTGGTCTATTCCAATACCAGCGCGGCCGTGAAGGCGCGCGCCGATTGGGTGGTGACCTCCAGCATCGCCGTGCGCGTGGTCTCGCACCTGATGGATGCGGGCGAGAAGATCCTCTGGGCGCCGGACCGCTACCTGGGCGACTACATCCAGCGCGTGACCGGCGCGGACCTGCTCCCGTGGCAAGGCGCCTGCGTCGTGCACGAGGAATTCAAGGCCCAGGCGCTGCGCGAGCTCAAGGCCCTGCATCCAGAGGCGGCGGTCCTGGTGCATCCGGAATCGCCCCCGGAAGTCATTGCCCTGGCCGATGCGGTCGGCTCCACCAGCCAGCTCATCGAGGCGGCACACACCCTACCCCACCCCGAGCTCATCGTGGCCACCGACCGCGGCATCTTCCACAAGATGGAGCAGGCCGCCCCCGACAAGGTCCTCATCGAGGCCCCCACCGGTGGCGTCGGCGCCACCTGTCACGCCTGCGCGCACTGTCCCTGGATGGCCATGAACGGCCTGCACAACCTGCTGCACACGCTCGAGACCGGGGCCAACGAGATCCACATCCCGGAAGACGTCCGCGCCCGCGCATACCGCTCCACCATGCGCATGGTCGAATTCGCCCGCCGCAACCCCTGAGCCAGTACCGCCGGCGGGCCTCTCGGCAGGCCCAAAGGCACGGTGGACACGCAAACCGCACCGGCCGTCCCCCGGTGTTTGACTCATTGCGGGGGCCGGGGTATATCAGATCCGATTCCCCCTGGAACCACTGAGCGATGGCCACACCGCAGCCCGCCCGCATCGCCGGCCCCTTGACGGTCGAATCCTTCCTGCGCCTGATCCGTTCGCTCCCGCCGGAGCAAATCGCCCGAATTCCGGTGGAACACCTGCCCGAGAACGTGCCGGCCAACATCGCCCAGAACCTGCCCGCCCCATCGCGCCAGGCGGTGGAAAACCTGCTGCTGGCGGCCAACTCCTACCATCTCGCCCGGCGCATGCGGGATGAAAAGACCTATGGCAAGGCGGTGGTCAACGCCTTGGACCGGGCCAAGCTCTCCGGCGATACGGCCAACGTGCGGGTGTTCAAGGACAAGATCCTGGCCCTGCTCACCATGCTCCAGGAGTCCCAGCGTGAGCGGGGCAAATACCCCCTGAGCCTGTTCATCAAGAACATCGGCCACATCAACACCCTGCTGGTGGACGTGCGCAGCGAGATCGTCACCATCTACAACGCGGCCGAGGTGCTCCGCAAGGCACGCCCCGCGAACGATACGGACCGGACGCGTTTCCAACGGGCCCTCAGGCGCCTGGAGGAACAAAACGAGGCCGTGGAGAAGCTGCTCGCCGAATATTACATCTTCCGGCTCAAGATCATGTCGCGCGCCATCGTCTCCAAGCGCAAGGAGATCGAGGAGGAGGAGCGCAAAAACGCCCACATCCCCCAGGAGATCGAACGGCTGCGCAAACAGCTCGAGGAAACCCGCAGCTTCTGGCGCCGCACCCTCAACCCGCGCAAGTCCGACGATCAGGCCCGCGAGATCCAGCAGCAGATCGCCGAGCTCATCCACGAGCTGGAGGCCAACGAGGTGGTCATCTCGGAGAACGAGCTCACCGACTGGCTGGATGCCCTGGTCGACGCCAGCATCAACGAATACGCCCGGCCCCGGATCACGCGCATGGGCCGAGACTTCCGGGTCACGCTCTACTTCCTGCTCAACACCTACTGCCGCAAACAGGAAGAATCCGCCTATCAGATCGCCCAAAACCCCTTCATCCAGGTGGATCCCGAAAAGGCGATCCGTTACGTGCTGCTCTCCGAGCAGTTCATCCTGGACTATTTCGCCAACAAGAAGAAGGACACCGCCACTTGGCTGGCCGGCGCGGCCAAGAACAAGATCCAGGAGCTGGACCGCCTGGAGAAGGAAATCCTCGCCGAGCTGCGACGCAGCAGCAAGCTCATGGCCAAGCGCAGGAAGATGTGAGCTTCACGATACCGGCCAGATCCCGCAGCCGGGCGGCCAGCAACTCCTCACTGTCACGCATCGCTTGCTCCAGGGTCATGGGCCGCGGGACGATGCTCTGCATGGAGACCACGCCCAGCCCGTACAGGGCCTCGCAACCCGGTTGCAGAGCGCCCGCCAGGGCCACCACCGCAACCCCATAGGCCTGCGACATCTGGGCGATGCGTCCCACCAGCTTGCCCTGGGCGGACTGGTCGTTGATGGCACCCTCTCCGGTGACCACCAGACACAGTCTGCCCGACTCGAACACCTCGGGCAGACCCACCAGGTCCGCGACCACCTCGAAGCCGCTGCGCAATGCCGCGCCCAGCCAGCTCAACATCCCAAACCCCATGCCACCCGCCGCGCCCGCGCCCGCCGTCTCGCGATGGTCCACGCCCGTGAGGCGGGCGGTGATCTCGGCGAAACGCGCCAGGCCCGCCTCCAACCTAGGCCCTGTCTGCTCGTCCACGCCCTTCTGCGGACCGTAGACGGCGGTGGCTCCCTTGGGGCCCAGCAGCGGGTTGGTGACATCCGAGGCTAGGATCACCTCGGTGCGGGCCAGCCGCGGATCCAGTCCCGAGGCGTCGATGGCCGCCAGCTTCTCCAGCGCGCCGGCCCCGGTCGGCAGGGGGCGGCCGTCCGCATCCAACAACCTCAACCCCAGCGCCTGCAACGCACCCGCCCCGCCGTCGTTGGTGGCCGAACCGCCGAGACCCAGGATGATGCGCTGGGCTCCGGCGTCCAGGGCCGCTCGGATCAGCTCCCCCGTCCCAAAGGAGCTGGCCCGCAGCGGATCGCGGGCCTCGTCGGCCACCAGGGGCAGACCGGATGCGGCCGCCATCTCGATCACGGCCGTCCGCCCGTCGGGCAGCATCCCCCAGAGTGCCTCCACCGGCTCGCCCAGGGGACCGGTGACCCGGGTCCGATACGGGGTTCCACCGGCGCCCTGCAACACGGCCTCGACGGTGCCCTCGCCGCCGTCGGCCATGGGCCGCGTGGCGATCTCCACCTGCGGCAGTTGGGCGCCGAGCACCCGCTCGGCGATCTCGCAGAAGCGGCTGGCGCTCAGACTGCCCTTGAAGGAGTCCGGGGCCACCAGGATGACCGGCGCGGCACGCGACATGGGCCTTCAGTCCAGCACGTGGGATACGAGCCCATCGGCCAGCTTCGGCTCGAACCAAGTGGACTTGGGCGGCATGACTTCGCCCGCGTCGGCCACGGCCATCAGATCCGCCATGCGAGTCGGATACAGGGAAAAGGCCACGGCCATCTCCCCGCTGTCGACCCGGCGCTCCAGCGCCTCCAGGCCACGGATCCCGCCGACGAAATCGATACGCTCGTCGGTGCGTGGGTCGCCGATGCCGAGCACCGGAGCCAGCAGGTTCTCCTGCAGGAGACTCACGTCCAGACGCCGCACGGGATCGTCGGCGGGAATGTGTTCCGGCCTCAAACGCAGGCGGTACCAGCGTCCATCGACATACATCCCGAACGTTGCGGGCCGGTCCGGACGCACCGGACCCTCTGACGGCACCACCTCGAAGCGCTCCCGCACGCGCGCAAGAAACCGCTCCGGATCCATGCCGTTGAGATCCCGCACCACCCGGTTATAGTCGAGGATGCGCATCTGGCGCGCCGGGAAAATCACCGATAGAAAGTATTCATGGGACGCCTCGGCCGCGCCGCCGGTCTGGGATTGCGCGCGCCGCCTGGCCGCCACGCGCGCGGCGGCGGCCGAACGGTGGTGGCCATCGGCGATGTAGAGCGCCGGCATCGCGTCGAAGGCCGCCTCGAGCCGCCGGATGACCTCTGGCTCGTCGATCACCCACAAGCTGTGCTGCACCCCATCGTCGGCCTCCACATCGACCACCGGGGCGTGCGCCCGGGTCCACTCGTCCAGCGCCCGCTCCACCCCGGCATGGTCCGGATGGGCCAGGAGCACCGGGCCGGTCTGGGCGTTGACCGCCTCGATCTGCCGCACCCGGTCGTCCTCCTTCACCGGACGGGTGAACTCATGCTTGCGGATCCGGTTGCGTTCGTACTCGGAAACCGAGGCCACCGCCACGATGCCGGTCTGGACGTGCCCACCCATGCGCAGCCGGTAGACGTACAGGCGGGGCTCCGGATCCCGCACCAGTACGCCCGCCTCGATCATACGCCGCAGGTTTTCGGCGGCCTTGGCATAGACCGCATCGCGGTACGGATCGGTCTGGGGCGGCAGGTCGATCTCCGGCTTGGAGATGTGCAGGAAGCTCCAGGGCCGGTCACGGGCGCGCTCACGCGCCTCCTCGGTGCTCAACACGTCGTACGGTGGCGCAAGCACGTCCTCGGCCCGCCCCGGGGCAGGCCGAAGGCCACGAAAGGCACGGATCAGGGGCACGGGAACACTCCTTCGGGGTGGCACGAACTGGCGCGGATTATACGCGTGGTCACGCCTTGGCGGGCCGCGCCCAACGGCGCGCTGCCAGGAAGGCCGTCCAGCCGATGATGACGCCCAGGGTATTGGCCACCATATCAAAGAGCTCCATATGGCGAACCCCACCCAATCCCTGGACGATCTCCAGCATCACCCCCATGAGCACGAAACACACGGCCCACACCCATCGAGACCTCCGCCCGGGGTAGACCCCGGCGTGCCAGGCCATCAATGTCGCATAGGCGAGCAGATGTCCTAGCTTGTCTGATTCCGTCCACGCGGTGGCTTGTGGCGGGTGGGGCGTCAGGCTCAAGAAAATCACCAGTGCGATGAGCGCCAGACCGACGGCGCGCCCCAGCCACAACATTCCATGCATGACAAAACCTTCCTCGTCGTCTCTTTTCTGATCCGCGCGGAGCCCTCATACTGATCCACTCCCCTTGCCCCACGAGGTATGGGGCTACCGCGTTCTTTCCGCCGCCCGCAGGAATCGCCATGGACTACCGCCGCAAAGTCACCCTGCCCTCGCCCGACGAGGCCCTTCCAGGGCGCGAGGAACCCATGCCCGTACCGGAGCGACACGTGGTGCTCGGCACGCCGCTGGCCCCACCCTACCCGGAACACATGGAGCTCGCCCTGTTCGGCATGGGCTGCTTCTGGGGCGCGGAGAAACGGTTCTGGGAACTCGAGGGGGTCTACACCACCGCGGTGGGATACGCCGGCGGATACACGCCGAATCCCACCTATGAAGAGGTCTGCACCGGCCTGACCGGTCACAACGAAGTGGTGCGGGTGGTCTACGATCCGCAACGCATCACCTACGAAGACCTGCTCCGGGTCTTCTGGACCGCTCACGACCCCACCCAGGGCATGCGCCAGGGCAACGACATCGGCACCCAGTACCGTTCGGGCATCTACACCTACACGCCCAAGCAGATGGAGACCGCCCAAGTCACAAGAAAACAATACCAGGAGGCACTCTGGACCTGGGGCCGCGGGGACATCACCACCGAGATCCGCGAGGCCCCCGTGTTCTACTTCGCCGAGCCCTACCACCAGCAGTATCTGGCCCGCAACCCGCGAGGCTACTGCGGGCTGGGCGGGACAGGCATCCCCTGGCCGGAAGAGGACGCGGGCGGCTCCAAGGTCGGGTAGTCGCCCAGCGCCGCGCGGATCGGCCCCAGGGAATTCGAAGTCTTTGCCCTGCCCGCTGTACCGTCAACACGCCCACCAAGCTCTCATCCATGCACCGCCTGATCCTACACCCCACCGATCCCAGCCACGTGCCCGACGATCCCCGCACCGTGATCCGCGGGCTTCAGCGCGAGGGCTTTGCAGGCGAACCCTGCGAAACGGAGAAATCCGCGCTGCGCGTGGGCCCACGGTTTACCGAATGGGTGAGTTTTCTGGGCTGCTCGCCGCACCTGCGGCTGGCGCCGGAGGCGCCGGGGCAGCCCTACACGCGGCTGGAGATCCCGGCTCCGGCATCCGCCCCGCGGCTGATCGCCGGCGCGAACGTGAAGCCACCCCGTTGCCCGCGCTGCCGGCGCCCTTTCGTGGACCGCGCCGGGCTGCAACCCCTGCCCGCAGACCCCGCGGCCCGGCGCGCCTGCATGCACTGCGGATGCGAGACCGCCTGGCTAGCGCTCGACTGGCGGCGCAGCGCCTGTGCGGCGCGCTGGTGGATCGCCATCACGGAGATCCACGAGTCCGAGGCGGTCCC
>Ga0256841_1002276_pt1 | contig 15463 bp, 9 predicted proteins | sample 356308metaG_FD_185971 | JGI IMG/M metagenome (GOLD analysis project Ga0256841, IMG submission 185971) | Hydrothermal vent microbial communities from Mid Atlantic Ridge, Atlantic Ocean - 356-308 | ecosystem: Environmental > Aquatic > Marine > Hydrothermal vents | place: Atlantic Ocean: Mid... | reverse complement strand
ATGTTCTTTTCGATCTTCTTTGGCGGTGAAAAGTAATAGCAAATCTGTGAGCTTCATCCCGTAAATGCTGCAGTAATTTTAAGCTGGACGAAGTTTTGGGAATAGTCTGCGGTTCGGAAATACCGGGTAAAAAGACCTCCTCCAATCTCTTTGCAAGTCCTATAATTTCGAAATTATTTGCTCCTATTTTATTCAATGCAGAAATTGCGCTTGAAAGCTGACCTTTCCCGCCGTCTACCATTATTAAGTCCGGAAGAGGTTCGTTATTTTGCAAAAGTTTACTATATCTTCGTTCTACTATTTCCCGCATACTTGCAAAGTCATCCGGACCGGTAACGCTTTTAATAATAAATTTTCTGTATTTACTTTTTTTCGGTTTACCGTTTTCAAAAACCACCATACTTGCAACCGCATCGCTGCCTTGAATATTTGAATTATCGAAACATTCAATAACCCGCGGAATCTTTTTTAATCTAAGATCTCTTTTAAGGGAAGTTAATACATAAGGTAAACTGCCTTCTTTTTTCATTCGCTGCAATTGAATATCTTTTAATTGTAAAATTGCATTTTGCTTACACATGTTAAGCAATGATTTTGGTTCGCTTTTTATTTTTGGAATTACGAACCTTACTTTGTTAGTCGACTTTTTATTTAACCATCGTAAAAGTGTATCCTTATCTTCAGGTTCGGTTTCAATTAAAATTTCTTTAGGAATTTCTACAAATTCCGAGTAATAAAAACGTATTACGGAATTATAAATTTTGTTAATCGAATCATCCAGTTTAGTGGAAAGTTTAAGTTGCTTTTTACCCACAAGTTTACCCAGTCTTATATTTAAGACCGTTGCAGCAACGTCATTATCTTCAACGGCAATACTTATTACATCTTTATCGTTAAAATCAGTAGATACAACTTTTTGTTTAGCCGAATAAATTTCTAGTTGTTTAATTTTATCTCTCAATTCGGCGGCTTTCTCAAATTTAAAATTGGAAGCGGCTTTTTCCATTTCTTTTTTCAAATCGGAAATAAGAATATCCGTTTTCCCTTTAAGGACTTTAATTACTTCGTTAACCATGGAGTTGTATTCTGCTTGGCTTACTAAACCTTCGCAAGGTCCGTCGCATTTTTTTATATGATAATCCAAACAAACTTTTATCTTCTTCTTCTTAATGACTTCATCGTCTATGTAATATTTGCAACTTCTTATTTTAAATGTTTGGTTAATCATTCTAAGCGAAGCTTTCATGTTTTTTACATCGGTAAACGGTCCAAAATATTTCGAGCCGTCCCTTATAACTTGCCTGGTGGAAAAAATTTGAGGGTAAGGTTCTTTCGTAATTCTTATGTACGGATATGATTTATCATCTTTCAAATTAACGTTATATCTCGGTTTCAGTTTTTTAATTAAATTATTTTCAAGCACTAAAGCTTCAATTTCATTATCCGTTATAATAATTTCAAGGTCGGTTATTTTACTTACAAGCGATTTTGTTTTCGGATTAGTTAAATTCGACTGGAAATATGATCTTACCCTGCTGCGCAAATTTACAGCTTTGCCTACATATATTACTTTTCCCTTATCGTTTTTAAACTGATAAACTCCCGGTAAAGCCGGCAACGCCTCTAATTTTTGACTTAAGTTCATATTCATATAACATAATTTAAAAAAATGTTTAGGAAGAAAGGATGAAAAAATTTTAACCGTTTGTTAATATAATGCGGAATTTCAGAAGAAAAGATAAAAAGATGCTCTTGACTTATTATAAAAAAATCTTTACTTTTATAAAGTAAATTGTTTCTCAAGTATGAGGACAATAGGCATTCAAGGTATAATGCTAAATTACAAACTACACCATTTCCAGGCATACCACGTACACCTATTGCCCCCGTTAGTTAAGCTAAAGGAGGTGCAAAATGTACAAATCTTTATTCAGATTTTTAGCGGGATTTTTAATTTTGGTGTTTGCCGTGCCTGTGTTAAATGCCCAATCTACTTTGGATTGTAGCATTTGTCACAGTAACAAGGTCGATTTATGGAAAACCAGCGCGCACGGAAACACACAAAAAGACGTGGCGGACGAACTTGCCGGCGAGTGGGCAGGTTTACCTCCGGACTCTGTAATTAATGGTCAAGATGCCGAAGATTGCCTGGCTTGCCACGGTCCAACATCAATAACAGCTAATGGAGGTATGACGGAAGTTGAAACTTTAAATCATTTTTTTTCTACAACAAACGGTAATTTTACATCTTCTACGGTTCCGCTTGATACTTTAAATTGGCCTAATATCGCTTGTGTTACATGTCATAACGTTCCGGCTGATCATCCGACTACTATGCCGGAGTTGGCAATTTTTAATTCGTTTAGCAATGCTTATTCAATGGTCAATTCTGTTTCGGATTTATGCGGTCAGTGTCATGGAACTTTAAGATATTCGGATACCGACCACAGACGTTTGGATGCATGGAGAAACAGCAAACACGGTCACGGCGGTCAATCGGATGTGGCATCGGAATTAGCCGAGGAGAGGGCAGGGCAAACGCCGGAGGAAGTAATAAACGGTGATGATCCGGAAAATTGTATTGCATGTCACGCCCCCACAGCCGTTTTAATGAATGGCGGTATTTCGGAAGCGGAAGCTTTGTCTTTACTTTTTACTACTCAAGATAGTGTGTTTACCGTTTCAACCGTACCGCAAGATACTACGGATTGGCCCGATGTTTCTTGTATCGCTTGTCATAACCCTCACAAACCGGGCGATATATCTTTCTTCAATTCAACTACAAGAACTTACCAGGTTATGTCTTCAGCAGAAGAATTATGCGGTCAGTGCCATGGTAACCTAAGATTTCCCGATACCGACCACTTGAGCTATAACATTGAACAAGGTACGGGAGGAAAAGGCGTTGCGGACATTATAACCATGCCGAATGTAACTTGCGTTGATTGTCATATGTTTTCGGCGGATATCGATGGCAGCAATTCGGCAATGTTCGGGGGTCATTCTTGGGCAATTTTTGTAAAAGAAGATGACGGCTCTTTGATTTCTTCCTGTACAAATTGTCATAACAATATGACTGCGGAGGTTGCAAAAGATTCAATTGACAGTTGGTTAAATCAGTTTGCGGTTTTAGATTCGATTGCGAATGAAAAAATTATTTTAGCCGAAAACAAACTAGCCGGGAGTACCGATTCTACTCAACTTGCCAAGCTGCAAAATGCGGAATTCAATTTGATGTATGCCGAATCGGACGAAAGCGGAGGTGCGCATAATCATTTTTACACTCAAGCTTTATTGAAAAATGTAATCGATAATTCGGAACAAATTATTACGGGTGTTGAAAGTGATGGAAAAGTGATTGTTAATAATTTTAGATTGTATCAGAATTATCCAAATCCTTTTAATCCTACAACAACAATACAATATACAATTCCCAATAAAGTAAAAACGTTGTATACAACGTCTCAACAAGTACAATTAAAAGTATATGATGTTTTAGGTCGTGAGGTTGCAACCCTTGTAAACAATAAGCAAAATCCCGGGAATTATGAAGTTGTATTTGACGGTGCGGATTTGCAAAGCGGAATTTATTTCTACAAATTAAAAGCCGGAAGCTTTGTGGACGTAAAGAAAATGATTTTACTCAAATGATTTTCAAAAAGGTCGGGTCTATTTTTTAACCCGGCCTTCAATAATTCTCATTTTTCGAAAACATAATTTTTTGGAATCACCACAATTCCGGTATCGGTGACTTTGAATTTCTTTTTATCTTCTTCCGGATCGAATCCGATTTCCGTACCTTCGGGAACAATCACATTTTTATCCATTATAGTGCGTCTTATTCTTGAATGTCTTCCTATGTTGCAATGATCCATAATAATGGAATCGGTTACATACGAATAGGAATTAATCCGCACGCTGGGACCTAAAATAGACCGTTCGACCAATCCTCCCGAAATTATTGTTCCGTCTGTAACTAAAGAATTAATTGCTCTTCCTACTCTTTCGCCTTCGTGGGAAAGTGTTTTTGCCGGCGGTGATTGCTGTTGACGCGTACGTATAGGCCAATCTACGTCATACAAGTTAAAATGTGGATTTACGGAAATCAAGTCCATACTTGCCGCATAATAACTGTCAAGGGTACCAACGTCAACCCAATACGGTTTTTCTTTACGGTTTTCATCTTCAAACCGGAAAGCATATACATCGTAACCTTCTTTAATCATGTATGGGATAATATTTTTTCCAAAGTCGGAATACGGAACTTCTTTGTTAATCATTTCTTTGAATACTTTTTTAATTGCACTAATATTAAAAACATAAATTCCCATATTAATTAACGAATTTCCGGGTTTGGAAGGTATTTCCGGCGGATTGTCGGGTTTTTCCAAAAAGGATAAAACTTTATAGTTTTTATCTATTTCAATAACTCCAAATCTGTTTGCTTTATCACGTTCGGTTACTATGCTGGATATCGAGAGGTCGGCTTTCTTTTCAACATGATACTGAATCATTTTCAAATAATCCATTTTATAAATATGATCGCCGGATAAAACCAATACCCAATTATAATATTCAGGATCGAGTAAATTTACATTTTGATAAATAGCATCGGCAGTGCCGCTGTACCAACCTTTTCCTATTTTTTGCTGCGGGGGAATAGAATAAATAAATTCTCTCAACTCGGGATGAAAAATATTCCAAGCTTCATATAAATGTTTGTTTAGTGAATCGGATTTGTATTGCGTAAGCACATAAAGCTGGCGTAATCCGGAATTCAAACAATTCGATAGTGTAAAATCGATAATTCTGTATTTCCCTCCGAAAGATACGGACGGCTTTGTTCTGTAAGCCGTTAAAGGATATAACCGTTCTCCCATTCCACCTGCTAAAATCATTGTAATTGTATCGCGGACAATTGACGAACCTATAAGTGCCATTTTAATCTCAATTTTTTATGGGAACATTTAATTTGTCAGAAGTATTCAATTTCTTTAAATTAAAGTAATAAATGTTAACTTATGATATTTACATATATAAGATATGAAAGTCAAGAAAAATAAATTATTGCTTACACTTTTTATTGTAACAACTCTAATTGTAATTGTAATATTTTCCCAATTTAATTTTATTAAAGAATATTATTCACTCTTGAAAAACGTAGATCAAAATTCCGTAAATATGATTTTAAATTCCAGAAGTGCGTTTGATAATTATTATATTCCGGGTCAGAAAAATTTCGATGTTCAACATTACGATTTGAATTTCGAATTATTTCCTGAAAAACAAAAAATTAAAGCCCGGGTAAAAATTGCGGGTAACTTGATTGATGGGAATTCCGGAGATATAGTTTTGAACTTTTATGATAATTTAAAAATTGACTCCCTTTTGGTAAACGGGAAGTTATCCGGTTATTCAAGGGATTCAAAACATATTTCTATTCCGGTTAAAAGCGGAAACAAAAATTATGATCTGAGTTTTTTTTATGAAGGAACTCCTAAAAAATTAGGATTCGGCTCGTTTATGTTCGGCAAATTTAAAAATAAATCAATTGTTTATACATTAAGCGAACCTGTTTTTGCTTCTACTTGGTTTCCGTGCAACGATCTGCCTTCGGATAAGGCTTTTGTTGATATGAGTATTACAAACGATTCGTCTTATATTTCCGTATCAAACGGAAAATTAATGGAAATTAAGACGGAAGGCAGCAAAAAAATTTATCACTGGAAAACTTTGTATCCGATTGCAACTTATTTGGTATCAATCTATTCGGCCGTATATAATCATTTCAGTCAAAAATATATTTCCAAAAGTTCGGATACAATGAATATCGATTATTATGTATTTCCGGAACATGAAAAATTTGCCAAAATAGATTTTGAGATAAATTTACCCGCTTTAAAATATTTTTCCGGATTGTTCGGTGAGTATCCTTTTATTAAAGAAAAATACGGCGTGGCGGAATTTTTATGGTCACTCGGTGCAATTGAACATCAAACAATTACGGGAATTGGCGCAAATTTTTTGGGAGGGAAAAAATTTTTTAACGATGTTTATATACACGAACTTGCTCATCAGTGGTGGGGCGATGCAGTAACTCCTGAAACTTGGAAGGATGTGTGGTTGAATGAGGGTTTCGCTACTTATTCCGAAGCTTTATATTTTGAACACGAAAGCGGAAAAGATGCTTTGGTTTCTACGATGTTATCAAAATTCGGTGATTATAATCGAAATACACTTTATAATCCCGGAAAAACACTGTTCGGTAAATTGGTATACAATAAAGGCGCTTGGGTTTTACATATGTTGAGAAGAAGAGTTGGAGACGTGAATTTTTTTAGGTCATTAAGGAACTATTATCGAAAGTTTAAGTATAAAAATGCATCAACATCCGATTTTCAGAATGTTTGTGAGAAAACGTCAAAATTAAATTTGAGTTCTTTCTTTAATCAATGGGTTTATAAAGGGAAAGGGTTAATCAGAATAAAATATAAATTACAAACGGATTCGCTGGGATTAAAAAAGTTCGTAAATAAAATCTTTCTGGAACAAGTTCAAAAAGGTTACGGTACTTATGTTTTTCCGCTGGATATTTTATTAAGAAATCCGCTAGGCAAGGATTTAAAAACAACAAGGAACATCAACAGTAAAAATACCAGTTTTGAAATTATTACAAGTTTCAAACCGCTTGATGTTGTTTTCGATCCCGATAGCTGGTTGTTGGCTAAGTTTACAAAAATGGCAAATAATTGAAAGAATTTTTAACGTTAATTATTGTTTAATAAAAACGTAAATACTCTCATATCAATCAAAAATTTTATAATTTTAAATTTTTATTAAATTATTACTAAAATTGTCCGAAATCGTATACTTCATATCAGATCTGCATTTGGGTTTGGAATCCCGGCAAGCCGAAAAAGAAAAAGAGAAATTACTGGTTAAATTTCTTAATACAATAAAAGGCAACGCCGGCAAACTTTTTATTATAGGCGATTTGTTTGATTATTGGTTTGAATACAAACGCGTATTACAAAAAGGATTTTTTAGAACATTTACCGCAATACAGAATTTAACAAACGAAAATACGGAAGTTAATTATATTATAGGTAATCACGATTTTCTGCACAGGGATTTTTTCGAAAAAGAACTCGGCGTAAATCTTTTCTATTCCTCAATTGAAACGGAAATTGACGGCAAACGTTTTTTTTTGGATCATGGCGATGATTTTGTTTCTAACGATTTGGGTTATAAAATTGTAAAAAAAATTTTGAGAAATAAAACATTGCAATTTGCCTATTCATTAATTCATCCCGATCTTGGAATTTGGCTAGCCAGCAGCACAAGTAAAACCAGCAGAAATTACACAGGGAGTAAAAATTACGGCGAGAACGACGGTCTTTTTGAAGCGGCTAAAAAGAAAATAGATGGGGGATTTGATTATGTGGTGTTCGGTCATACTCATGTTAAACAATTTCAAACTTATAAAAACGGATTCTACGTAAATTTAGGTTCTTGGTTAGACCAACCTTGTTATGGTAAATTTGCAAATGGGAAATTTGAAATTATAGACTGGAATTAGAATGACAAAACAAAAAAGTGAAAAACAAAATAAAAAGAAACGCAATAAAAAAATCTGGTGGTCTGTAATAGGATTTTTTGTTGTAATATTCATAATTGCCGGATATTTATTCTATCAGCATATTGTTTCTGGTTTACCTTCTTTAGAACAGTTGGAAAGTCCTAAACAGAGCCTTGCAAGTAATGTTTTTAGTGCGGACGGTGAAAAAATCGGGCAGTTTTTCAGGCAAAACAGAGTTGAAACAAATATCGATAGCTTGCCTCCGTACGTTGTTGAGGCTTTGGTTTCTACCGAAGATAGAAAATTTTATGAACATTGGGGCGTTGATCTTGAAAGATTTATTAAAGCAATGTTTAAAAATGTTTTCCTTTTTAAGCGTGAGGGCGCCAGTACTATTACTCAACAGTTAGCAAAGAATTTATACGATTTGAAAACGGGGAGGGAAACTTTATTTCAAACTATAGTCAGGAAAATAAGGGAATGGATAACAGCCGTTCAAATTGAGCAGACTTATACAAAACGTGAAATATTGGAAATGTATCTTAATACCGCATATTTCGGTAACCGGGCTTATGGAATAGAAATGGCATCTCAAATTTATTTTAATAAGCCGGCAAAAGACCTTACTTTGCCCGAAGCCGCCGTATTTGTAGCGCTGTTAAAATCTTCGGTTTATTACAATCCCGTTAAACATTATAATCAAGCTTTAAGAAGACGTAACCTGGTAATGCATAATATGGTGGACGTTGGTTACCTGACTCAAGAAGAATATGATAAACTTAAAAAAGAACCTATAACTCTTTCAAAAAATAAATTTGCCGGCGGGGTCCAAAGTATAATAGCTCCGCATTTTGTGGAATACGTCAGGCAAAAATTGGAAAAATTGTCCGGTAAGTATGATTTTAATTTGTATGAAGATGGATTGACAATTACCACTACTCTCGATACCAGAATGCAAAAAATCGCATCGAAAGTTGTAAAAGAGCATTTGGACAAGTTTCAAAAAAAATTCGACAAATATTGGAAGTGGAATAAACACAAGGATATATTAACGGATGTAGTAAACAAGGCAATAAAAGCGCGTAAAGATTACATTTTAGCCGACAGGGAAGAAAAAAAGAAAATTTATAACAAGCTTTGGAAAAATACCTCTTTTATAGATTCGGTAAAAAAAATTAATCAGCAAATAGAAGTTGGATTTGTTGTGCTGGATGTAAAAACGGGCGATATAAAAGCTATGGTCGGCGGCAGAAACCAAAAATTTAATTACGGATTAAATCACGTAACGCAAATCAAAAGGCAGCCCGGTTCTTCGTTTAAACCCATAATTTATACCGTTGCTTTGGATAACGGACTCTATCCCGCTTATCCTATTTTAGATCAAGAATTTGTTTATGGTGATGATAATTGGAACCCGCATAATTTTGATAAATCCGTTAATGGGTTTTTAACTTTACGTGATGGATTAAAAAATTCGGTAAACCTTATAAGCGCAAGGTTAATTATTGAAGGTTATGTGCAATTATGGCAAATCGGTCAATATGCGCACAAAATGGGTATAACAACACGGTTAAATCTTGTCCCTTCAATTGCTTTGGGAACATCGGAAGTTATTCCGCTGGATTTAGTAAACGTATACGCAACAATTGCAAATCACGGTATACACAACGACCCTATTGCATTAACGCAAATTGAAGATAAAAACGGAATTTTGATTGCCAATTTTTATTCAAATGCTCAAGAAGCAATATCCGAAGATACTGCATTTTTAATAACAAGTATGCTGGAAACCGTAATTAATGAAGGCACCGGAATCCGGACGAGAGTGATTCATCATTTTATGGCGCCTGCTGCAGGTAAAACAGGTACAACGCAAGATTACGGCGACGCTTGGTTTATGGGTTTTACTCCAAAACTGGCGGCTGGCGTTTGGGTTGGATTTGACGATAGAAGAATAACTTTTACCGGTTCATACGGTCAAGGCGCCAGAGCAGCTAACCCTATTTGGTCTAATTTTATGAAAGAAGTTTATGATTCGCTTAAAATTCCGGTTGAAGATTTTGAAGTTCCCGAAAGCGGAAATATAGTCCAAGTAAAATTTTGCAAAGAATCAATTTATAAATATGGCGATCCGAAGCTTTATTCGCCCGATTGCGAAACCGGTTCGATTACGGATTACATTAACATAAAAGATATTCCGCCTACTTTTAACGCTGCAAGAGATACAACAGTTAAAATATTTACAAAATATTGGAAAGCCGATAGTCTCTCGCACGAAGCAATTGAAATTGACGATGAAAATCCGGTTCCGTAAATTCAAATATTTTTTCTGAATAGAATTAATTAAATTTATTTCCTAAATTTTTTGTTAGTTTGCCCGGATGGCGGAATTGGTAGACGCGCTAGGTTCAGGACCTAGTGGGAGCAATCTCGTGCAGGTTCGAGTCCTGTTCCGGGCACTTAATCATTTCATCACTTTCTATGAAAAATGAATTGTCAAATGCTTATTCCGGAGCAATAGCTTTTGCTAAATCCCATTACGAAAACTTTCCGGTAATTTCGTTATTCATTCCTAAAAATTTAAGAAAGCACGTAGCGGTAATTTACCGGTTTGCGCGGCAAGCAGATGATTTTGCCGACGAAGGAAATTTAACCGAAGAAGAAAGATTAAATTTGTTGGAAAATTATGAAAATGATTTATCCCTTTGTTTAAATTCCCAATATAAAAATTCGTTTTGGCAGGCTTTGCATAACACAATAAAGGAATTAAACCTTTCACAAAAATATTTTTATGATTTAATTAAAGCATTTAAACAAGATGTTGTTAAAAACAGATACAATACATTCGAAGAAGTAAAATATTATTGCAAAAATTCCGCTAATCCGGTAGGCAGATTGGTTCTTGAATTGTTTGATATTAGGGATGAACAATTAAATTTATATTCCGATAATATTTGTACGGCTCTTCAATTAACTAATTTTTATCAGGATGTTAAAATCGATTATTTGAAAAACAGAATTTATATTCCGTCAGATGAATTGGAAAAATATAATGTAAACGAAAAAGTATTTATCTTATCAAAAATAAATAGTAACTTTAAAAAACTTATGAAATTTCAAATTAGCAGGGCAAAGGAATTTTTTAATAACGGAAAACCGTTGTTTAAATATTTACCGGCAATGCTTAAATTGGAAATTAAATGGACTGTTTTGGGCGGCGAAGCAATTCTTAACAAAATTGAAAAAATTGATTTCGATGTCCTTAATAAAAGACCTGTATTAAATAAAATTGATTATTTTTCACTTATGATAAAATCATTTTTTGCCTGAATATGGAACAAACTACAAAACAAATAGCTAAAGACAGTAAGAGCAGTTTTTATTACGCTTTCAGTTTGTTACCTTCAGATAAACGGGAGGCGATGAATAATATTTACGCTTTCTGCAGAAAAACGGATGATATAATTGATGAAGGTTTGGAAACCGAAGAGGTGAAATTTGAAAAACTTAGAAAGTGGAGAAACGAATTAAATAAATCGCTTAACGGAACTTCCGAATATCTGATTTTGAATAAACTCTCAGCCACAATTAAAAAATTTAATATCCCGTTGGAACCTTTTTTCGATCTTATAACCGGAGTGGAAACCGATCTGCAGCAAAACCGCTTCTCTAATTTTAACGACTTGAAAAAATATTGCTACAATGTTGCTTCTACTGTAGGACTTATGTCAATTCCCATTTTTGGTTATAAAAACGAATCGACTAAACAATATGCCATTTATTTGGGAATGGCTCTGCAATTAACTAATATTTTGCGCGATGTAAAAACCGACGCTGATAACGGTAGAATTTATTTGCCTAAGGAAGATATGGAAAAATTCAATTACTCTGAAAACGAATTGATTAATCATGTGTATAATACAAATTTTGTCTCGTTAATGAGGTTTGAAGCAAAACGCGCCGAGGAGTTTTTCGGCTTGGCAGATAAGTATTTAAATAAATCGGATAAAGCAACGTTGTATCCTGCCAGAGCAATGCAACATATTTATCACAGATTATTGCACAAGCTGGAAGCTAAAAATTTTAATGTGTTCGAAAAGGAAATTAAAGTATCGAAGTTTGATAAAGTTGCTATTGCTTTAGGAGTTTGGTTAAAATACAGTTTAGTTTACTAAATGGCAAAATGTGTCGTCATCGGCGGGGGATTTGCCGGTTTGGCAAGTTCCGCATTCCTTTCTAAGAATAATATTCCCGTCCTGCTTTTAGAAGCCTCGCCTAAATTGGGCGGAAGAGCTTACTCGTTTAAACATAAACGTCAGAAAAATTTTATAGATAACGGTCAACATATTTTAATGGGCTGCTATTCCAATACTTTGGAATTATTAGAGCTTATTAATGCACGCAGAAATTTTTTCTTTCAGGATAAATTAAATCTTACTTTACGTAATCATTCGGCACAAGAATTTTCACTTAACGCTTCCCGCGGTTTCTATCCGGTTAATTTATTAATGGCTATTTTAAAATTCGATGCTTTTGACTATCCGGATAAATTAAAAATCATAAAATTTTTTACCGGTTTGATTTTTGACAAAAATAAAAAGTTAACCGGAATGACGGTTTCCCAAATGTTAAAAGAAAGAAAACAGTCGGATAAAATAATTAAAATGTTATGGGAAATTTTAACAGTGGGGGCGCTTAATACCGATATTCATTCCGCTTCGGCATCGCTTTTTAACAAAGTTTTAAAGGAAGTATTTTTCAAAGGAAATTTCGCTTCTAAAATTATTATACCAAAATCGGATTTGACAAATGCTTATGTGATTCCCGCAAAAAAATATATTGAAGAAAAAGGCGGAGAAATTATACAACCGGAAAACGTTAAAGAATTTATAACTTATAATAATAAAATTGTAGCTCTTAAAACCGGGCGGAGAACAATAAATGATTTTGATTGCGTGATTTCCGCAATTCCATTTTTTGCTTTAACAAAGATTAAAAACAATCCGTTGCAAATTACTTTAGATAAAAGTAAAATAAAATACTCCCCGATTTTATCTGTTCATTTGTGGCTGAAAAAGAATAATTTCAACAAGCAATTTTATGGACTGATAGAATCGCCGATACACTGGTTATTTAATCACGGCAAATTTATTACTCTTGTTACAAGTAACGCCAAAGAATTTCTACAAACACCGAAAGAAAAAATATTTAATGAATTTTTAGATGAAATATCCAATTTTTTCCCGGAATTCGATAAAAATGAAGTTTTCGATTATCAAGTAATAATTGAAAAAAGAGCTACATTTATTCCAACAAATGAATATGAAAAGGAAAGGCAAAAGATTCGCTCGCAGTTTTCAAATTTATTTTTAGCGGGCGATTGGGTTAATACGGGATTGCCGTCAACAATCGAATCAGCCGTAAAAAGCGGAAAAATTGCCGCCGGAAATGCTGTGAACTGGATTAGAAAACATTAAAAAGCTTTAGGGACTAAAATATTTTTTCCATTTCTTGCTTTTCTTTCTTCTATTTAAATAAATAATGTATTATATTTCGGTTATAAAGCTCTTTTTATAAGATTTTAATTTACAATTTTCGGCACAAAATGATCAAATTTTACCTGCAATATTGTGCTATTTTCAATTCAGCGGATAAATCCGAAAAGATAAAAACAAATTTTCCAGAATTATTTAACAGGAGGTTACCGTGTCTAATCTAAAAGAAAAACTGTATGAAAAAATTGAAGGATGGAGACCCCGTACAGTTAGATTATTGAAAGAGTACGGAGACGTTAAAGTGGACGAGGTAAAAATATCTCAGGTAATCGGAGGTATGAGAGGCGTAAAAGCTTTAACGACGGATATATCGTATTTGGATCCTTATGAAGGAATAAGGTTCAGAGGTTTCACTATTCCCGAAGTTTTAGAGAAATTACCAAAAGTACCCGGAGGCGAAATGCCTTATGTAGAAGGATTTTTCTATCTGCTGCTTACCGGCGATATTCCAACTGAAGAAGAGGTTAAAGCCGTTGCGGAAGAATTTAATAAAAGAAAAATGGTCCCTGAATATGTTTTCGACGTTCTTAGAGCCATGCCTAAAGATTCTCATCCTATGGCAATGTTTTCTACCGCGGTTGTTGCCATGGAAAAGGAATCCGTTTTTGTTAAAAGATATAACGAAGGAATGAGTAAATTCGATTATTGGGATCCGACTTATGAAGACGCAATGAATTTGTTGGCTAAATTACCTCAAATAGCAGCTTTTATTTACAGATTAAAATATAAAAACGGCGATATTATTCCTCCCGATCCTGACTTGGATTTCGGCGGAAATTTTGCCCACATGATGGGAATTGATAAACCATACGACGATGTGGCAAGATTGTACTTTATTTTGCACAGCGATCACGAAAGCGGAAATGTAAGCGCACATACGGGACATTTGGTAGCAAGCGCACTTTCTGATATTTATTATGCGGTTTCCGCATTGTTGGACGGTTTGGCAGGTCCTTTACACGGTTTGGCTAATCAAGAAGTATTAAGATGGATTCAAGGTGTAATGGATAAAATGGGCGGAAAGGTTCCGACGGAAGATGAAATGAAAAAATTTGTTTGGGATACTTTAAATTCGGGACAAGTTATTCCGGGGTACGGTCATGCTGTATTGCGTAAAACGGATCCCCGTTACAAAGCGCAAAGGGATTTTTGTCTGAAACATTTGCCGGACGATCCTATTTTCAAATATGTGGATGTGCTTTATAAAGTTGTTCCTCCAATTTTGCAACAGCATGGTAAAGCAAAAAATCCTTGGCCTAATGTTGATGCTCAATCCGGCGTTATTCAATGGCATTACGGATTGAAAGAATACGATTATTATACCGTATTGTTCGGTGTCGGTAGGTCTTTGGGTGTTTGTGCTAATATTATTTGGGATAGAGGTCTGGGTTATCCGATAGAGCGTCCAAAATCCATTACAACTGCTATGATGGAAGAGATTGCCGGAATTACGGAGCCGATTCCGACTCACGAACATTAATTCTTTTTTATCTTTTTAAAGGGCTCGCAAGAGCCCTTTTTTGTATGTAAAGCGAGTGAAATTCTTAAAGTAAGCTAAAGTAAAATGTAATGGTAAATTGAGAAATGAAAGTCGAATATAAAGCTGTTATTTATGAAAACCCAACTGTGTATAATTACTTTACTTCACTTTATTATTCTTAATACTCTAAATATTCTAACTTCTAACTTCTGATTTCTGACTTCTGAATTCGTTTGTTCTTCATTCGTTTGTTCTTGTTCCACATTTCCAACACTCAATCCTTCCTTCTAAATTCTGACTTCTAACTCCTAACTCCTTTTTCCTCTGTGAAAATCCGTTGCATCCGTGTAATCCGTGTTCCATCATTAACCGCAGAGTCAGAAAGACGCGAAGGAGAATAAATATAATTCCTAAAAAGATTTAAAGACGATGTTCTTGTAAAAATTCTATCCGTGAAAATCCGTTTCATCAGTGTTATCCGTGTTCTATCCCCTCAGTGCAAATCATAAACAATCAGTATTTATCAGCGTCCTATTACTTTAACCGCTAAGACGCTAAGGCGCAAAGAAAATAAATATAAACCTTAAATAAATTTTAAAACTGTTTTTTATTAAAATTCTATCCGTGAAAATCCGTTACATCCGTGTAATCCGTGTTCCATCCCCTCAGTGCAAATCATAAACAATCAGTATTTATCAGCGTCCTATTACTTTAAGTGCTAAGACACTAAGGCGCAAAGAAAATAAATATAAACCTTAAATAAATTTTAAAACTGTTTTTTATTAAAATTCTATCCGTGAAAATCCGTTACATCCGTGTAATCCGTGTTCCATCCCCTCAGTGCAAATC
>Ga0256841_1002275_pt1 | contig 15463 bp, 19 predicted proteins | sample 356308metaG_FD_185971 | JGI IMG/M metagenome (GOLD analysis project Ga0256841, IMG submission 185971) | Hydrothermal vent microbial communities from Mid Atlantic Ridge, Atlantic Ocean - 356-308 | ecosystem: Environmental > Aquatic > Marine > Hydrothermal vents | place: Atlantic Ocean: Mid... | reverse complement strand
CAAGTTATAGAGAGGGGAATAGAGGAGGAGGGCGATTACTACGTCCTTACCTTTGATAAAGTCTTCCTCAACATGACGGGTCTTCTGGGGCATCTCTTAAGTGGCGGACTTGTGTTTGATTAAGCTCTCCAGTATTCCCCTGAAATTCTTAGGGTTTATGAACTTGATCCCGACCTTATCCGCCCACCTTCTCAGTCCTTCGTCTGCAGTTACTACAGTCCCGTCCAGCTCAAAGGCGAGGAGGAGGACATCCACATCTTCTCTGCTGTCAATTATCCCCTGCCTGAGAGCCTCCCTGTACTTGTCCCTCAGCCTGTTTATAATCCTGCCTACGTCCCCCTCCGTCAGCTTCCCCGCCTCTTTTGCATGCTCCTCAGCTATCCTGAGACCCTTGTTTATCCTTCCCCTTATTTCCTCAATAAGCTCGTAGAGAACCTCGCTCGGTATCATCAACCTGTACTTTCTCGGAGAGCGTATCTTGACGACCATCTCAAATTCTGGAGCCAAGGGTCCGAGGTCAACCATCTTAAGCATCTCATCGTAAACCGAAGAGGGCATGTAAAACTCCGCTCCCGAATGTATGGCTAAGTGAATAAAGTTCTCAACCGCACCCAGCTGGTCGCTCTCCCCAAAGGTCGTGTATATGTCCGGGTTCGTGAATACGCTCGTATCTAAAATGAAGTTCTCCATAAGTCCTATTTTAGCGAAGTAAAGAAACTCTTAATTGACTTTTACAGAGAGTGTGTCAAAATTGACACTCATGGGAGGAATCCTGATAGTGGAGGACGACGACAGCCTCAGCAGGTTGTTGGAGAGCAAGCTAAGGAGGAAGGGCTACAAGGTTGAGGCTGTCAGGAGCGGTGAGGAGGCGGTCCAGCTCCTTACTACAAAAAGCTACGATGTGGCACTCCTTGATATAAGGCTGAGCGATATGAGCGGTCTTGACCTCCTGAGGGAGCTCAGCCCTAAGATACCCACCAAGTTCATAGTCATAACGGGCTACGGTGATGTAAACACAGCGGTGGAGGCTATGAAGGCTGGGGCATCGGACTTCATACAGAAGCCTTTCAGTTTTGACATGCTTGAGGTGAGTCTCAGAAGAGTCTTGAAGGAAAAGAGGCTTGAGGAAGAGAACAAGGCTCTGAAGAGCTTTCTCTTTGAAAGGGATACGGAGATAACCTTTGAGACCAAGAGTCCAGCCTTCAGGAACGTCCTTGAGATCGTCAGGAATGCAGCGCTGAGCGATGTGAGCGTTCTCCTTAGAGGTGAGACCGGAACGGGAAAGGAAGTGATGGCGAGATACATCCACAGGCTATCGGAGAGGAGGGATAAGCCCTTCGTTGTGGTTGACTGTGCGGCGATACCCGAGCACCTCTTTGAGAGCGAGCTGTTCGGACATGAGAAGGGCGCCTACACAGGGGCATCCCATAAGAAACTCGGTCTCGTGGAGCTTGCGGACGGAGGAACCCTCTTTCTTGACGAGATAGGAGAGATCCCACTGCCAGTTCAGGCAAAGCTCCTGAGGTTCGTTGAAACGAGGAGGTTCAGAAGGGTAGGAGGACTGAGCGAGATAAAGGTGGACGTGAGGATAATATCAGCCACCAACAGGGACCTCATGGAGATGGTGAAAAGGGGAGAGTTCAGGAGCGATCTCCTGTACAGGATAAATATAATGGAAGTTGAAATACCGCCTCTGAGGGAGAGAAGGGAGGACATACCCCTCCTTGCGGAGCTCTTTCTGAAAAAGTACAGAAAGAAGGTAAAACCTCAGACCCTTTCTCTCCTCAAGAGCTACAGCTGGCCCGGGAATATAAGGGAATTGAGGAACGTGATAGAGAGGGCGTGCCTTCTTTCAAAAGGAGAGTATGTTGACGAGCACCTGTGCCTTCCTCCGAGCCAGAGAGAGGAAACCTGCCTTGAGGATATGTTCTCCGAGATGCCTTCCCTTCAGGAGCTTGAGCTCATGTACGTTGGCTACCTCTACAGAAAGTTCAAGAGTGCGGACAGGGTGGCACAGGTCCTGGGCTGTAGCAGGAGGACTGTATTCAGAAAGTTAAAGGAGCTGAGGGAGAGGAATGGAGACCTTGAAAAGGCTTCCTTTTCCGGGAGAGCTCCTGACGTCAATTGAACCCCCGTACTCCCTGACTATGCTGTCAACTATCGCCAGTCCCAGTCCCGAACCCTCCCTCTTGTTTTTTCCCTGATAGAAAGGTATGAATATCTTGCTGAGCTCTTCAGGCTCTATTCCCGGACCCCTGTCCTCAACTACGAAGACCCAGTTCTCGCCCTCCCTGAAGGAGCGTACCTTGACACTTTCTCCCGGTGGCGAAGCCTGAACCGCATTCAGGACAAGGTTCAGAACGAGGTGCCTTATATCGGTTTCATTCCCGAGTATGTAAACTTCTTCCTCTCCCTCTACTTCAAGATTCACGCCCCTGTCCTTTGCATACACCTTCAGTATCTCCACCGAATCCCTTACAGCCCTCTGGAGGTTTACGAAATCTCTGGTAGAGTTCCTCTTCACAAGAAGTAGAAGCTTATCAACGTAGTCCTTACAGGTATTGACCGCATTCCTTATGACCTCAAGCTCTTCACTGCTTCCGAGCTTTTCCTCAAGGTCCTCCAAGGCGAGAAGGATTGTGCTCAGAGGTGTGTTTATCTGATGGGCTATCCCCAAGGCAAGGAAACCAACGGAACTGAGCTTCTGAGACAAACTGAAGAGATAGTACTTCTCTTTGTCGTTCTTTATATCCCTTATTATCTGGACTATCTTCTCACCTCCCTCAATAGGGAAGGCACATATCTCAACAGGAACTTCCCTGTTATCGTGGGTGTAGTGGGTATGGACGACATTGACAGACCTCCCGCACTTCTCTATCTCCCTGAGAGGGCAGGGATGGCACTCTCCCTCGCAGGGCTCGTTCTGATGGTGAGAGACAACGTAGCAGAAGTTCCCGATTATCTCCTCGGGCGAGCTGTAGCCCATATCTCTGGCATACCTTTCGTTGGCGTAGATTATCCTGTAGTTCCTATCTATAACAACCACTTCCTCCTCAAAGTGGTCAAAAACCGAGAAGTCCATCGGAATAAATTTAAGCTCCTACGGGGCTGGAATAAAGATGTCAAAGCTGGCACGGGAGGTGACATGGGCGTCACCTGTTCTCTCTTACAAATACTCTCCGATACTTTGTAGTTTAAAGGATTTTGTTTTTGGCACAAAGTTTGCTCATTGAAAGAGAAGAGGGTGAGCAAATGGATAGAAGGGACTTTTTAAAGACGTGCACTGCCGTTGCCGCCGCTTCCCTCGCTTCCCCCTCCTTTTTTTCCAGCCTCGTTGAGGCGCAGGAGGGCAAATTTAAGGTCTACAAGAAGGCTCTGCTCGTTGACAAAAACGGAAATCCCATAAAGCCCGAGGACATAGACCCCCGCAAGCAATATATCTTCTTCTACCCTCACAGGGCTACCCCCTGCTTACTCACGAACCTCGGGAAGGAGGTCCCTCCCGCAAAGGTGAAGCTATCCGACGGGACTTCCTACAACTGGCAGGGAGGTGTAGGTCCCAAGAAGAGCATAGTTGCCTACTCAGCGATATGCTCTCATCAGTTCAGTCATCCCACTCCCGAATTTTCCTTCATAAACTACTACCCCGAGAACATTCCTTCCAAGATAGTAAAGAGAGGAGGGGTTATCCAGTGCTGTGCCCATCTTTCGGTCTTTGACCCCGCTCAGGGCGCCAAGGTGATAGATGGACCCGCACCATTCCCATTGACCGCCATAGTCCTCTCCTACGAGGATGGCAAGCTCTACGCACTCGGAACTCTCGGGAAGGAGCTCTTTGAAGACTTCTTTGACATGTTTAAACCCGACCTCAGAAAGCTCTACAGATCAACGAGAAAGGCTAAGAAGCTCGTAGATAGATGTGAGGTTATAGAGGTGGAGGAGTATGCGAAAGAGGTCATCAGGTGTTGACAGGAGGAAGCTCCTTGCGGGGAGTCTCTCTCTGATAGCTCTGTCAGGTGTCAGCACGGTCATTGCTAAAAGGGGCTCCCTCTTACCGCCCCCCAAGGGCAACAGGGTCGTGGTGCTGGGAGGAGGATACGGTGGTGTTACAGCGGCAAAGTATGTGAAGAAGGAAGTTCCTGAAGCTGACGTGATACTGATTGAGAAGAACCAGCTCTTCGTGTCCTGCCCCCTCAGCAACCACTACCTCGTTGGTCTTATAGACTACGGACAGCTCTGCTTTCCCTACAACAGGCTTCACACAAAGTACGGAGTGAAGGTTGTGAACGATGTTGTCGCGGATATAGACCTTCCAAAGAGGAGAGTTTATCTTTCAAGGGGCTACATAGATTACGACTACCTCATACTCTCTCCTGGAATTGAGTACGACTACGATTCCGCTCCCTACTTTAAAGAAGCTAACTGGTACTATCCCGGTGCCTTCAGACCGGGGAGTGAACACCTGTACCTGAGGAGGCTCTTAGAGGAGTTTGAGGGAGAGAATATAGTCTTCACGGTTCCCAAGATGCCCTACAGGTGTCCCCCCGCTCCCTACGAAAGGGCAGCCCTCGTTCTGAGTTACATAAAGGAGAACGGGCTTAAAGCTCACATGTACTTCATAGATGCCAACGAGTACCCACCTGTGCTCAGAGACGGCTTCATGAAGGCTTACGAGGACTTTTACAGGGGTATGGCGACCTACATAACGGGTGCAACCATAAAGGACGTTGATCTTGGGACCAGGAAGATAAAGACCGATAAGGGGGAAGTGCGTTTTGATTTCGGCTCCCTGATACCTCCGATGAGGGCACCCAAGCTCTTGGAGGATATAGGTCTCATATATGGCAGGGAGAAGTGGGTCAGGGTTAACCCCATGACCTTTGAGACCAAGGTTAGGAACGTCTTTGTTATAGGGGACTCCTGCGAGTCTTATCTGCCAAAGAGCGGGTACGCCGCCAACTCTCAGGCTAAAGTGGTAGCAAGGATAGTGGCGAGCAGGATCAGGGGAAAGGAATACGGAGGTGAGCTTATACAGCACGGCGTATGCTATGCGATGGTAAACCTCAAGTCCGCAATAATGCTTGAGGTTGAGTACAAGTACAACATCAAAACAAAGGAGATAACCAAGGTTCTTAGGGAAGACAATACATGGAAGGTTTCAACCGCAAAGAGATACTACGAATGGGCGAGGGGTCTGTGGAGGGACATGTTCTTTTAAATTAAAAAGGCTCCCCTCACCCCCTTTTTTCTTTTTTAAACTCTTTCCCTTCCGAGCCGTATAGTATAATCATGATGGGAGGGAAAGGCATGTTCAGAACAAGCATCCTTTTGGCTGTCTTCTTCCTCGTAGGAATAACTTTTTCCTTCAGGGTAACTCAGGGTATAGATGAAGCCCAGAGGGCTGTTGTAAAAGCCTACGAGGTAGGGGCAAAGGAAAAGGCTCCCTACCTGTATTCCAAAACGAGGGGCTACAAGGAGATTGCTTCCATCCTCGCCTCCGAAGCTGACGATGTGGGTTCAAAGGTCTTTGCCATAAGGACGATGAACCATGCCTCAAAGGCAATAAGTGCCTCCTTCAGCGGAAAAGAGGAACTGACACCAATTGAGAGTCCGCCGAAGCCAAGAGACGAGGAGAAAATGGCTACCTTCCAGCTCATTGACCTGAGCAGTATAACCAGCAGGATAGAGTTCTTAAGAGGAAACCGGGCGATCAAGTGCTCTCCGAAGGAGCTCGGGAGGGCTGAAGCTTTCTACGATGCCCTTGTATATGAGTTAAAGAAGGAGGAGCCCAACTCAGCTCTCATCCTGAAGTTCTACAACGAGGTGAGTGCAGAAAGCAGGATTGCGGAGAGCAAGCTTAAGGTCGCAATGGAGAATGAACTGGAGTGCTACACGGGTAAGAGAAAGGTCTTCACCCCTCCTCCAGAAGAAAAGCCCAAAGAAGAAGTGAAGGAGGAGAAGCCCAAAAAAGAGCCGAAGCTTGTGGAAGAACCTCTCAAAATAACTGCGAGGATACACTTTGACTTTGACAAGTACAACATAAGGAGGGAGTATATCCCCATACTGAACGAGGTGGTCAAGACCCTCAAGAGCAACGAATTCGTTAAAGTCAGGATAGAGGGCTATACAGACATAATAGGAACAAAGGAGTACAACGACAGGCTTGCCCTCAAGAGAGCTGAAAGCGTTAAAAGGTATCTGGTGGAGCATGGAGTTCCCGAGGACAAGATAGAGATCGTTGGCTTTGGCAAGGAGAGGTTTATAGCCAGCAACGAGGACAGAATAGGAAGGCTCACCAACAGAAGGGTTGAGTTCATAGTCATAAAGCTTCAGGAGAACTGATGCCTGATATACTTATGGGGATTGGAAAAGCCGGGCTCAAGGAGTCCGGCAATCCCGACCTTCTTGTAGTCCTTCTCCCTTACCCCTGCACAACTTCCGTTTTGTTCACCGACAACTACTTCAGGTCCGGATCGGTTATCTACTCCGAAAGGGTGACCAGGGAGAGGGAGAGGTTCCGTGCCCTTGTGATAAACAGCGGCAACGCCAACTGCGGAACAGGAGAGGAAGGGGTAATCCATGCCCAGATGATGGCACACCAGGTAGCTCAGCTCCTTGGTATCCGTCAAGACGAGGTTCTCGTTTTCTCTACAGGTGTTATAGGAAGACCTCTGCCCATAGAAAATGTGCTCAATGCCATAGAGAGCGCCTGTTCTTTACTGGAACCCCTTGACTTAGAGAGGGCTTCTCAGGTGATATCAACGACCGACAGATTTCCCAAGTTTGATTTTGTTAGGAAGGAGGGTGTGGAGACCTTTGGCTTCGCCAAAGGTGCGGGGATGATAGCCCCTTCAATGGCTACGATGCTTTCCTTCGTCTTCACAACTGCCACCCTTGAGTACGAAGACCTCAGAAGGCTCCACAAGTATGTTGCGGACAGAACCTTTAACTCAATAACCGTTGACGGATGCGAGAGCACCAACGACAGCTTCGTCCTCGTGTCTCTGGAAGAGGGTATATACCCCGAGGATGAGGTTAAGGACCAGGTCTTTGAAGTTTCCCAGAGCCTGGCAAAGAAGATAGTTGAGGATGGAGAGGGAGCTACCAAGGTTATAAAGGTGACCGTCAGGAGAGCTACCCTTGAGATGAAGGCTAAGGAGATAGCTAAAACGGTGGCAAACTCCCTCCTTGTAAAGACAGCAATCTACGGCAGGGATCCTAACTGGGGAAGGATAGCGGCTGCTGCGGGAAGCACGGAGTTCCCGATAGACCCCTTCAAGATGAAGATCTATATGGGGAACCACCTCCTCTACGACGGCAAGCCCCATCCCAGAGCTGAAGCGGGAGCAAAGAGGTATCTTGAGGAGGAGAAGGAGATTGAGATAATCATAGACCTCCAGGAGGGTAAAAACTCATGGACTTACTACTCCTCCGACTTAGGTTATGAGTATGTAAAGCTGAACGCGGAATACCACACGTGAGGTGGGTTATGAGGGGACTTCTTGAGGCTCTTCCCTTCTTCATATTCGTAGCCATATTCTTAGCTGTAGCGATGGGGGGAAACCTCCTCAAATACTTTGGAGGTATCGTTATGATCTTTTCGCCTGTGGTTGTTTTAGCAGTACTTATAATCATCTTCCTCTTAGCAGCAATAAAGGTTGTGCCAGAGTATGAGAGGGCTGTCGTCTTCCGTCTTGGAAGGGTTATAGGCGCCAAGGGACCCGGGCTCATAATAGTTATCCCCATAATAGACCGTGTTGTAAGGGTATCCCTCAGGACTGTTACCCTTGATGTTCCTACCCAGGACATAATCACCAAAGACAACGTCTCTGTTCAGGTGGATGCGGTCGTTTACTTCAGGGTGGTTGACCCCGTCAAAGCCATAGTTGAGGTTGAAGACTACCTCTACGCAACCTCCCAGATAGCCCAGACTACTCTCAGAAGTGTCTGCGGTGAGGCAGAGCTTGACGAGCTCCTCTCAAACAGGGAAGCTATAAACCTCAAGCTTCAGGAGATAATAGACAGGCAAACAGACCCCTGGGGAGTTAAGGTAGTCGCGGTTGAGCTGAAGAAGATAGACCTGCCCGATGACCTCAGAAAGGCTATAGCGAGGCAGGCTGAGGCTGAGAGGGAGAGGAGGGCTAAGATAATATCCGCTGAGGCTGAGTTCCAGGCGGCTCAGAAGCTCCTTGATGCTGCGAAGATACTCGCCACCGAGCCGATAGCCATTCAGCTCCGCTACCTTGAGACGCTCCACACGATAGGACTGCAGAATGCCAAGACGATAATCTTTCCGTTCCCCTTTGAGCTTGCTGAGTTTATGAAGAAAAAGTCCTGAGCTCAGGCGCTCAGCAGTATACTTCGCAGTTCCTCGGACTGCCTCTGCTCCTCCACCAGTCCCCTTTCATGAACCTGCTTGTCAACCCTCTTAGGCTCTAAGGTGCTCACTATGTACTCCATAGCCCTGTAAGCCTTTACAGGGTCCCCGCAGGTATAGACGTCAACCGTTGCAAGCCCGTGCTCGGGCCAGGTGTGGATTGATATGTGGGATTCCGCTAAGAGGACAACCCCTGTTGCTCCGTGGGGTTGGAACTGATAGTAGTGGGATGAGATCTTGGTGAGGTTAGCGACCTTAACGGCGGTTTCAAGTAGGTCACGCACGTCTTCCACGCGGTCTATACGCTCCGCGTCCACTCCGTAAAGGTCCGCTAAGATATGCAGTCCGAGGGTTTTTGCCATTTCCTATCCTCCCTTGAAAAGTTTTGGAAAAGCCTGAAAAGCATACTACAGCTCATAGCTGAACCTCCTTGAAAGCGAATATAAAGTATAATCTTTTTCTGTGAAAAAGACAAGAAACAGGCGGAGCCTGAGACCTACCTCCTCTCTTGTCAGGAATGCTCTCTTTAACATCTTGGGAGACATAGAAGGACTTAATTTCCTTGACCTCTTCGCCGGCACAGGACAGATAGGGCTTGAGGCTGAGAGGAGGGGAGCCAAGGTAATATACGTTGAGAAGGACCCGAGGAGGGCTATGGAGATAAAGAAGGTTGCAAAGGGTAAGGTGATAAGGGGAGATGCCCTCAGGGTTCTTGACAGGCTGGAGGATAGACCCCACATAATCTTTGCAGACCCACCCTACTCCTTTAATGATTACCACAGACTTATAGAGAAGGCTCTCGGGGCTCTGAGTCTTGGAGGTATCTTTGTCCTTGAGCACAGCAAAAAAGAGAGCTTTGGAGCGGATGAGGAGAGGGTTTACGGAGATACGATTCTTTCCTTCTGGAGGAAGAGGGGGTGAGCAGGGCTGTATATCCCGGAACCTTTGATCCACCTCACCTAGGGCACTTGGACATAGTGGAGAGGAGTCTCAAGCTCTTTGACCACGTTATAGTTGCGGTGGCAAAGAACCCGAGAAAGAACCTCCTCTTTACTCAGGAAGAGAGGATGGAGATGTTCAGGAAGATGGTCTCTCATCTCGGGGACAGGGTCAGCGTTAAGGGCTTTGACTCCCTCCTTGTGGACTTCATGAGAGGGGAGGGTGTTGACATCATAGTAAGGGGGGTGAGGCTCTTTACGGACTTTGAGTACGAGCTCCAGATAGCCCTCACGAACTTCAAGCTCGCAGGGGTTGAGACCGTCTTTATGATGCCCTCTCAGGACTACATCCACATAAGCTCAACCATAGTCAGGGACGTAGCCTCTTACTGTGGGGAGCTTAAGGACCTCGTTCACCCCTTCGTTGAAAAGAAGCTCAAGGAGAGGTTCGGGTGTGGAGGCTGATATTTAGCTTTATAATCACACCCGCTCTGGCGGGTGTCTTCTGCATAGAGAAGGTTGAGAATGATACCAACGAACCCTACCTGAGCTATGCCCTGCTGAAGATGGCGGAGCGGGCTATCTTGGAGAGCGGAGGCGAGCTCTCCTGTGAGGTGAGCTCAAAAAGAGTTAGGGTAAGGGTCAGAGACTTCAGAGAGATACCCTTAGCCTACAGCCCGAGCCAGAGGGTCAACTCCTACAACCTGTATCTCTCCTTTGAAGTTTCAGTAGGTGGAAGCTCCTTCTCAGTTGGAGGTAGTGTTCCCTACAGCCTGCCCACCGGAGGTCTCGGGGATGTGCCCAGAAGGAAGGCTATAGACGACCTAATTGATAAAATATACTTTGAGGTTCTCAAGAACTTCAGGAGGTTAGAAGATGCTGATAAAGGTTGAGAGCTCCAAACCCCTTGAGGAAGTGAGGCAGAAGCTTGAGGAGACCGCCAAGTCAAAGGGCTTCGGTGTTATGAGTGTTCACGAGGTGACCAACATACTCCAGAGCAAGGGACATCCCATAAGCTACGGTTGTGTGATAGTTGAGATATGCCAGCCCAAGGCTGCGAGTCAGGTACTTTCTAAGAAACCAGACATATCAACCGCCATGCCCTGCAGGGTTTCCATATACGAGGAGAACGGCAAGACAGTCCTGGCGACCATATCACCTCTCCAGATGATTGAGATGTTCAACGAGCCTGAGCTCAAAGATATAGCACAGGAGATTGAGTCCACGGTAAAGGAGATAATGGAAGAGTCCGCGGGATGAGCGACGAAGGCTATATGTCCTTAGCTCTGAACCTTGCAAAGAGGCGTAAAGGACTTACCCACCCGAATCCCACCGTCGGATGCGTCATAGTGAAAGACGGTGAGATAGTAGGACTCGGCTATCATGAGAGGGCGGGCTACCCCCACGCGGAGGTCGTTGCCCTTGAGCAGGCTGGCGAAAAGGCAAGGGGCTCAACAGCCTACATAACCCTTGAACCCTGCACCCATTTCGGAAGGACCCCTCCCTGCACCGACGCCCTTATCAGGGCTGGTGTTAAAAAGGTCTTTGTGGCTACTAAGGACCTGAACCCCGTGGTTTCGGGTAGGGGAATAGAGAAGCTCAGGGAGGAGGGGATAGAGGTGGAGGTCGGACTGCTTGAGGAGACCGCAAGGGAGCTGAACGAGGACTTCTTCACCTTCGTCACCGAGAAAAGACCTTTTATAACCCTGAAGCTCGCTCAGACCCTTGACGGGAAAATAGCCACCCTGAGGGGAGAGAGCAAGTGGATAACGAGTTTGCAGAGCAGGAAGTACGCCCACAGATTAAGAGCTGAAGCGAGCGCTGTTCTCGTGGGCATAAAAACAGTCATCAGGGACAACCCCTCCCTAACCGTAAGGCACTTTCCCTTTGAGAGACAGCCCCTCAGGATAGTGATAGACCCCGAACTTGAGATTCCAATTGAATCAAATCTCGTCTCCGATGGAGAGGCTAAGACCCTCGTGGTTTTCACGAGAAGAAACCCGTCCAAGGAGAGGGAACTTGAGGAGAGGGGAGTTGCTCTCCTCTTCATGGAAAGGATAGAGCTGAAAGACCTCCTCGTTGAGCTCGCCCGCAGGGAGGTTGTGCACCTCCTCGTTGAAGGGGGAGCCTTTACGGTGAGCTCCTTCCTCAGGGAAGGTCTGTGGGACAGGCTTGTGCTCTTTCAGGCTCCGAAGATACTCGGTGATGGACTCACCCTTCACAACCTCGGTATTGAAGGCATTGAAAATGCCCTCAGGGTAAAGCTGGTAAGGGAGCTCAGGATAAAGGAAGACAAGGTCTTTGAATACCGTAGGGAGGAGGAGAGTACAGGTCTCAGGTGGTAGGCTCAGACTATATCCTCAATGGACTTTCCCTTTGCCTCAACACCGAACACTCCCCAGAGTACGTAGGCAATAACTCCCACCATCCAGAGGAGAAAGAGCCCGTATATCCCGTACTCGTAGCTAACCTGAGATACCGATATTAGGATAGGCGGAGTCAGGACACCTCCCAACCTGCCTATTATTGATATCAATCCTATGGCGGTTGCCCTTATGTGGGAGGGGAATATCTCCATGGCGCTGACGTAAGCCACACTTGCAAAGGAGAAGGCTACAAAAGAGTAGATTGCGAAGGCTACGTAGAAGTTATCAAGCCCCAAAAGGGCTAAGGTACTTAGGGCGGACAGTATTCCAACACCGAGACCGGTAGCCTTTCTGCCCAGGATGTCCGAGAATATAGCTACTATCACCCCACCAAAGAAGCCCCCCACACTGCCCAAGAGGAAAAGGGTGGGTATCTCCTTCTCATCAACGCCCATGGCAGGAGCGATGCTTATGGGGAGAAGGGAAACCAGTCCGTAGTAAGTTGTGAGTATGGTAAGGCTCAAAGAGCTTGCGAAGAGGAACCTCCATCCGTAGCTACGGATTATAAGCCTAAGACCCTCAAGGAGTCCGCCCTCAAAGACAGGAATTGAACAGCTTTCAACCCTCCTCTCTACCCCCGCCTCCCTCTCAAGCTCTCTAACTATACTCTCCGCTTCCTCCTCCATGCCCTTTGATAGAAGCCACCTTGGAGACTCAGGAACGCTCTTCCTTACCCAGATTATCAGGAGGGCTATTACCCCTCCCAGAAAGAAGGCTAACCTCCAACCCCATTCGGGAGGCAGGTTTTTCAGAAGGGCGAGGGCTGTGAGGGAGGCTAAGATACTACCAACGTTCCAGGAAGCCACAACAAAGCCATCCACCTTACCCCTGTGCCTTGCAGGTACGAACTCATCTATCGCGGAGTGAATAGCTGCGAACTCTCCCCCTATTCCTGCTCCAGCAAGGATCCTGAGGGCAAAGGCGCTGTAAAAGTTCCAGGCAAAGCCTGTCAGGAATGTGCCCAAGGAGTAAAGTAGGAGGGTAATTATGAAAACTCTCTTCCTCCCGTACCTGTCTGCGAGGTAGCCAAAGAGAAAGGAACCTCCTATGGCGCCCAGCAGGAAACCGCTTATGACGAGGGAGCTCTCCACAGGGGTCAGCCCCAGAGAGGACTTCATACTCCCGAGGACGTTTCCGACGATAACTACTTCAAAGGCATCAAGTATCCATGTTATCCCGAGGGCTATGAGAAACTTCGTGTGGAACCTGCTCCAGGGCAGGGCATCGAGCCTGCAGGTTATGTCCGTCTCTATAAGCCTCATGGGGAACCCTATGCTAATATATTCCCTATGCCCTATGTCAACGTTAAGGTTGCAGGGAGGCTGACGAAGGAACAGAAGGCTAAGATAGTTGAGGGCATAACCAAGCTACTCCAGGAAGTTGCAAACAAACCACCCTCCGCCACCTACGTTGTCATTGAGGAGATAGACAGGGAGAACTGGGGGAAGGAGGGAAAGCTCCTTTCGGACAGGGGCTGATGGGAAAGCTCTACGTTGTACCCACCCCCATAGGAAATCTCAGGGACATAACCCTGAGATCCCTTGACGTCCTGAAAGAGGTAGATACAGTTTTGTGCGAGGATACCCGAAGGACGAGGATACTTCTGAACCACTACCAGATAAAGGGAAAGAAACTGATGTCCTATTACGAGCCGAAGGAGGAGAGGCAGATACCGAAAATAATTAAGCTCCTTCGGGAAAAGGACGTTGCCCTCGTATCGGATGCAGGTATGCCAGCCATATCAGACCCGGGTTACAGGCTCATAAGGAGATGCATAGAGGAAGGGATAGAGGTTGAGGTTCTTCCCGGACCATCCGCCCTCATCACTGCCCTCGTCGGTTCGGGTCTTCCTACCGACAGATTCCTCTTTGCCGGCTTCCCGCCTAGGAAGGGAACGAGGGGCTTCTTTAAGGAGCTTGCGGAGTGTAAGGACTCAACTATAGTGATATACGAGTCTCCAAAGAGGCTTCTGAAGACTCTGAACCTTATCAGAGAGACCTTCGGTGAGGTATTCCTTTCGGTTGCGAGGGAGATAAGCAAGGTTCATGAGGAGTACATCAGAGGAACCGTGTCTCAAGTTATTGAAGAGCTTGAATCAAGGGGTAGTGTTAAAGGAGAGGTAGTAGTAGTATTCAGCAGAAAGCGGTGATCCGCTTTGGAGCTAACTCGTCTTGCTCTCCTCCTTTTCTTCCTCCTTGATCTCTTGAGCCTTCACCTCCTTTATCTTCTTCTCTTCCTCAACCTCTATCTCGCCCGAGAGGGCTTTCTTGAAGTTTCTAATGCCCGCTCCGAGAGCCTTTCCAGCCTCGGGAAGCCTTGAGGCACCGAAAAGGACGAAGACTATCGCAAGGATCACAAGAAGCTCCGGTATCGTAGGCATGTGAAACATTCCTTAACCTCCTCTATTTAATATAACCTCTCAGCAACACCTTATCCACTCTAAAGGGGAGTTCTTTATACCCATCCTTCTGTGCCAAGCATGGAACTCAGCGAGAAGCTCAGGGTAAGCCTCAAGGAAGAAGAGCTTGTAAGGATTCGGAAGCCCAAAGTAGTCGGAGAACAGGAAGAAGAGGAACACCTCGTCCAGCTTCTGAGCTTCCCGGCGAAACTCCTGACCGAACTTGAGCCTGTAAAACTCCCTTAAAACCTCTGACAGTCTCAAGCTTCAGCCTCCATGCCTTCCATTCTGACCGCCTTTATAGACTCAAGGATGATAGCCATCTCAAGCAAGAGTATAACTCCGCTTACTAAAGCGAGGAGGTAATCGCCTTTCAGGGCATTACTCACAGTGTTTATGAACATAGCGACCGAGGTTATGAAAAGAACGAGGAGAAGGGGAACGAGCACGGGCGCAGTAGGTTTCCCCACCTTCCTGAGGTAGAGGTATGTAACAAGAAGGGCAAGCCCTGCCAGGAGCTGGTTGGCAGCACCGAAGACAGGCCAAAGCAGGAGCCCTCCCTTTCCACCCTCCTTGGCAAGGACGAGAGCCATTGAGCTGAGGACCGCAACAAGGGAGGCTATCCAGGCATTTTTAAGGGGATTGATGGAGTATATCTGTCCAAGCTCGTTGAGTATGTATCGCTGTATCCTGACGCTCGTGTCCATCGTTGTCGCCGCAAAGAGGACTATCAGTGTGGCTATGAGGGTCCTTGAAAGATCAACATCAATACCTAAGGAGGATATCAGGTTTGCTCCTCCCTCAACAACCGCCGGCACCGCAGACTTCTTTATTGAAGCCCAGGAAGAGTATAGCTCCGAGAACCTGCTTGCGGAAACCATAGCTATACCCGCTGTGCAGGCGATTATCACAGCCACCGCAAGGGAGCTCTCTCCGAGAAATCCGAGGTAACCGACGGTCCTTGCATCACCCTCTCTGGCGAGCTGTTTTGAAGATGTTCCTGAGGAAACGAGGGCATGAAATCCGCTCAAAGCCCCGCAGGCTATCGTTATGAACAGGAAGGGGAACATGGGCGGTGCTCCCTCCGGGGAAAGGTTTACCGTCGGAGCCATCACCTTCGGGTTTGCTAAGAAAGCTCCTATGTACATGAGTATCAGAAGCACTATCACCTGAAGACCGTTGAGGAAGTCTCTTGGCTGGAGCAGTAACCAGACGGGCAGGGAAGAGGCAAAGAAGGTGTATGTGAACAGGATCACTATCCAGAGCATTATCGGGCTTACACCGACAGCGCTGGAGAGGGGTGATATGTCAAGGGGAAGCATCT